>Ga0136633_1000641_pt1 | contig 26606 bp, 30 predicted proteins | sample AntDrymeUQ832206_2_FD_105494 | JGI IMG/M metagenome (GOLD analysis project Ga0136633, IMG submission 105494) | Polar desert sand microbial communities from Dry Valleys, Antarctica - metaG UQ83 (22.06) | ecosystem: Environmental > Terrestrial > Soil > Desert | place: Antarctica: Dry Valley... | reverse complement strand
GGGTTCGGCGCCCTCCTGCCGATCATGCCGCCGTACTTCACGGAGCACGGCGTCGAGCTCGAGATGCTCGGCTTCGTCATCGCCGCCTGGCCCGCGGCGCGGCTGCTGACCGAGCCCGTGTTCGGCTGGCTCGCCGACCGGACCGAGCGCGTGCCGCTGATGGTCCTCGGGCTGGTTGTCGGCGGTGTCGCGCTGGGCCTGCCGCTCGTGTTCACTGGACCGATCGAGTTCCTCGTCCTGCGCGCCGTCGCGGGGCTCGCCACCGCGATGTACGACCCGGCGGCGCGGGGTTACCTCACCGATTCGACACCGCCCGAGCGGCGCGGCGAGGCGTTCGGGCTCTACGGATCCGCGCAGATGGGCGGGCTGCTGCTCGGCCCCGCGATCGGTGGCGTCGGCGCGGACCTGTTTGGCGGGGTCGCGTTCGTTTTCCTGTTCGGTGCCGGCGCGACGCTCCTCGCGGCGGTCGCGGTCGCGCTCCGGGTCCGCGAATCGGCCCAGGCCGGCCGCCATCGGCACATCTCGCCGGCGTACGACACGAACGACTTCCGGGCCGACCCGCCGACCGTCTACCGGCGCGCGGCGGACGACCTTCTTGCGGAGCGGGACGAAGCGGACGCGGTCGGCGCGCCCGCCGCGCGCGAGGCGCCTGCCGCGCCAGAGACCCGCGGGACCGGCCCCCCCGCGCCGCTCAGCCTCCGGAATCGCTGGTTGATCGCGGCGATCGTGTTCAACCTGGGCGGCTACTTCGCCGGCGGCACGTATGAGGTCATCTGGAGCCTGTTCCTGCTCGATCGGGGCGGGACTGTCGGCCTCGTTGGCCTGACGTTTGCGACGTTCGCCCTGCCCGTGCTGCTCGTATCGCCGTTCGCGGGACGGATGGTGGATCGCCAGGGGAGCTTCCGGTTCATCGTTATCGGCTCGCTGATGACCGCGACCGCGAGCGTCATCTACCCGTTCGTGCCCAACCCGCTGTGGGTGATCCCGATTCTGCTCGTCGAGGCGACGGGGATTGCGATCCTCAACCCGGCGCTCTACGCGGTCGTCGCGGCGGGCAGCCCGCGCGGCCGCTCGTCCACCGCCCAGGGGATCTTCGGCGCGTCCGGAACGCTCGGGACGATCGTCGCCTCGATCGCGACGGGGTACATCGCCAAGGTCAGCCTCGACTACCCGTTCTGGGTCGGGGCGGCCGTGATGTACGTCTGCCTCGCGCTGGGCCTGGCGATCGGCGGCCGGACGATCAGGCGGCTCGTGCCGGCGGGCCGGCGGGGCGCCCCAAGCGTCAGCTGAGGGCTACCACTCGCCTTCCCGGTAGTTCCGGTAGCCGAGCCGGCGGAGGTGGCGGAGGAGGTGCCGCCGCCAGTCCTTCACGGGGATCTCGCCAAAGTCGCGCATCCACTCGGCGGCCTGCGGGTGGACTTCCTCACCCCGATCGGCACGCGCCCTCAAGTCGGCGTCGACCCACGTCTCGATGCGCGCCTTCCACTCGGGAATGTGGGTCGAGGAGAGATCGCGGCTCCTGAGCGAGCGCAACTCATCGGCGATCGCGTTGAGCTCTGCCTCGCGCGCAAGCTCGGCCTCTCGAACGGTCTGCCGCTCGAGAGTCTCAACCTCCTGGGCGGGGATGACGGGCACTTCGACGCGGGCCGGACTGGTCGCGATCGCCCCGTCTGCTTCGGCCGGCCACAGCCGAAGTGCCTCGGAGGGCTGGCTGGCTGTCTCGACCGGCAGGGGCACGGGCTCGACGTCGTCCATCGCTGGAGCTTCGGCACCCCGCGCTCGGCGGCGCAGCCAGAGGCCCGCGACGACGGCGAGAACGCCCGCGGTGACGATCGATGCGGCAGGGACGAGCGGGCTGCCCAGTGCCCAGAGCAGTGCCCCGAGCAGGGCACCGAACGCTGCCAGCAGCAGGCCGAGCAAGATGACGGCGCGATGCACGCGAGTCATCCTAACCGCACCGCAAGGCCCTTAATCGAACACGTGCGAGGCCCTCGCCTGTTTGACCGAACGGGCCCAGGTCCCTAGAATGGGTGGTCGCGGGGTGGAGCAGCGGCAGCTCGTCGGGCTCATAACCCGAAGGTCGGAGGTTCGAATCCTTCCCCCGCAACCATCGAATTCACCTCGAACCCCGGGTCCCGACCACCCGGGGTTCTTCCTTTTCTAGTCCCAGCGGAACGTGACGGCGGCCAGGACGCTGGCGAGGCCGGCCCACGCCGCGAGCAGGGCGAGCGGTGGCCCGGGATTGCCATCTCCCCCGAAAGCGATCCGCAGCAGCTCGGTCAGAGGCGCTGCCGGAACGAACGAGGCGAGCGCGGCGAGCTCGACCGGGAGCTCGGAGATGGGGATGACGATCCCGCCGAGCAGGAGGAAGACGAGGAACAGCCCGTTCGCGAGCGCGAGCGTCGCCTCCGTTCGCAGCCGACCGGCCATCGCCAGGCCCAGCCCCGCGAATGCGACCGTGCCCAGCAGCAGGGCGACGACCGCGAGCCCGGGCGAGATGTCGGGCGCCGGTCGCCAGCCGAGCACGAACCACGCGATCGCGAGGAGGAGCACGACCTGGATCACCTCCACGACGATGATGGCCATGACCTTCGCCCCGAGCAGGCCCCAGCGCGGCAGGGGTGATCCGCCGAGCCGCTTGAGGACGCCGTAGCGGCGCTCGTAGGCAGTCGCGATCCCCAGGTTGACGAGGCTCGTGGCGATCACCGCCAGGGCGATCGAACCGGGCAGGAGGAAGTCCACCGCCCTGCCCGGCGTCCGAAGCACGTTGACCGACGCGAAGAACTGGAGCACCGCGGCCGGGATGACGATCGTGACGAGGAGGTTCTCCCCGCGCCGGGCGAGCAGTCGCAGCTCCATCGCCGCGACCGCGAGCGTCGCCTTCAGGGCCGGCGCCGGCGCGCTCACTCGTGACTCCGTGCGACGTCGCGGTCGCCGGTCAGCTCGAGGTAGCGGTCCTCGAGGCCGGCGCCGGCGCGCAACTCCGCAATGAGCGTGTTGTGCTCGACCGCCCAGGCGGCCACCGCGGCGACAAGCTCCGGCTCCGGCATGACGCCGGTGATGACGATCGCGTCGCCGCCGCCGGAGTCCGCGGTGACCGACATCCTCGGCCAGCGTGCGGCGAGCGCGCCCTGGAGCACCTGTGAGTCGATTGTCCGGGCAAACCGGATCCGCAGGAGCGCCCGCCCGCTCGCCGCGACCTCCCCCGGCGTCCCGAGGGCGACGATCTTGCCACGGTGGAGGATCGCGACACGATCGGCCAGTCGCTCGACGTCGACGAGGTCGTGCGTCGTCAGCAGGACCGCGACGCCTTCGTCGCGAAGCCCGTCGACGATGTCGCGGGTCGCCGCCCGTGCCGACGGGTCCATACCGGCGGTGGGCTCGTCGAGGATCGCGATCTCGGGCCGTCCCACGAGCGCGAGCGCGAGGCCGAGCCGCTGCCGCTCTCCGCCGGACAGGCGGCGGACGGGGGTCCGGCCGCTCATTCGCAGACCGACGAGACGGAGCAGCTCCTCGGGGTCGCGGGGGTTTGCATGGAGCCGGGCGAACAGCCGGAGCAGCTCGCGCGGTCGGGTGCGCGGGTCGAGTCCGCCGCCCTGGAGCATCAGCCCGACCCGGGCCCGGAGCGCGCGCCCGCCGCGCGCCGGATCGACCCCGAGGACGGCCACCGATCCGGCGTCGGCGCGGCGGTACCCCTCGAGAATCTCGACCGTGGTGGTCTTGCCCGCGCCGTTCGGTCCGAGGAGCGCGAACACCTCACCGGTCGCGACATCGAACGACACGCCGTCGAGTACCGCCCGGTCGCCGTACCGCTTGACGAGCCCGTCGACGTGCACCGCCGCTGCAGACGAGCGGCTTGCTGTGGACGGACGCGCGGCGACCGTCACGGCCTGATCGTCGCGTACTGGCGCTCGAACACGGCTTCCCTCACCTCGCCGATCTGGATCGCCCGCAGAACCCCATCTCCGTCGATGAAGTATGTCTGCGGTCGGGCTGCGACCCGGTAGGCAGCCTGGATCTTCTCACCCGGATCGATGACCGTGGCCCACTCCGCTCCGAGCTGGGCGACGAAGTCGCGGGCCGGTTCCGGCGGGTCGTCCATGAGCACCCCGACGATCGCCAGTCCGTCCGCGGCATGCTCGACCAGCTTGGCCTTGAACAGCGGGAACTCATCGCGACAGGGTATGCATGAGGGCCCCCAGAAGTTCACGATTACAGGCCGCCCTCGCAGGTCCGCCAGCCTGAATTCGGCCCCATCGAGGGTCACTCCCGTGATATCCGGGGCTGGCTGGTCCCGGGCGATCGGCTGCGTGTCGCTATCCGTGGGACTGGTCAGGCGGACGACGGCAAGGACGAGGGCCGCCGCGGCGACGGCCACGGCGAGAGCCAGGAGGATCGGCCGGCGGGATCTGATGGGGCCTCGGTCACTCGCCAGCGGTGAGCGTTCCCGTCATGTTGGCGTGGAACGTGCAGAAGAACGTGTAGGCCCCCGCGGCCAGCGGCGGGACGTCGTCGACCACCTGCCCCGGGCCGGTCACATCCTTGCCGTTGAGCACGATCCCCGAGTCGTCGCGGATTGCAACGTCGTGAGGGATCCCCGCGTCCTGGTTGTCGAACGCGATGGTGAACTGAGCGCCTGCCGGGGCCGTCACCTCGGTCTTGTCGAACTTCAGGTCCTTCGCCACGAGGACGACGTCGCCTTCGAGGGCGGGAGGCGGCGAGCCCGACGGCGCCCCCGAGGCACCAGGCTCGCCACCCACGGCGGCCGGTCCACGGGGCGGGAAGATGCCCAGGTCGACGACGACCGCGAACAGCACGAGGACCGCGAAGACCGTCAGGACGTGCTTCGGCCAGCCCGGTGCCGACAGGCTCTCGAGGTGGCCCGTCCGGTCGGCCTCGATCGTCTTGACGTACTCCCTCCGGGCGTCGAACAGCCAGCCGATGAGCGTGACGATGAGGAAGAGGATCCCGACGATCAGCAGCCAGCCACCGAACACGAGACCGAAGAAGAAGACCATGAGTGCCAGGGACGCGAGGACCGGCCGGAACGAGGGCCCCGGCAGGTGGACGCCGGGCGGAGGACCAGCGTGGGTGACGGCCGGCAGCTGCTCGGCGTGGACAACCCGGTCGTAGTCGGCGAGCGCCTCGCGGCCCCAGTAGAGGAGCGTGATCGCCAGGGCCACGAGGCCAATGAGGATCCACGGCCCCCCGACCACGAGCCCGAACAGGAGAAGGAAGGTGCCGATCGAGGCGAGGATCGGGGCGAACGAGGGACCGGGCAGATGGACGCCGGGCGGGGGGAGGGGAGTGATCCGCTGCTTCCCGCGGCGGGTGGGCCCGGCGGTCGCGAACTTCCGGAGCGTCAAGAGCAGCCAGAGCACGACGATGGCGAACAGCCCGAGCGGGAGGAGCGCGACGAGCGCGCCCCAGTCCGGGATGACGAACTGGGAGATGAAGTCGAGAAAGGAATTCCAGAGCTCATTCATTGCTGGCACCCTGCGCAGGGAGTCATCACTCGCTCACCGAGGTCCAAGGCGGAGCTCCGCCGACGCCTTTGGCCCGAGGTCTCTCGTTCACGCTGGCCGCGCGGACCTCACTCGTTCGGTGAGCCGGCGATGAGGACGTACGCCATCAGCCCCATCGCGATCCCGAGCGCGGCGAGCATCGTCACCCCGGCGTAGTCGAGCTGCCAGCCCCCGACATACGGCACGAACCAGTAGACGAAGCCGATGACGACGAACAGGATCCCAACGAAGATCGCGTTCCGCGGGTGCCGCAACGGATGCATCGGGCCTCCCGGGCTACAGGATGTAGAGCGTCGAGAAAAGGGCGATCCAGACGACGTCGACGAAGTGCCAGTAGATCGACGTCGCCTCGACGGCATCATGGTGCCGGGCGCTGAACTGCCCGGCCATCCCACGGTAGAGCAGGACGCTCAGCATGATGACGCCACCGAACACGTGGGCCCCGTGGAACCCGGTCAGCGTGTAGAAGGTCGTCCCGAACACCCCGTCGGCCAGGCCGAACCCGAGCTGCGTGTAGTCGTAGCCCTGGCCGATGAGGAAGACGATCCCGAGGATCACCGTGACCGCGATGTTCCGGATGAAGCCTGTCCGGTCGTTCTGCCGGATCGCCCAGATCGCGAACTGGCAGGTGAACGAGCTCAGGACGAGGATCACCGTCAACGCAAGGGCAAGCCACGGCTCGGCCTTGAGGTGGTGGAAATGCTCCGCAAGCTCCTCCGTGACCGTGGGCGGGATCGGAGGCCAGGCCGGCGCGTTGGCGCGCACGTTGAAGTAGGCAGCGAACAGCCCGGCGAAGAACATCACCTCGGAGGTGATGAACAGGATCATCCCGAGGACGGGGTTGCTGATCCCGCCGCGCTCGTCGTGAGCGACCCCCGCTACCGGGCTGTGCTCCTGGAGCGCGATGGCGTGGGCGTCGCCCGTCATGGCTCCTTCCTCGTGCGGCGGGCCCGCGCGGGTCGGGCGACCGGTTCGTCGACGACGACGACCGGCGGCGATGTGACGGAGGGGTCCGTCGGGACCGGCAGGACCGCTGCGGGGTGGGTGAGGCCGTGGCGCAGGTCGAAGAGCGGACGCTCCGAGCGGATCTCGGGGAGGCGGTCGAAGTTGTACGGCGGCGGCGGCGAGGTCGTGGCCCATTCGAGGGTGTTGCCCTCCCATGGGTCGTCGCCCGCGATCGGCCCGCTGCGGAGCGACACGAACACGTTCCACAGGAACGGGATCGTGCTGGCCGCGATCAGGAAGCCCCCGATCGTGGCGGCGAGATTGAGCTCGTTCCAGCCGGCCGTGGTCGCGTAGTCGGCGATCCGTCGCGGCATGCCCTGCAGGCCGAGGACGTGCATCGGGAAGAACGTCAGATTGAAGCCGATGAACATCAGCACGAACTGGACCTTGCCGAGGGTCTCGTTGAGCATTCGACCGGTCATCTTCGGGAACCAGTAGTACACGCCGGCGAATACGCCGAACACCGAGCCGCCGAACAGCACGTAATGGAGATGGGCGACCACCCAGTACGTGTCGTGGAGCGCGAAGTCGACGGGCACCGCCGCGCTGAACGCGCCGTTGATCCCACCGATGAGGAACATGCTCAGGAAGCCGAGCGCGAACAGGAGCGGGGTCGACAGGGTCAGCTTGCCCCGCCACATCGTGAAGATCCAGTTGAACATCTTGACGCCCGTCGGGACCGCGATGAGGAACGTCATCAGGCTGAAGAACGGCAGGTAGACCGAGCCGGTCGTGAACATGTGGTGGGCCCACACCGAGAAGCCGAGGGCGCCGATCCCCGCCGTGGCGAAGATGAACGCCTTGTAGCCGAACAGGGGCTTGCGGGAGAAGACCGGCAGGATCTCGCTGACCATTCCCATCGCCGGCAGCACCATGACGTAGACCGCCGGGTGGGAGTAGAACCAGAACACGTTCTGCCAGAGGATCGCGTTGCCGCCGGTGGCCGGGTCGAAGAAGTGGCCGCCGTAGTTCCGGTCGATGAAGAGCATGATCAGCGCGCTCGTGAACACGGGCGTCGCCATCAGCACGAGAACGGCGGTCACCAGCGCGGTCCAGACGAGGATCGGCATCCGGAAGAGGGTCATCCCCGGCGCCCGCATCTTGAAGATCGTGACGAGGAAGTTGACAGCGCCCAGGATCGACGCCGTACCGATGAGGATCAGCCCGGTCAGCCAGAGGTCCATGCCCGGACCGCTGCTGGCCAGCCCGCCGGGGCGGTCCTCGGAAAGCGGCGGGTAGCCGGTCCAGCCTGCGGCCGCCGTTCCGCCGGTCAGGAAGCCCGAGAACATGAGGATCCCGCCCAGCGGGAGCAGCCAGAACGACAGGGCGTTGATCCGCGGGAACGCCATGTCCGGCGCCCCGATCTGGAGCGGCACGATGTAGTTCGCGAAGCCCGCCAGCATCGGGATGATGAACAGGAAGAGCATCGCTGTGCCGTGCATCGTGAACAGCTGGTTGTAGAGGTGCTCGTCGGTCAACAGCTGGAGGCCAGGCACCGCCAGCTCGGCCCGGACGCCGAGGGCGAGGACCCCCGCCAGGAAGAAGAAGATGAACGAGTTGACGATGTAGAGGATCCCGATCTTCTTGTGATCGGTCGTCGTCAGCCACTCGTACAGCCCGCTCCGGTAGGCGGAGGCAGCGGGCGTGAGCGTGGTCGTCGCCATCCGGGCTCCCTTACTGGACCGTGAGTGTGCCGGTCATGTTGGCGTGGAACGTGCAGAAGAACGTGTAGGCGCCGGCCGCGAGCGGAGGAACGTTGTCCACAACCTTGCCCGGACCGGTCACGTCCTGCCCGTTAAAGACGAGGCCAGAGTCGTTACGGATGGCGACATCATGGGGAATCCCCGCGTCGCGGTTGTCGAGATCGATCGCGAACGGCTCGTCTGCCGGGGCGCTGAGGGTGGCCTGATCGAAGACGATGCCGGACGCCACGAGGGCAAGGGTGGCCGCCGGCGGCGGGGCACTGCCCGACGGACCGGGCGAGGCCGGGGCCTTGTCGATCTGCTCCTGGAGCCACGTGTCGAATTCCGCTCCGCCCAGCGCATTGACCTCGAAGGTCATCGTCCGGTGGCCAATCCCGCACAGCTCGGCGCACTGGCCGCCGAACGTCTGGCCGGCCTCGTCCTCGTTGAGTCGGAACTCGAAACGGTTGACCTGCCCGGGCACGACGTCGCGCTTGTAGAGGAAGCGCGGCACGTAAAACGCGTGAATGACGTCCGGGCTCTCGAGCAAGACAAGGACGTTCCGCCCAACGGGGGCGCTCAGACCTCCGCCCGGCCCCTGGGGGATGACCTGGGTGAAGGCCTCCGTGACGCCGTCCTCGGCGAGGTAGACGAACTGCCACTGGAACTGGCCGGCGATCGCCTTGACGGTCAGGTCCGGCTTCAGCGAGACGGCTTCGACCTTGTTGAGGCTCTGCCACGAGATGTAGAAGAGGAACGCGACGATGACCGTCGGGATGAGCGTCCACGAGATCTCGGCGAGGTTGTTGCCGTGGGTCTGGGCGGGAAGCTCATTGTCGCCGGGCTTGCGCCGATCGCGAATGACGATCCAGACGATGAGGCCTTCGACGAGCAGGAAGATCGCGGCGGCGAAGTAGAAGACGATGTCGTAGAGGTTGCGGATCTCCTGGCCCTGCGCAGTCGCCGCCCGAACCGGGAACAGGCTGTCGAATGCGTTCCGGATCCCGGCGACCAGGTCGATTCGCAGGACGAGCGCAATCACGACCAGGAGTAGGAGTGCGGCGACGATCAGCCCGATCGCGATGGCGCCGGGCGCGGGTCTCGACCGTGGGCGACTCGTCATTGGGTGTCCTTGGTGGTCTCGGCGCCGCCTGGACCGGGCGGGCCTCCGGGGAGGTCGTCACAGCGTCCGGCAGGGACGGCCGGACGCGGGCCATGATACCCGGACGGCGTGGCGTGCGCGTGTCGCCGAACCGCCGGAGCCGCTCGCCGGTTCAGGGGACAATGCGACCGATGGCCGGCCTTCGATCCCTCGCCGCCCCGGCGACCGCGGCCGTCGTGGCGCTCGTGGGGCTAGCCGGCGCCTTGCCGGCCCGGGCTCACGGCACCGTCGCTGTCGGGCCGCCGGACGCGGTCGCGTTCCTGTTTGGCTGGACGTTCGAGCCGCTCGTCGCGATCGCGCTGCTCGTCGCGGCGCTCGCGTGGGTCGCGGCGGTCCGGCACGTGAACGCCGCGCACCCGGCCAACCCCGTGCCACGTGTTCGGACGGCGGCGTTCCTCGGGGGCCTCTTCGCGATCGCCGTCGCGCTCCTGTCGGGCATCGAACGCTACGACACCGTCCTCTTCTCGGTCCACATGGTCCAGCACATCCTCCTCACGCTCGTCGCGCCGCCGCTTATCGTGCTCGGGGCCCCGATCACGCTGCTCCTGAGGCTGGCCTCATCGGAGACCAGGCAGCGGTGGATCCTGCCGGTGCTCCACAGTCGGATCGTTCGGGCGCTGTCGTTCCCGGTCGTGGCCTGGCTCCTGTTTGCCGGCGTGATGTGGGCGACGCACTTCTCCGCGGTGTTCGACCGGGCGCTCGAGGACCCGCTCGTCCACAACCTGGAGCACGCGGCGTACCTGGGAGCCGGCCTCCTGTTCTGGTGGCCCGCCATCGGGCTCGACCCGACGCCGTGGCGGATGAGCCACCCGGTCCGGGCGCTGTACGTGTTCCTCCAGATGCCGCAGAACACGTTCCTGGCGGTTGCGGTCCTGTCGGCGAGCGCGCCGCTGTACGAGCATTACGTCACGCTCGCCCGGCCGTGGGGCCCCACCCCGCTCGCCGATCAGCAGGCGGCGGCCGGGATCATGTGGTTCGTCGGCGACCTGCTGTTCCTTGCCGCCATCCTGGGGTTGGTGGCCGCGTGGATGCGCCACGAGGAGCGTTCGACGGCGATCGCAGATCGGCGGGCCGATGCCGCGCGCGTCGAGATCGGGGCGCGCGAGGCGCGCCTCGCGGAGCGGCTGGCGGAGGAGCAGGGGAGCGGCGAGGGCCGTTGAGGCGGCGGCAGGCGTCGCCCACGGAGTGGCAATCGGGATCGTTCGAAGCAAGCACAACAATCGTGGGGCCGCGACCCACCCGCTGCTGGGAGCCGCCGCGCCTGCCGCTCAGCCGGGGATCGGCGCCGCCAGGTACTCCCGATACCGGTCCGGGTCGACGTTCCCGCCGCTGACGATGCCGACGACCGGGCCGCCGAGGCCGTCCAGCCCCGCCTCGTGTGAACGAAACCTGAGCACGGCAACGGCCAGCGCTCCCGAAGGCTCGGCGACAAGCCTGCTCTCCTCGGCTGCCAGCCTGACGCCGGCCGCGATCTCCTCCTCGGTCACCGTGACGATCGCATCGAGCAGCGCGGACAGGTGGGCGAACGTGCGTGCCCCGAGGGCTGTGGTTCGCGTGCCGTCGGAGATGGTCCGGCCCACCTTCTCGGCCGGCCAGGCGACGATCCGCCCCGCCGCGAGCGAGTCGCGCGCGTCGGCCGCCAGCTCCGGCTCGACACCGACGATCCGGGCTTCCGGGGCCAGGGCCCTGACCGCGACCGCCACCCCGCTCGCGAGCCCGCCGCCGCCGATCGGCACGACGACGGCCGCGACGTCCGGAAGGCCTTCGACGATCTCGAGACCCACCGTGCCCTGTCCGGCGATGACGCGGTCGTCGTCGAACGGCGGAATGATCGCGAGCCCATCCCTTGCCGCGCGCTCCTCGGCGACCTCCCGCCGCTCGTCGCTCGACGGGCCGACCCACACGATCTCCGCGCCGTCCGTGGCGACCCGGGCGGCCTTGATCGCGGGCGCGTCCGAGGGCATGACGATGACCGCAGGCGCGCCGAGGAGGCGGGCGGCCCGCGCGACTCCCTGGGCATGGTTGCCGGACGAATACGTGATGACGCCGCGGCGGCGCTCAGCCTCGGTCAGCGACGCGATCGCGACGTAGGCGCCCCGGATCTTGAAGGCCCCGATGGGCTGCAATGACTCGGCCTTGAGGAAGCGCCGGTCGGCAGGGGGGCCGAACGGCACGAGCGGGGTCGACGTGGCGATCCCGCGGAGGAGCAATGCCGCGCGCCGGACGTCGTCGAGGCCGACGAGTCCCGCGGTCGGCGGGGCTTCGGTCATCGGGCGCCCCGTCCGATCTCGCGCTGGCAGTCGATGCAGTGGGCCGCCCATGGCAGCGCCTCGAGCCGCTCGGGGGCGATCGGCCGGCCGCAGCGCTGGCAGGTTCCGAACGTACCGCGATCCAGGCGGCCGAGCGCGGCGTCGACCATCTCGAGGTGCTGGCGCGCCCGATCGCGCAAGGCGAGGTCGCGTTGCTGCTCGAACACCTGGCTCGCGGCGGCCGCCTGCGAGCCGTACGTCATCGCGTCGGGTGTGTTCACGGTTTCTGCAATCTCGGCCTCGAGACGCGACCTCTCCGTCAACAGGGCGGCGCGGACTGGATCGACGTGGAGGGCGGGCACGGTGCGATCGTACGCCCGGAAGCCACGGGGCCGAAACGGGCAGATCGCCGTATCCTCTGGGCAAGACAAACCTGGAGGACCAAATGGCGCTCGAAACCGATCCCGTATGCGGCATGAAGGTCGACACGGAGACGTCCGACCTCAAGACCGAGCATGACGGCAAGACCTACTGGTTCTGCGGCCGCGGCTGCCAGCTCGAGTTCCGGGACGACCCGAAGAAGTACCTCGACCCCAGCTATCAGCCCTCGATGTAGCGCGGCGCGGGTGAGGGCTCCCGACTTCCCTCAGGCTCAGCCCCGGGCCGGGTGGGTCTGGGCGTCGATCTCGTGTTGAGCGCTGTCTGAGGCGTGTCCTCATCGCTGCTGCGGGCAGCCTCCCAGATCTCGGCGGCGATCTCCTGGGTGTCCCGGGCGGCGACGTGGAATGGCAGGGTGGACGGCAATGGCGAGGGAGCGGCGGCGCTCGGCTTCGTGGAGCTTGGCAATCCACTCGACCATGTGCTCGGCCGAAAGCCGCTGGAACTCGTCCCGGTGATGGTCGACGTCGCGAGCCAGCGCTTCGGCAGCGCCGTCGGTCGCCGCTGCCTGATGCCTCTCCGCCTCGCGCCACGACGCGAGGGCGGCCTCGACGGCCTGTCTCCGTGCCATATTGGCCCTTCTTTCGGGGCCTCTGGTCGGAGGAGGCGGGACAGGTGCCCGCTTGACGGCTTCGGCCTGAGGTTCGCGCAGGGCCAAATTACTCCACCCTGGCAACACCCGGGCAACACCCAGGCAACACAGGCAGGACCGGTCTCGGACCGATCCCGAATAAGTCGCAGGTAAGGGCCGCCTGCGAGACTGATGGCAAACGGCGGTCACGCGACCGGGCACTCCGTGGAAGGGGTCGGCCAGCCGTCGAATACCGGTGCCGGGAGCCGGGGAGGACCTGTCCGTGCCGTCGCTCCGTACCCGTCTTGTTGCGTGCCTGCGCGTCCTCGTCGCGCTGGGAATGTTGATCGCCGTCGCCCTTGCCGAGTCCGCCGGCCGACGCTGGCCCGCGCCGTAGCCTCCAAGCCCGCGGTCAGGTCCGCCCGCCCGCGACTCCCGTGTCGGAGCTGAGCCGCGTGGCCAGATAGACCGGGACCGCGGACAGGAGGATGACGACGATCGCGACGACGTTGACCGCGGGCGACGGGTCGCGTGACAGGAGCTTGAGGATGTAGATCGGGAGCGTCTGGTCGCCACCGGTCGTGAACGTCGTCACGATGACCTCGTCGAACGACAGCGCGAACGCGAGCAGCCCACCTGCGAGCAGCGCCGTCCGGATCCCGGCGACCGCGACCACCTCTCCGAACCGCTTCTCGACGCCCTCCAGCCGGACAGCCGCGGTGCCATTGGCCGGAGTCGCGGGGAAGGCACGCCCGCCCGGGCCGGTCGCCGGGTCGGCGGCGCTGGGGATCGCCAAGGACGCTCCTCGAGACAGGTCTGGGTGACGGTTCGGGACGGATCCGCGCACCCGCCTTCCCCCTGCGGCGCACGGGATGGCGGCACAGTGGGGCCGGGCCCCGGGTGGTGTCAAGGGGCGGCTCCGGTGTACGCTTCGGGTCCGCGCCGGGTCGGGTCCGGTGAGCGCCCAGGAGGACCGGAATGACCTATGTGATCGCCGAGCCGTGCATCGATCTGCTGGACATCTCCTGCGTGTCGGTCTGCCCGGTCGATTGCATCCATTTCGAGGAAGGCGTAGACCGCAAGCTCTTCATCGACCCGAACGAATGCATCGACTGCGGTGCGTGCGAACCCGAGTGCCCGGTGAACGCGATCTTCCCCGAGGAGTCGCTCCCGCCCGAGTGGGCCAACTACACGCAGATCGACGCGACCTGGTACGTCGACAAGGCCGCGGCCCGAACGGCCGTCGACGACTTGAAGCCGCGGGCCTGATCCGGGACTACACTCGGGCCGCGATGCGAATCGTGTCCCTCCTCCCGTCCGCCACGGAGATCGTGTGCGCCATCGGCCTGGCCGATGAGCTTGTCGGGGTCACTCACGAGTGCGACTGGCCGCCGTCCGCTCTCGGCCGGCCGGTGATGACACGGAGCGTCTACGACTTCGGGGCGACGCCGAGCCGGACGATCAACGAGATCGTCAACGCCGCCGTCCACGGTGGCTCGTCGCTGTACGCGCTCGACGAGGAAGCTCTCGCCGCGGCCGAGCCGGACCTCATCCTCACCCAGGAGCTGTGCGAGGTGTGCGCGGTCAGCTACCGGGACGTGAACGAGGTTGCCCGGGCGATCGATGCCGGCATCCGCGTGGTCTCCCTCGAGCCGACCTCGATCGAGGGCATCTTCAACACGATCACGACGATCGGGGCGATGACCGAATCGGAGGATGCCGCCGTCGACCTTGTCGAGGCGCTCCGAGCCCGACTCGGGTCGGTCGAGCGGAGGGTCCAGAAGCGACGCGACAATGGCTTCGAGTCGCCGCGGGTCGTCGGCCTCGAGTGGCTGGATCCGCCGTTTGCCGTGGGTCACTGGGTTCCCGAGCAGATCCGGCGAGCCGGCGGCTGGGATCCACTCGGCGAGGCCGGCGAGCGTTCGGTCGAGACGACCTGGCGCGCGGTCAGGGAGGTCGACCCGGAGATGCTCGTCCTGATGCCGTGCGGCTACGACCTCGCCGACACGGTCGACGAGTGGGCGACCGTCCCGCGGCCGCCGATGTGGCACGACATCGAGGCGGTCCGGCGGGGCCAGGTCTTTGCGGTCGATGGATCAGCGTTCTTTTCGCGGCCGGGACCGCGCGTCATCGACGGGATCGAGCTGCTGGCGGAGATCTTCGACCCGGATGCCTTCGTCGACGTCGCGCCGCCCGGGAGCTGGACGCCGGTCGCCTGACCGGCACGCCGATGCCCTTCCGCTCGACGTTCGACTGCCTCTGGTGCGGGACCCCATGGTCCGTTCGCGGCCCCGACGATCTCGAGGGCTGGGCGCAGCTCTGCCCGACGTGCGTCGGGAAGGCGGGCGACAACGGCTTCCTCCGGTTCCGGTTGCGCGACGCGCTCGCGGAGCGGGGCACGGCGCGGGCGCCGGCGCCCGCGCCCGCGCCCGCGCCCGACGCCGCCGATCCCGCCATCGACGAGGAGATGCGCGCCTACTACGCCGCGCGCGCGGGCGAGTACGACGACTGGTATCTGCGCCGCGGTCGCTACAGCCACGGCCCCATCCACGACGCCGCGTGGAACGCGGAGCTGGACACGGCCGGGCGCTGGCTCGACGAGCTGCCACTCCGCGGCAACCTCGTCGAGCTGGCTGCGGGCACCGGCTGGTGGTCGCCGCTCCTCGCCGGCAAGGGCGAGCTGTCGCTCTACGACGCAGCCGAGACGACGCTCGACCGCGCGCGGGAGCGGCTCGTCGCCCACCGGCTCCGCGCCCACATCCATGTCCGCGACGCGTGGGCCGAGCCGGACCGCCAGGTCGACGGGCTGTTCGCGGGATTCTGGCTCAGCCACGTCCCGCGCCCGCGGATCGACGAGTTCCTCGCGCTTGCCAGGCGCTGGCTCCTGCCCGGCGGAACGCTTGGCTTCATCGACTCGCTGCCGGATCCGCAGTCCGGAGCGGCCGACAACCCGCCGCCGACGGGTGACATCGCGGTCCGAAAGCTGGCAGATGGCCGGGAATTCCGGGTCGTGAAGGCGTTCCACACCCCCGACGAGCTCCGGGCGGCGCTCCGCCGGACCGGCTTCGCCGACGCGGATGTGACGACCACCGGCCGGTTCTTCCTGCTCGGTCGCGCGACGGCCTGAATTTCGCGCCTTCTCGGCGTCATGTCCAGGGCGCGGGGCCCGCGGTTCGTGCCCGGGAACCGTCCCGGGAATGCCCGGATGCGCGGCTATACTCCCCCGGCCATGTCACCCCTCGCGAGCCGAACGATCGCAACGGTGGGCTCTGGCGTCATGGCCGAGGCAATGATTGCGGGCCTCCTCCGCGGCCAGCTCGTCGAGCCGGGCCAGGTCGTCGCGAGCCACCCCCGGACCGAGCGGCGGGAGCACCTGGCCCGTGAGTATGGGATCCGCGCCGTGGCCGGCAATGTCGAGGCCGTGGAGGGAGCGGACGTCGTCCTCCTCGCGATCAAACCGCAGATGCTTGCCAAGGTGGGTCGCGAGATCGGCCCGCGATTGCGGCGCGGTCAGCTCGTCCTGTCGGTGATCGCCGGGGCGACGACGACGGCGCTCACCGGACACCTCGGGCACAAGCAGGTCGTCCGGTCGATGCCGAACACGCCGGCGCGCCTCGGTCGCGGCGTGACCGTCTGGTACGCGACCCCCGAGACGACCGTGGAGCAGCGGGCCCAGGCGAGCGCGCTCCTCGGCGCGCTCGGCATGGAGCTCGAGGTCGACGACGAGAAGCTCGTCGCGATGGCGACCGCGGTCAGCGGGACCGGGCCCACCTACGTCTTCCTCGTGATGGAGGCACTCATCGACGCCGCCGTCCACCTCGGGTTCCCGCGCCACATCGCCCACGACCTCGTGATCGAGACGCTGGAGGGCAGCACCCTCTTCGCCAAGCAGTCCGGCCTCCACCCGGCCGAGCTGCGGAACATGGTGACGTCGCCCGGCGGGACAAGCGCCGCCGCGCTCCACGAGCTCGAGTCGGGACGGCTCCGCACGGTCCTGTCCGAGGCGGTCTTCGCGGCCTACCGGAGAACGGTCGAGCTTGGCGAGCAGCTCGAGGCAGACGTGGAGAAGCCACCGCGCAAGAGCCCTCGGCGCCCATGACAGCCGGGCCGAGTCGCACCCGGTGACGGCGGGGACTGCCGTCGGCGTCGACCTCCGGCGCTCTCCGCTCGCCGCGCTGCGGGGCCTCGACTTCCGCTCGCCGGGTCGTGACTTCTGGGCCGACGAGGCCGCGATCCACGATCGCCTCGTGGCCTCGTGGGCGGGCCTCGACGAAGCGGCATGGGCACTGCCCGGCGCTGCGCCATCGGATGCCGGAGGACCCGACTGGTCGCTCAAGGAGCATGCCGGCCACGTCGTCGACTGGCAGGAGATCGCGACGACGTACATCCAGCGCGTGCTCGACGGCGGGCGGTGGCCCAGCGACGAGGACTACGAAGGCGGCGACTTCGACCGGTTCAACGAGCGGCGGCGCGGCACCTGGGCCGCGCTTTCGGCCGCCGACCTGCGGGTTCGTATGGACGCGGCGCGGAGGGAGCTGCTCAAGCTCGCGCGCTGTTTGCCCGCCGAGTCGATCCGGGGCGACGACGCATGGGGCTGGGTGTACATGGTCCTGCACGGTCACGTGCTCGATCACCTTGGCGTCGTGGGGCCATGGGCGGACCGGCTGCGGGCACGGCAGGCGCAGGGCGAGCCGTTCCTCGCCGATCCCCGTCCCGCCGGCGACGGTTCGCCCGACGCCCTCGCCCGCTTCTGGGCCGCCGAGGCCGAGACGTTCGAGCTGTTCGACGAGCTTGTCCGCCCCGTGCCCGGGCTGCGCTGGGAAGAGCCTGGCCCGACGCCGGACTGGACCCTGAAGGACCACGTCGCCCATATGGCGAGTTGGTTCGACGAATGCACGGCGGTCATCGAAGAGCACCGCGCGACCGGCACGTGGCGGCCCGGGCCGGCGGAGGGGATCGCCGCGTGGAACGCCCGCGCGATTGCCGCGAATCGTGATCTCTCGGCAGCCGACGCGCTCGCCCGGTTCGACGCCGGCCGGGCGCGCCTCACCGTCGCAACGCGGGCGATGGCGCCCGCGGACCTCGCCTCGCCCGAGGGCGGTGCCTGGGCGTACGAGTGCCTCCACGGGCACGTCCGTAGCCACCTCGCCATGGTCGGGCCGTGGTGTGCGGTGATCGGCTGGCCAGGACCGGACGACCAGGACGGGGAACCGGCCCGCTGACGGTGGCGGTCCGGCCGGGAATCGAACCGGCCGGGAATCGAATGAGCCGCCCGGTTGGGACGGCTCATCGTCGATCGTCCGGCCGTGACGGGCCGGGTGCTTTGTCGGTCAGCCGCCCCAGCGCCGGCCCGCTTCGAGCGCCAGGCCTGAAGCGGCCAGTGCGCCGAGCGCGAGCAGGACCCGGACCGCCTGCAGCTTCAGCATCTTCATCCCGGTAGTCCCTTCGGAGTGTGCCCGCTCGAGGGAGGATTCCCTCATGCAGCACGCTAGCCGGGTATTCGGGTGGGTCGGTATGACCCATCGGTACCCGGCCGGGCGATCAGTGGGGGGAGGCTCCATCGGACACGGCCGTAGGACCTTTGGTGTCGCCGGTCCCGGCACCATCGGGGACGGTCCGCTGGGCCATCCCGGCCGCGATCGCCACGACGATCCCGGCTCCGATGAGGACGTCCCCGATGCTGAACACGTTGGCGAAGGGCAGCCAGTCAGGCATGCCGAAGATGTCGGTCAGGGCCGGGAATGCCGGGCGGTTGGTGACGATGCTGTTCGAGTAGCTGCTCGCAGGGTCCATACCCGCCTGTGCGAGCGCACCCGGGTCGGCGGGCATGTAACCGCCGTTCGCGACGATCGCGACGAGGTTGGAGATCGCTCCGACGGCGACGAGCTTGAGGCCCGGCAGGGCCCGATTCCGGAGGACGACCGCGAGGACCAGGAGCGACGAGGCGACGTAGAGGATGGGGCCGGCCTGCCCGACCACCGCGCCCACCGGCTCGCTGAACAGGACCACCTGGGCGAGCAGCCCTGCAAACGCCAGCCAGCCCCACTCGAAGCGCAGCTCGGCGAGGTTCCCGAGGCGCCCGCCGCGGGCGAGCCCGAGGAGGATTCCGAGCGGGATCGCGTAGAGGATGAACACGCTCAGTCGCTGGGCGCGTCGAGGATTGCTGCCATCTGGACCGCGTGCTCCTCGAGGTGTCCGGCCACGAAGCGTTGTGCCGCCTGACCGACCGTCAGGACCCCGAGCGTCGGGTGGACGCCGGTCCGTTCGGCCTCAGCGGGGGAGAGCTCGCCCAGCCGCCGCGTCAGGCGCGCCGCGTCGGCCTCCAGCCGACCGAACAGCTCCCGGAGCGGCAAGCTCCGATCGCGCTCGATCACCCCGATCCGGAGCTCGTTCGAGGCGACCCGCCCGAACGGCACGGGCTCGACGGGCCCGGCGAGGATCCGCTCGATCTCGCCCAGCCAGAAGGGGAGCATCTCGGTGACGTGGGCGAGCGTCTCCCGGGGACCCCAGCTCGCCTCCGGCTCGGTCCCGAACTCGACGCTGAGCGGCCAGGGCTCGCCGGCCTCGACACGGTCGCGCTCGCCCACGATGACCCCCACCGCCCGTTCGATCCGCCCGATCAGCTCGTCCATCGCCCCCAGTCTCCCATCCCGGGCAGTCGCCCAGCTTGGCCCAGAGGACTACGATGGGGGCCATTTCGTTCCGAGTCACGCAGCGGAGCCACACGATGACCGACACCGCCGCTCGACCGGCGGGCACGCCCGCCACGAACCAGGCCGGCGCCCGCGTCAACCGCGACGCCTACGCCGAGGCCCAGGACTTCCTGCCCCTCAAGGGCATCGACCACGTCGAGTTCTGGGTCGGCAATGCCCGCCAGGCGTCCGCCTACTACCGGGCCCTGTGGGGCTTCACGCCGGTTGCCTTCGCCGGCCTCGAGACCGGGATTCGGGACCGAGCGAGCTACGTGATGCGCCAGAACGACATCACGTTCGTGTTCACGGCGCCCTTGACACCGGACGGGGAGATCGCCGAGCACGTCCGGGAGCACGGCGACGGAGTCCACGACATCGCGTTCGCGGTCGACGACGTCGAGTCCGCCTTCCGCGAGACGACGACTCGAGGCGCCCGACCCGCCCTGGAGCCCGTGGAGCTCGACGGCGGCGAGGATGGCGTCCTCCGGCGCAGTGCCGTCGGGACGTATGGCGAGACCCGCCACTCGTTCGTCGACCGGCGCGACTACCACGGGGCGTTCGCGCCCGGCTATCGCAAGGTGAAGAAGCCGGCCCGGGCCGCCGGCGGCCTGTCCCTCCTCGAGGTGGACCACTGCGTCGGCAACGTCGCGCTCGGCGAGATGAACCAGTTCGTCGACTTCTACCGCGACGTGTTCGGCTTCAGCCAGCTCATCCACTACGACGACAAGGTCATCCACACCGAGTACTCCGCGCTGATGTCGAAGGTCATGACGAACGGCAATGGCCGGATCAAGTTCCCGATCAACGAGCCCGCGACCGCGAAGAAGAAGAGCCAGATCCAGGAGTACCTCGACTGGTACCGCTCACCGGGCTGCCAGCACATTGCGCTGCGGACCGAGAACATCGTCGACACCGTCCGCCAGCTGCGCGAGAACGGCGTCGAGTTCCTCGGCCTGCCGCACGAGTACTACGCGACGCTCGCGGACCGGGTCGGCGACGTCGGAGTGCCGATGGACACGCTCGAGGAGCTTGGCATCGAGGCCGACCGGGACGAGGAGGGCTACCTCCTCCAGATCTTCACGCGGCCCGTCCAGGATCGCCCGACGTTCTTCTTCGAGATCATCGAGCGGCACGGGTCGCGCGGTTTCGGGGTCGGCAACTTCAAGGCCCTCTTCGAGGCCATCGAGCGGGAGCAGGCGAAGCGCGGCAACCTCTAAACTCGCGTCCGAGGGAGGATGCGATGGAGTGGTATCCGTGGGTCGTGTTCGTCCACGTCGCGGCGGCCTTCCTGTTCGTGATGGGCCACGGCGCCTCGATGTGGGTCTCCGATCAGGTGCGCCGCGAGCGTGACCCGGTCCGGATCCGGGCGTTGCTCGAGCTATCGAGCACGAGCCTTGGGCTGGTCTACGGATCGCTCGTCACGCTGCTGGTCGCGGGGATCGGCGCGGGGATCATGGGCGGCCACTTCGGGCGGGGCTGGATCTGGGCTGCGATCGTCGTCCTCGTCACGATCATCGTGCTGATGTATGCGCTCGCCTCGCGCTACTACGGGCGCGTCCGCGAGGCCGTCGGGATGCGCTCCTACCTGACGCCGAAGCATGCTCCCGACCCCACGCCGGCCCCTCCCGAGCAGCTCGCCGCGCTGGTCGACTCCCGGCGCCCGGACGTCATCGGGCTTGTCGGGATCTTCGGGCTGCTGATCCTTCTCTGGCTGATGTATTTCAAGCCCTTCTGAGGCACGTCCGAAAACCGGGCCGCTGGCGCCGGCGTATCGATGGGTGTCGCCACCGACATGACCCCAAGACCCCTGAGGAGATTCAGCATGCGCACCCGGTCATTGTTCCTTCCCATTTTCGCGGCGGTCGCGCTGGCCGCCTGCACGAGCACGGCGGCGTCACCCTCGCCGGCCGCTCCCACCGCAGCCCCGCCGACCCCAGCCCCGGCATCCTCGCCCGATGCGTCCAGCCCGGGCACCGGATCGGCCGCGGTGATGGTCGCAACCTCCGACCTCGGCGAGATCCTCGTCGACGGCGAGGGCCGGACCCTGTACCTCTTCACGCCCGATGAGGCCGGGACGCCCACGTGCTACGACGCCTGCGCCGATGCGTGGCCGCCGCTCCTCGCCAGCGGCGACATCACCGTCGGGACAGGCCTCGATGACTCCGACTTCACCACCGCCACCCGGACCGACGGCGGCGACCAGGTGAAGGTCGGGACCTGGCCGCTCTACTACTTCGCCGGCGACGCTGCCCCCGGTGAGACGAAGGGCCAGGGCCTGCAGGGCATCTGGTACGTCGTCAGCCCGAGCGGAGAAGCCATCAAGTAGGGTCGGCTCCGACGCACGTCCAACCGGCGCCCCACAGCGGGGCGCCGGTTCCTTTTCCGGCCCCCGGATCGGCCCGCGGCTAGACTCCGGGGGTGAAGATCGCGCACGTCCGGGAGCGGCACGGACCTGCCGGCGCCCCGTGGCGGCTGGCAGCGGCGCTCGACAACCCGCCGACCCGCTGGCTCGACCTCGAGGTCGCCCGCCGCCGGCTCGCATCGTCGGATCCCGGCCGCGCCCACAACAGCGTCCTGTTCCGCGCTCCGTTGTCGACGCTCGACGCCCACCTCGCGGCCGGACTCCGGGTCGAGGCGCTCGCCGAGCTCGTCGACGGGTTCGCCCCCCGCGGTGGTCCCGACGAGGACGACGCCGTACTCGCCGACACCGACCTGCAGTTCGGCCCGCCCGTTCTCCGTCCTCCTTCGTTCCGCGACTTCTACGCGTTCGAGGGGCACGTGCGAACGATGTGGAAGCGACGTGGCCAGGAAGTGCCGGAGGCGTGGTACCGCCTGCCGATCTTCTATTTCAGTAACGTCTCCGAGATCCGCGGCGAGGGCGAGCCCGTCCATGCGCCGCGTGGCTCGGCGGAGCTCGACTTCGAGCTGGAGGTCGCGGCGATCGTCGACACCCCTGCCACGGACCTGCCGGCCGGTGGCGCGGAGGAGGCCATCGGCGGCTACACGATCCTCAACGACTGGTCGGCACGCGACCTCCAGCGCGAGGAGACGACCGTCCGGCTGGGGCCGGCGAAGGGCAAGGACTTTGCCTCGACGATCGGGCCGTGGCTCGTCACGCCGGACGAGCTCGCCGACGCGCGGCGCGGCAAGGGTTATGAGCTCGCCATGACTGCCACCGTGTGCGGACCGTCCGGCGTCACCGTCGAGGTGAGCCGGGGGACGTGGGCGGACATCCAGTACAGCTTCGGGGAGATCCTCGAGCGTGCGTCGGCCGACGTTCGGCTCAGGCCCGGCGATCTCGTGGGCAGCGGGACCGTCGGGACCGGCTGCCTCCTCGAGGTGAAGGACTCGACGCTCGGCCGGTGGCTCGAGCCCGGTGACGAGGTCGTGCTCGCGATCGACCGCCTCGGCGAGCTGCGCAGCCCGATCACGGCGCGCGTGGCGGTGGGCGCGTCATGACTGAAACGTCGGTGACCCTTCCTGCCGCGGTGCCGCTCCTGCCGGCCGGGCTCGACACGCCATGCCTCGTCGTCGATCTCGACGTCGTCGAGGCGAACGCCCGCCGCCTCGCCGGCCAGCTCGACGCCCGCGGAGTCCGGCTCAGGCCGCACGTGAAGACCCACAAGAGCGTTCGGCTGGCCCAGGTCCAGCTCGAGGTGGGCGCATCGGGGATCACCGTCGGCAACCTCGGCGAGGCGGAGGTGATGGCGGCCGGCGGGATCGACGACATCCTCATCGCCTACCCGGTGTGGGCGGAGGGCCCGAAGGCCGGCCGGCTGCGGGCACTCCACGACGCCGTCCGGCGTTTTGCCGTCGGCTTCGACTCGATCCCCGGCGCCGAGCGGCTCGCCGCGGCCACCTCCGGATCGTCCCACCGCTTGCGGGTGCTGCTCGAGATCGATCCGGGCAACGGCCGGACGGGAGTCGCCCCGGACCGCGCCGCGGACATCGCCCTGGCCGCTCGATCGCGGGGGCTCACCGTCGCGGGGGTCTTCGCTCACGGCGGGCACGCGTACGGCGGTCGTGACGCGGCAGGAGCGGCAGCCGACGAGGTCTCGACGCTCGGCGCGGCCGCGACAGCGTTGCGGCGGGCCGGGGTCGAAGCCCCGATCGTCTCCGCGGGGTCGACGCCAACTGCAGTCCTGGCCGCTCGGGGCGAGGTCAACGAGATCCGCGCCGGGACGTACCTGCTCGGCGACCGCCAGCAGCTCGTGCTGGGCTCGGTTCCGCCCGACGGTCTCGCGCTGTGGGTCGCGGCCACCGTCGTGTCGACCGCCGTGCCGGGCCAGTTCGTCCTCGACGCCGGCGCGAAGAGCCTGACGAAGGACCGCCCCGAGTATCTCGAGGGTCACGGCCTCCTGCCGGCCTACCCGGATGCGGTAATCGATCGCCTGTCCGACTACCACGGCGTCGTGCGGGTCCCACCCGACACGGCCGTGCCGCGCATCGGCGAAGTTGTCGCCATCCTCCCTAACCACGCCTGTCCCGTCGTCGACCTGTTCGACTCCTTCGTCGCGGTTCGCGGCGGCGAGGTGGTCGGCACCTGGCCGGTCGACGCCCGCGGCCGGAGCGGTTGACGCCGTGACCGCCCCCACCGAGCGGGCCGCGCTGACGATCGAGGAGCTGACCGAGGCCGACTGGCCGGCTGTCCGGCGGATCTTCGAGGAGGGGATCGCGACGGACATCGCGACACTCGAGACCGAGGCGCCCGGCTGGCCGGAGTGGGAGGTGTCGCACCGCAGGAACTGCCGGTTCGTCGCGCGGCGCCGCGGCGAGGTCGTCGGCTGGATCGCGCTGAGTGCGCCGCCGCCGCGCCGTGTTTACGCTGGCGTCGCCTGGCTCAGCGTCTACGTGGCGGCAACCGAGCGGAACCGGGGGGTCGGACTGGCGCTGTTCGAGGCGCTGATCCCGGCTTCGGAGTCCGAGGGGCTGTGGACGATCCAGGCCGGTGTCATCGCCGACAACCGCGCGAGCCTCGCCCTCCACAAGCGAGCCGGCTTCAGGCGAATCGGCGTCCAGGAGCGTCTCGGTCAGGACCGCCACGGCCGGTGGCGCGACGTCGTCCTGCTCGAGCGGCGCAGCCCTGGCGTCGGCGGTTCGTGACGCCCGGGTAGGATTGGAGCGGAGGAGCGCCGCGATGTTCTACCTCTCGCTCGGCAACGTGCCCCACAAGCGCCACACCCAGCACCGTGCTCCCGACGGCTCGCTCTACGCGGAGGAGCTGTTCGGCGTCGAAGGCTTCACGGGGCGCAGCTCGCTGCTCTACCACGTCGTCCCCCCGACGCGGACTCACAAGGTCGAGGCCGTCCGTCGCATCAAGCTCGACGAGGCGGATGATGACGCCCACCGCCATCGCTTGATCAACACGAAGGCGCTCGCGCCCAAAGGTGACGCGATATCCGGCCGCGTGCCGCTGTTCTACAACGCCGACGTCGTCATGGGCGTCGCCCGGCCGGACACGACGATGCCGGCGAACACGTTCTACCGGAACGGCCAGGCCGACGAGATGATCTTCGTCCACGAGGGGACCGGGGCGTGGGACACCGTGTTCGGGAGCTTCCGGTACGGACCCGGGGACTACCTCGTCAGCCCGATCGGAACGACGTGGCGGCTCGAGCCCGACAAGGGCAGCGCCCAGCGGATGCTCTGGCTGGAGGCCCCGTCCGAGCTCGAGCCGCCGAAGCGCTACCGGAACGACTACGGCCAGCTCCTCGAGCACTCGCCATACAGCCAGCGCGACATCCGGACGCCGGAGTTCACTGACGCCCGGACGGACGCCGGGGAGTTTGTCGTGCACGTCAAGGTGCGCGACCGGATCACCGCCTATCACTATCGCCACCACCCGTTCGACGTCGTGGGCTGGGACGGCTATCTCTGGCCGTACGTCTTCAACATCGCCGACTTCGAGCCGATCACCGGGCGCGTCCATCAGCCGCCGCCTGTCCACCAGACGTTCCAGGCGCGGAACTTCGTCGTCTGCTCGTTCGTTCCCCGCAAGTTCGACTATCACCCGCTGGCGATCCCCGCGCCGTACAACCACTCGAACATCAACAGCGACGAGGTCATCTACTACGTGGCCGGCAACTTCATGAGCCGCCGCGGCGTGGATATCTCGTCGTTCACGCTGCATCCGGCGGGGATCCCACACGGACCCCATCCGGGTACGGCCGAGGCGTCGATCGGCAAGGAGGCGACCGAGGAGCTTGCGGTGATGGTCGACACCTTCCACCCGCTGCGCCTCACGACGCAGGCGGCGGGGATGGAGGACGACCGCTACCCGTACAGCTGGCTGCCGCCCGAGGGCGGCGACGCCGGAGCCGAGGCAGCCGAGCTCGCCCGTCGGGGCCCGGAGGCGTTCCCGGACTGAATCATGTCCTCGCTCTTCCGGCCCACCCCCGACGATCCGAAGCCTGCGCGGCGCCGGTCCCTGCCCCGGCTCGACCACACGCTGCTCGTCGCGGGTGCGGCGATCATGATCATCGGCTCGTTCATGCCGTGGATCCGAGGCCAGACCCGGCGGATGGGGTTCGTCGACTGGACAGGGATCGACGACACGGGCGAGGGCGGGATGCTCCTCGCCTGCGCGCTGATCGTCATTGGCTTCGTCCGCTGGCGGAGGTCGCTCGAGGAAATCGAGCCGCGGACGCGCTTGCTCCCGCTGCTGGTCGCCATCGCCGCGACGTGCCTGTGGATCATTCCGACACAGAAGATCTTCAGCCTCGTGTACGACGCGCCGGGCGGGGCGCGCCCGCAGCTGGGCCTGTTCGTCGCGGGCATCGGCGTGCTGTTCACGTTCGTCGGCGCCGCCCTCGCGGCCCGGACCTGGGCGGACCCCCAGGCCCCGCCGCGTCGCCGCGCGGTCGCGCCTGCCGCTGCGCCGCCGCCGATCGAGCGCCTCCCCGGGAGCGATGGCTATTCGACGCGCGGCCGGGTCGAACGTCAGGACCCACCACACGAGCGCTGATCGCGGGCCGCATGATACGAACGTGACCAGAGACGATCGTCGCCCGCTGCGCGAGCGGATCCTCGCCGGGGAGACCCTGTTCGGCCTCTTCCTCGACCTCGGCTCGCCGATGTCGGCCGAGATGGCGTCGCGGGCCGGCTATGACTGGCTGGTCATCGATCTCGAGCATGGCGCGGCGACGGAGGCGGACCTGCTCGGGCTTCTCCACGCGGTCGAGGCGGGCGGCGCGGCGGCACTCGTCCGGCCGCAGTCCGGGGAGCGCCTGCGGATCGGCCGGGCCCTCGACATGGGCGCACGTGGAATCGTCGTCCCGCGCCT
>Ga0136633_1000640_pt1 | contig 26612 bp, 22 predicted proteins | sample AntDrymeUQ832206_2_FD_105494 | JGI IMG/M metagenome (GOLD analysis project Ga0136633, IMG submission 105494) | Polar desert sand microbial communities from Dry Valleys, Antarctica - metaG UQ83 (22.06) | ecosystem: Environmental > Terrestrial > Soil > Desert | place: Antarctica: Dry Valley... | reverse complement strand
GCGAAGCCATCCCGCTCGAGGCGCGGATCGTGTTCGTCGCCGACTCGTTCGAGTCGATGACCTCCGACCGGCCATATCGCGCGGGCATGGCGGTTGCGGCAGCGATGAACGAGCTTCGCCGCTATGCCGGGACGCAGTTCGACCCGATGGTCGTAGGCGTATTCGAGCGAGTGATAGCCGACGGCCGCGTGGCGGTCAGGGCCCTTCGCGACGCAGGCCTGTGCGCCGCGGCGTGACCAGAGCGGGCAAAAGTTCCTCGGGCGCGCCGGGCCGCCCTCAGCGAGCGCTCAGTCGATAGCCGGTCTCCTCTGGATCGTCGATTGCGCGCCGGGTGATCAGGTCCAGCGTCGCCCCGTCTCCGGCCGGGCCGCTCAAAGTGATCTGCCCGGTCACGCGCTCTCCCGGCGCCGCAGTGGCGCCCTGGCAGCGGTAGGTGTCGTTCTCGGCGCTGCTCGTGCTCGGCGCGCAGGTCCAACCGGTCGGCGCCGTGCCCCCGGTGACCTGGAGACCCGCCGGGACCTTGATCCCGAACGCGGACGTCGCAAAGGAATGCGGGCTGAAATCGAAGGACACCGCGCGAGAGTCCGATCCGGAGACCACGCCCCAGGTGCCGCTGAACGGCGACCGGTCCGGGCGGAACCAGCCGGAAGAGCGGCGCGGCGCGCACGGCTCGCGCGCGGCCATCCGGGGCGAGCGCGATCACGGTGGTCCCTTTGGGCGCCGACCCGATTAGCGGCTTGGGCGCGGCGATTGCGGCCGGAGCGGCGGACAGGAGGGTCAGGACCAGCGCCGCAACGGCGCATCGCGCGGCATGGTCGAGCCACCATCCCACTTCCAACTGTTCGCGACAAGGCTCGACGGAGGACGCTCTAGCAGCGCGTGCCGCAGACGAGCGCCCCAACTCGGTGGTGGCGGCGAGCGCCGGGATTCGAGGCGGATCGTGCTCTACTAGATCTGTGAGATCCGCGGTCCTCCTCGTCGTGTTGGCGCTTGTCGTTGCGGCGCCGTCGACGGCAGCGAGCGGCGAGGCGCGCGACCCCGTGCTGGCGGATTCCTTCGCCGGTCTCGGGGCGTGGGTGAGCGTCTTCGATGACCCGCTCTGGGAGCGACCCGAGCGCGCAATCGCCTCGATGCACGCGCGCGGAGTGCGCACCCTGTACCTGCAGAGCGCGAGCAGCCGGCCGGGTCCCGCCGTGTTCCGCCCGGACCGCACAACGCGCTTCCTTCGCGCCGCCCACGTCAGAGGCATGGAGGTCGTCGCGTGGTACCTGCCGCCCTACACCGCCCCCGCCTACGAGCTGCGGCGCGCTCTGGGAGCGGTCCGCTACCGCAGCACCGAGGGCGATCGCTTCGATGCGTTCGCCCTCGACATCGAGACCGCCCCCGGCTCGCCGGAGGCGCCGCTGCGTAACCGACGGTTGTTGAGGCTCTCAGAGGGTCTGCGTCGGGAGGCGGGCGGCCGTTATGCGCTCGGCGCGATCATCCCATCGCCTTACGGACTCGAGCAGCCCCATGGACGGCGCTGGTGGCCGGACTTCCCCTACCGCGGGCTTCACCGGATCTATGACGCGTTCCTGCCGATGGGCTACTACACCTACCACGGCGATGGAGCGAGGAACGCCGCCCGCGACACCCGCCTGAACCTGGCGATTCTGCGCCGCGAAACGAATGACCCCACCGTGCCCATCCACCTGATCGGCGGCGGTAGCGAATCGTCGAGCCTGGCCGAGGGCCGCGCCTTCACGCGCGCGGTCAACCGGCGCGGCGCCATCGGAGCGAGCATGTATAGCCACATCGGCATGGGCGCCGAGGACTGGGCGGCGCTCAGCGGCCTGCGGTTTCAGGACGTGGGCACGCCACCAACGCGTTAGGGGTTGGTGAGCGCAAGTTTTCGCTGCGCGCGACGTTGGGGCTTCGAGAACGTTGTCGGGCACGGAGGCCCGCCCACCCCGCCGATCCAGCCGTCGCTGCGCTACGGACACCAGCCGCCGGCACCCTGGAGGATTGATGTTTCCCACTCGCCTGCTCGCCTGTGCCGCGGCCGCGGCCGCGCTCGCCGTCGCCCCTGCGGCCGCCTCCGCGGCTGTCGCCACGCCGACCGGCGGCCATCATCCCAGCACCCTGCTGGTCACGTTCGACCACGCGGCCACCGCCGATCAGCGCGCGTACGCCCATCAGCTCACCGGCGCCACTGTGGCGAATCGCTTCGCAGAGCTCTCCGTCGACGTCGTCCAGCTCCCCGACGGGCTGACTCCGGCCAGCGCCCAGGCGCTGTACTCGGCTCTGCCCGGCGTCCGCGGCGCGAGCCTCAACAAGGTCGTCAGCGCGACGAGCAGGCCCAACGACACGCTGTTCGCCGACCAGTGGGGCTTCGAGAACGCCGGTCAGACCGTCAAGGCATCGCTTGTCCGCGGCAAGGCGGACTTCGACATCGACGCGCCGGAGGCCTGGACCGCGGCTTTCGGGGCCGGGGCCTTCGAGTCCACCAGAGGAACGCGGGTCGCGGTGCTCGACACCGGCGCTGACCGCGGTCACGCCGACCTGCTCGGCAAGGTCAAGGCCTGCGCGAGTGCGACGGCGGCGGTCGGGATCGTCACCGAGGGCGTCTGCGACGACGACAACCTGCACGGCACCCATACGGCGGGCACCGTGGGCGCCAACACCAACAACGGGATCGGCGTCGCCGGCACCGCGCCGAACGCCGAGTTGGCGATCTTCAAATTCCTCAATGCCGCGGGATCCGGCTTCCTCGCTGACGAGATCGCTGGCATCCGCTGGGCCCATCAGAAGGCCGGGGCGAAGGTCATGAGCATGAGCTTCGGCTCGACTGACCCCGACGACACCGAGCGTCAGGCGCTGGCCGACGCGCAGCGGGCGGGCATCCTCCTGGTGGCGGCAGCCGGCAACGATGGTGACGCGACCAAGAACTACCCGGCCTACTACTCCGAGGTCATGTCGGTCGCTTCGACGTCCGCCGACGACACCGTGTCGAGCTTCAGCACCTGCAACGCAGACGTCGAGATCGGGGCACCGGGCGAGGACGTCTGGTCGACGTTCCCCGGCAATAGCTACGGCGTCATCAGCGGCACCTCCATGGCCACGCCGCACGTCGCGGGCGCCGCGGCGCTGGTGATGTCCGAGCGTGGCCTGACGGCGCCGCAGACCCGCAGCACGCTGGCCGGCAGCGCGACGCCGGTGACCGGCGACGACGGCCGTTCGGAGTGCGCCTCGGTGACCCAGCTGAACCTCGCGGCGGCGGTGGGCTCCGGCGGGACGACGACGCCTCCGCCGCCGACCGGGACCGGCACGATCACCGGCGTGGTGACCGAGCAGAAGTCGCGCGCCGTCCTGGCGTCGACGACCGTCAGCTGCGGGGCGGCGGGAACCGCGACCACTGGCGCCAACGGCCGTTACACGATCGCCTCGGCGCCCGCCGGCAACCACACGTGCACGGCGAGCAAGTCGGGCTATGCGTCCAAGAGCGCCTCCGTGGCTGTCGCCTCCGCAACCACGACAACGGCGGACTTCGCCCTGCGGGCCACGCGCTGACGCCGCGGCCGGGGGGAGCGTGGAGGTGCGCTCCCCCCGCCAACACGCTTGACCCGAAGCTCTCACGGGTAATCCAGTGTGGACACCGCAGCCCCACGAAAGGACCCACCTCACATGATCATCCTGGGCCTCATCCTCCTGCTGCTGGGCTTCGCGCTCGGCATCGGCCTTCTCTACACGCTGGGTGCCATCCTGCTGATCGTCGGCGTCGTGCTGATGCTCATCGGCCGCAGCGGCAACGCGACAGGCCGCCGGGCGCACTACTTCTAGGCGTCCATCGACCGAGCGGGTTGCCCGGGGGCGTGGGAGCCGTCTCCGGGCACCGGCCCGCTCGCACCCAGAGTGCCCGTGCGCGCGGCTCGCTACCTTCGCGGCATGACCCCCCGGCTCGTCCTCGCTCTCGGTCTCGCGTTCGCCGCCATCGCCCCGGCGTCGGCGTCGGCGTCGGCGTCGGCGTCGGCCTCGGCCTCGGACCGCTATGCGCTGGCCAACGGCTGTTACACCGTCGCCGACCAGTCCGGGGCGCCGGTCGCCGAGCAGGTTCGACTCAAGCCGACCGCGCTCGGCCGCTATCTGCTCTTCCGCACGGACGAGACGTTCGTAGCGGCCCGGGAGGGTGCGACGCTCGGCACCGCGCCGACGCCGAGTCCGGCCACCGACTTCGCCGTCGAGGAGGCAGGTGGCGAAGCGTTCAGCCTGACCCCGCAGTCGACGAAGGAGAAGGTCGCCACCGTCACGTTCGCGCCGGCCTCGGGCTGCGCGGAGTTCCCCGAGGCCGACCTGCAGGCCACCGGCACGCCGTCGAAGGGCGCCACGGAGTACGGCCGCGTCGGCGGCATCCTCGAGGGTCACATGCACTGGATGGCCTATCAGTACTTCGGCGGGAAGTTCCGCTGCGGCCAGCCCTGGCACGAGTACGGCATCGCAGCCGCGCTGCCCGACTGCGCCGACCGCGAGGGCCCGCAGGGGACGGCGGCCAGCTTCCAGAACACCCTCAACTACGGCAACCCGGCCCAGCCCCACAGCACCGAGAACTACCCCGGCTTTCCCAACCAGTCCAAGGACAACCTCACCTACGAGGGCATGTACTACCGCTGGGTCGAGCGGGTCTACAAATCCGGCCTGCGGCTGATGGTCATGGGGGTCAACGAGAACCGGGTGCTCTGCGAGATCACGCCCAACCGCGACCAGAGCTGCAACGAGATGGACACGATGCGCCGCGGCTTCAAGGCGATCCGCGAGCTCGAGGACTACGTCGACGCGCAGGCGGGCGGAGACGGCAAGGGCTTCTTCCAGGTCGTCACCGACCCGTTCGAAGCGCGCGAGGTCATCAACCAGGGCCGGATGGCGGTGGTGCTCGAGATCGAGACTTCCGAGCCGTTCGACTGCCGCGGTTGGGAGCAGGGCACCGTGACCTGCGACAAGGAGCAGATCAACCGCCAGATCGATGAGATGCACGCGCTGGGCGTCCGATCCTCGATGCTGCTCAACAAGTTCGACAACCCCCTCACCGGTGTGCGCTTCGACTCTGGGACCACGAGCTACCTCATCAACTCCGGCAACAAGCAGAGCTCCGGGACCTTCTGGAGCGCCAGGACCTGCAAGGACGGCGAGCTGACCGACAACGAGATCAACTTCGGCGACCCGACGGGCGCGGCCAAATCCCTGGTTGACCTACTGGGGCTGGCCGGCGGAACCACCCCGACCTACCCGCCGGCTCCGCACTGCAACACGCGCGGGCTGACCGAGCTCGGCCGCCACACCGTCAAGCGGATGATGGACCTGGGCTGGATCGTCAACCCCGACCACATGAGCCAGGCCGCCGTCGACGACACCCTGACGCTGCTCGAGTCGCGCAACTACTCGGGCGTCATCTCCCCGCACGGCTGGGTGGACCCGGGGAACTGGCCCCGGCTGTGGAAGCTCGGCGGCATGGCCCTCTCCGGTCACGCGGCCACCGATACCTTCATCAAGCAATGGGAGAACTTCCGGCCGCGTGAGACCCCGTATGACTTCGGCTGGGGATACGGCGCCGACCTCGGCGGTCTCTCGAATCAGCCCGACAAGTCGGCGGAGGGCGAGATCAGCTACCCGTTCACCAGCTACGACGGCAAGGTCACCTTCGAGCGCCAGAAGACCGGCGAGCGGACGTTCGACTTCGCCAAGGAGGGCGTCGCCCACTACGGGCTCTACGCCGACTGGTTGGAGGACCTTCGTCGCGTGGGCGGACAGGCGATTGCCGACGACATGTGGGCCGGCGCCGAGGCCTACCTGCAGATGTGGGAGCGGGCCAGCGGCATTCCCGCGGCTGCGACCGGCGGCCGCAGCTGCTTCCGCCGCAACGGCCGGATCAAGCGGACGGGGCGCGGCCAGATCCGGCTCGGAGACGACTGGAGGACGCTGCTCGGGCGCGCCGGTCAGCCCCAGCAGCGCAACCGGGCCTGGAGCTGGTGCGTACGGGGCCAGAACAATGGGCGCAAGGCCGATGTCGCCGTACTGAGCAAGGACGGGGTCGTCGAGCTGGTCGGCTCCACCGCCCGCAAGCGCTTCGCCTCCGGAGTGGCTGTCGGGCAGCGGGCGAGCGCCATCCGCGGCGGGCGCTCGATCGGCGGCGGCGTTCGCGTCCGACGCTCGGGCAGCCGCGCGTTCGTCTCCGCAACTCGGGCAGGCCGCGTACGCGCCGTCGCGGTCACGACCGCGAAGCTGGCGAACGACCCCGGGGCGCTCCGGGCGGCGGTCCGACGCGTCCTGACGGCCAAGGCGAGCAATCGGCCTCGGCGCTTCGTTCCCGCCGAGGCGCAGTCCAAGCCGAGGATGCTCGGGCGGGTCCTCGCCCAGACAGACAACCACCACGCTGACCCGCGGTAAGCGTTCCTCGGCAACCTGACCTCGGCTGCCGAGGGCGGTGGACGAAAAACACCCCGGGACGAGGTCTTCCCGCTGATAGGCTCGAATTGTCCACCTTTGGAGGAGTTGCCTTGAGCTTTCCGCGTCTCGTCACGATGTTCGTGGCGCTGTGCCTGTTCATCCCGGTTGTCGCCAGCGCCCATCTCGAGCGCCCGTCGTACTGGCCTGACCCGGCCGCAGACACCTCGGTGACTCCGCCCGCCGGCGGCGCCGTGCCCAAGGCCCGCTCGCTGGCTTCGGCCGTCACCGGCAAGGGCCCCGGCGTGGTCCGCGTGGTCTGCCAGGGTAAGCGTTCGCTCAACCGCGCGCTGCGGTCGGTCAGCAGGGCTCGCAAGAGCGGCTTCCGCCTCCGGCCCAGCCAGCCGAAGATCCGCTACAGCGCCAAGCGGGCGCGGCGGATGTCGCGGATCAACCGCAAGCTGTTCAAGCAGTGTGCGTTCAGCTCGGTCCAGGAAGCCGTCAACGCCTCGGGCAACAACGACCGCATCGTGATCATGCCGGGCGTCTACACCGAGCCCGCCTCACGCGCTAAGCCCACGAACGACCCGACCTGCAACCCGTCGCTGCTTCAGACGGACGCCAGCGGCGACCCGACGCCGAGCTATGAGTACCAGGTGACGTGCCCGCACGACCAGAACCTCGTCTACGTGCAGGGTCGCGCGGTGGTCGGCAAGCCGCTCGAGACCCCGCGCAGCAACCGGCAGGGCATCCCCGAGCAGGAGCTCGGCCCGTGCGTGCGCTGCAACCTGCAGATCGAGGGCAGCGGTCCCAAGCCGACCGACGCGATCATCGACGCCGGCACCGACTACCAGGGCAAGGGCCCCGAGGCCAAGCCGGGCGGCCACGCGAAGGACGTCGTGCTGCGGGTGGACCGCGGCGACGGCTTCGTCGGGCGCAACTTCCTCATGCGCGGCGCCAAGGAGCACGGCTTCTACAACGAGGAGACCGACGGTGTCCTGCTCGACCGCACGAAGTTCTTCTGGAACGCCGACTACGGCCACCTCGCCTTCACCAGCGACCACCAGCTGATCAAGAACTGCGACGGCATGGGCGCGGGCGACGCCGTGCTGTACCCGGGCGCGGCGCCGGAGACCGGGGCCCAGGCCACCGACTTCTACCCCGACGCCCCGCGCATGAACACGACGATCACCAAGTGCGACATGCGCAACTCGACGCTGGGCTACTCCGGCTCGATGGGCAACGCCGTGCGCATCACCAACAACCACATCTACGGCAACACGACGGGTATCGCCAGCGACACGCTGTCGTCGGCCGGCCATCCCGGCTTCCCCGCCGACAGCGCGCAGATCGATCACAACTTCATCTACTCCAACAACTTCAACACCTACCGCAAGGACTCCCCGGTCGACGCCCTGGTCCCCGTTCCGATCGGCACCGGCGTCATCTACGCGGGCATGAACGACGCCCGCGTGCACGACAACTGGTTCTTCGACAACTGGCGCTACGCGACGATGCTTCTCGCGGTCCCCGACGCGCTGACCTCCGGCCCTGAGGGCGACGTGAACCCCGGTATCGCGTGCAAGGGCGCTCCGGAGAACATGCTGTCGACATCGTGCGGCAACCACTTCTTCGACAACCGCATGGGGCAGGTGCCCAAGGGCTTCACCTACCCGGCGGCGTTGGACAAGTACAAGGTGCCGCACGGTCCGACGACCGCGACGGCCCTGGCCAACGGCACGGACTTCTGGTGGGACGAGTTCTCGGGCAACACCGGCAACTGCTGGTATGACAACACCGGCGTGCGCGGGACTCCGGCGGAGGTCACCGGTCCCGGCCCCGCTGGGGCCATGCCCGCCTCCCCGCCCCAGACGCTGCCGGACTGCGGTGGTGGCGAGAGCCCGGAGTCGAGCGTCGGCTACGGCGACCCCGCCAAGACGAACTACCTCATCGAATGCTCCAACGGGCCGAGCATGGACAACGAGACGGGCGAGACGGCCTGCGACTGGTACAGCCCGCCGCCCAAGCCGAACAGCAAGGCCGCCCGCCAGGAGAGCCGAGCGAGGGCCGCCGAGGCGGATGCGTTCACGCAGAGCGCCGAGGGTCAGCGCCTGCGCGAACGCATGGACGCCTTCACGGGCAAGTAGCAATGACGCCGGTCCGGCCGCTGGGCGCGCTGTTGGTCGCGCTCGCGGCCGTGTCGGGCTGCGGTGGCGAGGACGACGGCGCGGCAGCGTCACGCGCGCCGGCCTCGACAACGACCAGCACACAGCCGGTCGACCTCAACCGCGCCGGGTCGGTGGCGCAGCTGGCCGACTGCGCCTACTGGAAGCGCTCGTCGCGCGAGGAGCGCTTCGCCACTATCGTCGACATCCGTGGGCAGCACACGCCACAGCAATCGAAGACCGCGGAGTCTCCCCTCAGCGACGAACGCGCCTACGAGGTGTTCGAGAGCGCCTGTGCCGCCAACCCGGCCGGCGCCCTGCGGCTCTACAAGCTGTACGTGCGGGTCCAGGCGTTCGCGACGCTGAGCGAGTAGCGCCCCTCGGCCGCTGGCGGTGCGGATGTTCGCTCGTAAGTTGTGGCTAGGAGCCTGGCCCGGCGGGCTAGGCCGGACGCTCGCCGTCGCCTCGAGCCTCGACCAGCGCCTCGTCCGCGCGTCCGATCAGCTCGACCAGACTCTCGCCGGAGCGCAACTCGGCCAGCCCAACGCTCATCGAGCCCGTTTGGTCGCGATCATCCAGGACGGCGTTGATCTCCTCGAAGCGGGCGCCGGCGGCGGGCAGGCCGACTCCGGCCATCGAGCAGAGGAACTCGTCGCCGCCATAGCGGACGATGGGCTCGTAGCTGCGCAGCTTGGAGCGCATGGCTGTCACAACGTCACGCAGCCGGGCGTCTCCCGCCGTATGCCCGAGCCGATCGTTGGTGGCCTTCAGGCCGTCGACGTCGACGTAGGCCAGGACCAGCCCCTCACCAGAGCGCTGGGCGCGATCGACCTCGCCCTGCAGCGCGCTCTCGCCCGCGCCGCGCCGGTAGGCCCCAGTGAGGTCGTCGGTGTGCGCGCGCTCGAGCTCCGCCCGGGCGGTGCGACGATCTATCGCCGCATGCTCGCGGTCGATCGCCGCGTGCGTCCGGTCGCTGGCCGCACGGTCCCTGTCGGTTTCGGCCTGTCGCCGATCGAGCGCTGCCCGATCGCGATCGGCCGCCGCCAGCTCGCGGTCGGCTGCGGCCTGGGCGCGGACCTCGGTCGCGTGCCTGACGGCGGTCGCGTACTCCGGTCCCCCGGGATCCTCGGCGAACTCCCGCTCCTCCGCCGCTCGGTCGCGCTCGGTCGCGGCGGTGTCTCGCGCCTCCGAGACCAGCTCGCGGGCGGTGGCGGCATCGTCACGGCTGATGGCGGCGACGTCGGCGCTGGCGCCGGCTGCGTCGGCGGTGGTCCCGGCCTTGTCGGCGTGGTTCGCGGGCATCTGACGCCTCTCGTGGATTCTCTCCCCGACGCGGGGTGGCGACAGGCTCTGCTCATACCTTCGACATACGCGAAGCAGACCTTGAGGACGTTGGGATGAGTTGCATGCGGACGCCCGCTCATCAGGTTGGCGAAGAGACCGCCAAATCCGGCCGCGAGGGCATACGGCCCGCTTGTGCTCGGCGATGTCCACGGGATCCAATCTCGGCCCGGGGAGGGCGGTCGTCTAGGCTCGCACCATGGAGCCCTTCGACGTCAATCAACTCGTCACGGTGTCGACCGGAGGGCCGAAGATCGACGGGATCGTGGTAGGTAGCCCGAGCAGCCACAAGGTCGTGGTCGCGATGGTCGACCCCAAGCGCGGTCCGATCTTCAAGACGCTTGCGCCCGAGGATCTGAGCGAGCGCGAGGAAGCCGGGCCGCAGGACCCGGTCCTCCAGCAGCTGATCCGCCGTAACCCCGGCACGGCCCGCGGCGGCGCGCAGTCGGGCGGCGGGGCAGTGCAGGGCAGCCGCGGCCATGCCCCAACGTCTTCGCACCGCACCACCGGCAAGTAGCGAGGCCGGCTACGGCCAGTGCCCGACAGGGTCACGCGGCGACCCGCCCGGCCCGTTATAACCCCGGACATGCGCGCGAGCCTCAACCGGCGCGAGGTTCTCGCGGCAGGCGTCGCCGGCACCGCAGCGCTGTGGCTCCCGCTGCCCTCTGGCCATGCGCGAAGGGTAAAGCGCCCGCTGGCCGCCGATGCGACGTTCCCCTCCGGGGTCGCCTCGGGTGAGCCGTCGCAGCGCGGCATCACGCTGTGGGCGCAGGTCGCCGGGCTCGAGCGCACGAGCCGCCTGCTCATCGAGATCGCCCGCGATCCGGGCTTCAATCGTGTCGTGCACCGCCAGGGCGTCCTCGCGCGGACGGCTCACGGGTACGCGGCCAAGACCCGCATCGATTCGCGGCGCCTGAGCGCTGGCGAGCAGTACTTCTACCGCTTCGCGACACGCAGCGGCTCCTCGCCAGTCGGGCGCTTCCGCACCGCGCGCCCGGCCGACTCGCTCGAGGCTTTGCGCGTCGGCTTCTTCTCCTGCCAGCAGTGGGAGTCGGGGTACTTCGCCTCCCACGCGGCGCTGGCTGCCGAGGACTGTGACCTGCTCGTCTGTCTTGGTGACTACATCTACGAGAAAAACGGGAACAAGGGCCTTCCCGGCCGCGCCGACACGAGCTCGACGGCGGACAACGGACAGTCCGAGACGCTCACGGAGTACCGCGCGAAGTACGCGCTCTATCGCTCGGATCCGCACCTCCAGGCCCTGCACGCCTCGGCGCCCATGCTCGCGACATGGGACGACCACGAGGTGGAGAACAACCACGCCGGCGAGCACGAGGGCACCACCGCCGGGAGGCGACTGCCTTTCCTCGAGCGCCGCAAGAACGCCTACCAGGTCTACTTCGAGCAGATGCCGCAGCGGCGCATCGCCGGCGACCGTCTCTACCGCCGTGCACGCCTCGGCCTGATCGACCTGTTGATGCTCGACGAGCGCCAGTACCGCGATGAGCAGGCCTGCGACGATCGCCCGATCCTGCCCTGCCCGGAGAACACAGACCCGGGCCGCACGATGCTCGGACCGGTTCAGAAGGCGTGGCTGAAGCGGCGGCTGGAGACCTCCACCGCCGCCTGGAAGCTGCTCGGCTCGTCGGTCGAGGTGATGTCGTGGGACAGCGCCCCGTCCGCCGCCCTCAACCAGGACGGCTGGGACGGCTATCAGGCCGAGCGCCGCGAGATCCTCGAGCACGCGGCCGCCAAGGGTGTCGCCGACATCGCTGTGATCACCGGTGACACGCATCAGTTCAAGTGCGGGCAGGTGACGACGACCGGGCGGGTGGGCGGCACGCCGGTCGGCGTGGAGTTCGTCGGCGGTTCGGTGACGTCGCGCTGCGTAGAGCAGCTCGAGCAGGGGGGCGAGCTCGCCAACCGCGAGATGCTCGCCGCCAACCCCCACTGGCGGTTCGTCAACTTCCAGCGTCGCGGCCACTCCGTCATGGACGTCTCAGCCGAGGAGCTGCAGGTCCGTTTCCGCTCGCCCACCGACGTGACGAAGCCCGACGCGCCAATCGAGACGCTCGCTTCGTTTCGCGTCGAGCGCGGCACGCCCGACGTGGAGCGCACATGACAGCGCGGCGTGCGGGTCTCGTCGCCCTCGCCGTAACGCTGTCGTGGCCCGGATGGGCCAGCGCCGCGCTGGAGACCGTGCTTCAGGACGACGCCAACCTCATCCACCGGCCGACCGAGCAGGTGCGCGCCTCGATGCAGCGGATTCGCGCGCTCGGGGTCGATCGCGTGCGGCTGACCGCCAACTGGTCGGCTCTCACCCGCGACGGCGATGCCCGGCTGCGGCCCAAGGGCTTTGACGCCGCCGACCCCGCCGCCTACGAACAGGCACGCTGGCGCGGGCTCGACCAAGCGGTCGCACTGGCTCGAGAGAGCGGCCTGCAGGTCCTCGTGGACATCGGGTTCTGGGCGCCGCGCTGGGCCACGACCGACGGGCCCGGGGGGCAGGCGCGGTCGAACGTGCGGTCCGCGGCGTTCGCCGACTTCGCGGTGGCCGTGGCCGAGCGATACAGCGGCCGGTTCATTCCGGCGCCGGACGCCACAGCGCTGACGCCGCCGCAGGATCAGACCTTTCTCGAGGCGCTGCTGGGAGGCGGCCAGCCACCGGTTGTCCCGCCGCCGCCTCCTCCCGGGCCGCTGGACCGTGTCGAGCAGTTCGCGCTGTGGAACGAGCCCAACCATCCCGGTCTGCTGCTGCCGCAGTGGCTCGGCCGCGGGCGCGACGCACGGCCGGCCAGCCCCGCCATCTACGGGCGGATGCTGCGCGCGGCGTACCCGGTGGCGAAGCGCGCACGCCCCGATGCGACATTCCTGGTCGGCAACACGTCGAGCATCGGCGATCAGGGGCTCAGCGCAGTCCCGCCCCTGCTCTTCATCCGCGAGCTGGCGTGCGTGAACCGCGCTCTGCGACCACTGCAGTCCGGCGCGTGCGCGAGCTTCACGCAGGTGCCCGGCGACGGCTGGGCCCACCATCCCTACAACCGAAACCTGCGCCCCGACAGCCGCAGCCTGCGGGCCGCGCCCGACGACGTCATGGTCGGCGACCTCCACCGCCTGTCGCGGCTGATGCGCCGGATGGTGGAGATGGGGCGCGTTGCGCCTGCCCTGCGCCGCATACACCTGACCGAGTTCGGCTTCGAGACCCGCGAGATCGGCAGCCGGCCCAGGGTCAGCTTCGACGATCAGGGCCGTTGGCTGACGTGGGCCGAGTACCTCAGCGACCGCGTGCCGGGCGTCGTGTCGTTCGCGCAGTTCCTGCTGCGCGACCAGCCGCCGGCGCCCGTCCGCGTCAGCGATTCTTTCGGCCGTCCCTTCGGTCAGTACTACACCGGTTTGCAGACCACCGAGGGGGTCGACAAGCCCGCGGCCAAGTCATTCACCGCAGGCCTGTTCGCCGACCGCCGCCGCGACGGCACCGATCTCCTGTGGGGGCGGCTTCGGCTCGGCGCGGGGCCTCGGGACATCGGAATCGAACGGCGCCGGCGCGACGGCCGTTGGGAGCCGCTGATGGAGTTTCGGGTAGACGGCCAGGAGACGTTCACGCGAATCGTCCGTGCACGGACCGCCGCCCGTTACCGGTTGCGCTGGAGCCTGCCCGACGGCACGGCGACGACCGGCCTGGTCATCGCTCCGCGCTGAGCGTTCTAGCCTCGGGGCGTGCCCGGCATCGACCCCGACGAGCTCGAGGTTTGCCTGCGGGTTCTCCGGGAGGCCGAAGAGCTGCCGATCGGGGACGAGGATGCGCTGCGCATCCAGCGCGCGACCGCCTCGATCTACAAGCGGGTGCGCACCCGCCGTCGCGCCGAGCGCCGCGCCGCGATCGTCGCTCACGACGAAGCGGTCACCGCGGCTACCGCCACCGGAGCGCCCGGGCGCATCGACGACGAGACCGAGGGCCGGCCGCTGCGTCCGGGTGTGGACCGCCCGACGGCCGGCAAGCTTCTCCAACCACGCGCGTGCTATGTGTGCAAGGTCCGCTACGTGCAGGTGGACGCCTTCTACCACCAGCTGTGTCCAGACTGTGCAGCGTTCAACCACGCCCGTCGCGAGGCGCGTACCGACCTCAGCGGCCGGCGGGCGCTGCTCACCGGCGGCCGCGCGAAGATCGGGATGTACATCGCGTTGCGGCTCCTGCGCGACGGCGCGCAGACGACGATCACGACGCGCTTCCCGCGCGACGCGGCGCGCCGCTTCGCCGCTATGGAGGACAGCGCGGACTGGTTGGACCGCCTGCGGGTCGTCGGCATCGACTTGCGCGATCCGGCCCAGGTCGTCGCGCTGGCTGACACGATGGCCGACGAGGGGCCGCTGGACATCCTGATCAACAACGCTGCCCAGACCGTTCGGCGCTCTGCACAGGCCTACACCCCGCTGGCCGATGCGGAGGCCCAGCCGTTGCCCGCCGGGCCGCTGCCCGAGATGCTCGTCCTCGGCGCCGTTCCTCACACCGCGACGCTCGCCCTCACCGCCGGGGAGGTGGCGCACGAGCACGACTTGGCCATCGCCGGCGGAACGATCGACGCGGGCGGGTTGCTGCCCGACTTACACCACACCAACAGCTGGATCCAGCACGTCGACGAGGTCGATCCTGTCGAGCTGCTCGAGGTCCAGCTCTGCAACATGACCGCGCCGTTCATCCTCGTCAGCCGGCTGCGGCCCGCGATGCGCGCGGCGAGCGCGCGCCGCAAATACGTGGTCAACGTCTCGGCGATGGAGGGTCAGTTCGGCCGCGGCTACAAGGGGCCGGGCCACCCGCACACCAACATGGCCAAGGCGGCGCTGAACATGCTCACGCGAACCAGCGCGGGGGAGATGCTCGAGTCCGACGGCATCCTGATGACCGCGGTGGACACGGGCTGGATCACCGACGAGCGCCCGCACCCGACCAAGATGCGCCTCGCCGAGGAGGGCTTCCACGCGCCGCTTGACTTGGTCGATGGCGCCGCCCGCGTCTATGACCCGATCGTCCGTGGCGAGGCCGGCGAGGACATCCACGGCTGCTTCCTCAAGGACTACCAGCCGTCGCCCTGGTGATCGCGGCGCGCGCATGAGCGTCTTCCCCGCGGCCGAGACCGCCGACGAGCACGGCATCGTCTGCGTGGGCGGCGACCTGCGCCCCGAGCTGCTGCTGACCGCTTACCGGGAGGGAATCTTCCCCATGCCGGCGCAGGGTCATCTCGTGTGGTGGTCGCCGGACCCACGGGCGATCCTTCCGGCCGAGGGGATGCGCCTCTCCCGGTCCTTGCGTCGCACCCGGCGGCGCTACGAGATCCGCTTCGACACCGCGTTCGCCCAAGTGGTCGACGGCTGCGCGGACCCGCGGCGTCCGCACGGATGGATCACGCGCGAGGTGCGCGACGCCTACGTGCGGCTGCACGAGCGCGGCTGGGCTCACTCTGTCGAGGCGTTCGACGCCGAGGGCCGGCTGGCGGGGGGCTTGTACGGCGTGGGGATCGGCGGGCTGTTCGCCGCCGAGTCGATGTTTCACCGCGAGACCGACGCCTCGAAGGCCGCGCTCGCGGCGCTCAGCGAGCGGCTGGGGCCCGAGGCGTTGATCGATGTGCAGTGGCTGACGCCGCACCTGGCCTCCCTGGGCGCGGTGGAGATCGCGCGCGAGGAGTACCTGCGTCGCCTCGCGCGGGCCGTATCGTCGGAGTGATGCCCGGCGAGCGCGACTCCCATCTCGACGAGCTGCGCGCGCAGGCCCGCTATCACCGCCAGCGCTACGACCTCTACAAGGCCAAGGTCCAGGGGCCGCGGGCGACCTCGCCGACCCGCCTGCGCGAGCTCGAGCGGGCGGCCGGCCTGGCTGCAGAGCGGCTGGCCCACGCTGAGCGCGACCTGGCCGAGGAGCATGCCGCCGACGACTAGCGCAGGCGGGCGCGGACCTCGACCCGCGCGGGCCGGGTCGGAAGCGCGAGCGAGAGGAAGTCGCGGACGGCGCCGTCGCGACCGCAGTAGGAGCAGGCCAGTGGGGCGGACGGCGCATGTGGGCCGGCGGCCGGAACGACCGGCGCGTCGCAGCCCGGGCACGCGAGGCTGCCCATCGCCAGGTGCAACGAGCGGCCCGGGCGCTGCTCGAGCCAGTCGATGCGGTGCTGCAGAGCCACGGGCCCGAGACTAGGAGCTCTCGACGCGGCGCTTGAGCTCGCCCGGTCGCGCCTCGACCATGTGCGAGCGGATCGAGCCCTCCACGGGGCCGCGGATCAGCATCCCCAGCATCCGCCCGGGATCGCCCTCGAGCGTGTACGTCGCGCGCGTCCGTCCGCCCAGATCCTCGAGCTCCCACGAGCCCACGAGCGACTTGAGGTCGCCCTTCTCCTGCTCCCACCCGAGCCGCGTCGGACCGTCGTAGGCGAAGCGCACCTGGGTCTTGACCTGGCGGACCTTCGCGTCGTTGACCGTCTCGACGAGTGTCGGCCGCCCCTGCGCGTCGGTCTCGAGCGCCTCCATCGAGATCAGGCCGCCCTGCCACTCGGGCGAGCTCAACACGTCTTCGACGACGGCCCAGACCTCCTCGAGCGGCGCGTCGATCTCCTCGCTGGCGGTTCCTCCGAGCTTGCCCATGGCCGAGAGCGTAGGCGCCAACGCGAAGCGCCGGCCTCTCGGCCGGCGCTTCTACCCACCTTCCCTTGTCGAATTGCTGTTGCTCCCAGGTTCGTCAGTGCCCGCCGCCGGCCTTCGGCGCATTGGGGGTCGCGAGGACGCCGAGCGAGCCCTTGACCATGTCTCCGAAGGCGTGGTTGACGAACGGGTAGGCGCCCTCCTCGTCGAGGGTGAACTCGACCCAGCCGCCTTGGGACGGGGCGAGGTTGATGGTCTGGGCGTCCTTGCCGGCGACGCCCTCGACCATGGTCTTGTCGAAGACGGTGCCGATGACGTGGAAGGCGCTCCAGACGCTCGGCCCCGCGTTGAGGACGTACATGCGGACCCGCTCGCCCTTCTCGACGGAGATCGGAGCGTCCTTGTACTGGTTGGCGTAGCCGTTGAAGGCGATGACGTCCGGCTTCTTCTCGGCCATTTTGGCCATGTCGGCCAGGCCGCCGGGCTTGCCGATGTAGAACTCCTGCTGGGTGATCCACAGCTCCTTGTCGACTGGAGCGAGGTCCCTCGGCTTGACCACGAACATGCCGACCATGCCCGCGCCGGTGTGCATGAGAACGGGCTGGGTGGCGCAGTGGTAGGTGAAGACGCCGGGATGCTTGGCGACGAAGCGGTAATTCATCGACTCGCCCGGGCTGAGGTCGGCGTACCGCGTGCCGGGGTTGACCTCGGCGGAGTGGAAGTCCAGCGAGTGCGGCATCTTGACGTTCATCGACTCCTTCGAGCCATTGGTGATCGTGAAGTCGACGGTGTCGCCCTCGGTGACGACCATCGGCTCGGAGACGCCGCTGCCGCGATGCAGCTTGCCGTTGACGGCGAAGCTCCACACCTCAGTCGGCGCGAGCGCCTTGTCGACCTGGGTGACGTGCTCGTATACATCGACCTTGAACGTCTTGACCGCGCCGGCGGGCGGGGTCGGGAGCGTCGGATCGACCGGCTCGAACTTCTCGAACTTCATGCCCTTGGCATCGGCGATCGTGGGGGCGGCTGCCGTGGGCGCGGCGGCGTCGTCCATGCCCGGCATCGCGCTGGCGGTGGCGGACGGGGTATTGACGGTGACGGTCCGGTCGGCCTTGTCGTTGGCGATGATCGCGAAGACCGCGACGATCAGCGCGATCGCGCCCAACGCCACGCCGCCCAGGGCGGCGACGGTGAGAATCTTGCGGACGTTGACGCGGTCCAGCGCGCGCTCCTCCTCGTCGTGAGCGAGGAGCTGTCGGAGCTCGGCGTCGGTGATGACATGTGGGGCTGAGTCAACAGCGGCCTCGTCGAGCTCGGAGTGGTCGGGGTGAAGATCGGTGGGCATGGGGGCAGCATCGTTCGTGAGCGTCGGCAGGTCATCCGTTTCCTGCCGCCGGACCCGTGCGGGTTTCCCGCATGTCGACTGCGGGTCGCTCGCGACCCGCACGTACGCGCGAACGTCAATTCGACCCACCGAGAGGTGGACCGAATGGACGTTCGCCGTCGCGGCGCTACGCCGCTACGGGAGCGAGCGCGCCGCGGGCGAGGACGCGACCCTCAGCGCGGGCGCGCTCGATGCGGCCCAGGTAGCTCGTCAGGCGCGGAGCGGCCACCTTGGAGGGTGGCCACCACAGCGGCTCACGCGAGATCGTGCTGGTGGCCTCGGCGTCGCCGAGCTCGGCACGGAGGTAGAGAGGCCCGCCGGCCGTTCGTAGGAGGCCGCGCAGGACCGGGCGCGGCTCGTCGAGTCGATCCCGAAGTCCGGCGTCGAACGCGATTGCCCGCGCGGCCGTTGTCGCCTGCTGGGCGGCCAGGCTGCCCTGCTTGACCGCATGGGCGGCGGCGTCGCCGATCGCGTAGACGCCCGGAGCGCCAGGAACCCGGCCCCAGGCGTCCACCACCGCGAAGCCCGCTGCGTCCGAGGGGAGTCCCGCAAGCCGCGGCCCGGTGTGCTCGGGCAGGAGGACGATCCTCTCGGCGCGCAGCTGATGACCTCCCGCACGGAGCAGGACGTCGGACTCGAGGACGGGCTCGGCGCCGCCGTAGAACGTGACGCCGGCGCGCTCGAGGACGTCGACGACGGCCGCGGAGGCGGCAGCCCCGAATAGCGCCAGAGGCGTCGCCTCGTGGGAGACGACGCTCACGCGCACTCCGGCCGGCCGGGCGACTGCGCCCCAGGCCGCGGTCATCAGCGCGAGCTCATAGGCGGGCAGCGACCACTGGACGCTTGACGGCACAGCGAACGTGACGTGCGAGATCAGGCCCGCGCTGAGGTCCGCCAGGACGTCATCGAAGGCGGCGGGGTCGGCCCGGCGGTCGAAGAGCACCCCGAACGGCGACGGCGAGCGGGTCGGGGCGCCGACCGCTACCAGCAGCCGCTCGAAGCTCAGCCGCGCTCCCGACGCCAGCTGCACCTCGCGCGTTGAGGAATCGACCGCTTCGACGGTGTCGCGGACGAACTCCATCCCGAGGTCAGCAGCGATGGGGGCGATCGCGTGGTGATGCGGGTTCCCCAGGCCGAAGGGCTCCCCGACGCGCAGCGCCCGGTAGTGAAACGTGCCGGCCGCGCCGACGAGGGTCACGGCGGCGTGCGGACCCAGGAGCTCGCGCAGCACAAGCGCCGCCTCGAGGCCGGCGACGCCGGCGCCGGCGATCACGGCAGCGGGAGGGGATGGAGACATGAGACCAGGATCAGGTCTCTCAACCTGCGGCGCATCAGTACTTCTCCGCGGCCGTCGGCGGATGGCCCGGTGTAGCTTCTGCGGCGATGAGCGAGCAGATCAAGATCGTGATCGCCGATGACCACGCGGTCGTGCGTCGCGGGCTGCGGCTGCTGCTCGACGCCGAGGAAGGCTTCGAGGTCGTCGCCGAGGCAGGCGATGTCGACGACGCGATGCGCTACACCCGCGCGCACCGTCCCCGGGTCCTCGTGCTCGACCTCAACATGCCCGGCAGTCAGACGTCGCTCGAGGCCATCCCCGCCTTGTGCGAGTCGACGCCCGAGGCGCGCATCGTGGTCCTAACGATGCAGGAGGATCCCGAGTTCGCGCGCAGGGCGCTGGCCGGCGGCGCTGCTGCCTACGTCCTCAAGGAGTCCGCCGACCACGAGCTGGTGGCCGCCGTGCGCGCCGCTGCGGCCGGCGGCACCTATCTCAACCCTCGTCTGGGCGCGCAGCTTGCCGCCGCCCCCGTCAAGGGCGAGCCGCCCGACGACCTCTCCGATCGCGAGGTCGACGTGCTGCGACTTATCGCGCTCGGCCACACCAACGCCGAGATCGGCGAGCAGCTCTTCCTCTCGGTGCGCACCGTTGAGACCCACCGGGCGCACATCCAGCAGAAACTGCGTCGGTCCTCGCGCGCCGAGCTCGTCCGTTACGCGCTCGACCGCGGATTGCTCGATCAGGACTGAGCGGCGCGCGCGGCTGGCAGATCGGCGCGTACCCGCGTGCCGGGGTGGTCCGGCTCGACGGTGAGCGTGCCGCCCACCAGCGCCACCCTTTCGCGCATGCCCGCCAGGCCGAAGCCGGCCACGGGCGCTGTGGGGTCGAAGCCCACTCCGTCGTCCGCCACGTCGACGACGACCCTGCCGCTGGTTTCCTCGATCCGCACAAGCACCCGATGCGCTGCCGCGTGCTTGCCCACGTTGCTGAGGGCCTCCTGAACCAGCCGGTAGACCGCGGTTTCGATCTCGTCGGAAAGCCGCCCCGCGGACTCGTCGAGCGTGACGCCGAGATCGACCTCGACGCCGTAGATCGTCGCGGAGCGCTCGGCCAGCGAACGAAGGGCCGGCTCCACGCCGAGGTCGTCGAGCACCGCGGGGCGCAGCTCGGTGATCAGCGAGCGCAGGCCGGCGATCTGGCCTCCGGCTTCCTCGACCGCTGCGGCCACCGCGTCGCGCAGCGCCGCCTCGTCGCTGGCCCGCAGCGCGCTCGAGAGCATCACCTTCAGCGCTCCGAGCGCCTGCAGTGTGTCGTCGTGCAGCTCCCGCGACCAGCGCCGGCGCTCGGCCTCGGCTGCTTCGAGCGACTGCCGCAAACGCTGCTCCTCCACCGTCCGCGCGATGGCCACCGCGGTCGCGGCGCTGGCCGCGAAGGCCTCGAGCAGGCGTTGGTCGTCGGCGGAGAACGTCGGGTCGTCGGTGAGTCGGTCAAACGCGATCAGGACGCCCAGCGCGGTGTCCCGGTGGACGAGCGGGACCAGCAGCGCGGCGGCGGCGTCGGGCACTCCGAGCTGCTCGGCGGGAACGCGCAGCTGATCGTCGACGTCGTCGAGGCGGCGGGCGCGCCGCTCGCGGAAGACCTCGCCGGCGCTCGATCCGGCCAGCGGCAGTCGCGCAGGCTCTGCGCCCCGAACCTGTCCGGCGCCCGCGGCCGTGACCAGCTCGTCCCCCTCGGGAAGCAGCATGATCACGCTGCGTGCCGCCACCAGCGCCCGCGCCCGCTTGACCACCAGCTCGAGGATCCGGGAGAGGTCGGTCTCGGCCCCGATGGCGTGCGTGATCGCCGTGGTTGCCTCGAAGCGCTGTAGCGCCTGCTCGGCCTCCTCACCGCGGGCGGCCACCGATTCGTACAGGCGGGCGTTCTCGACGGCGATCGCCGCCCAGTCAGCGAGGATCATCGCTGTCGCCTCGTCGGCCTCGTCGAAGTCCGAGCCGTCGGCTTTCTCGGTCAGATACAGGTTGCCCCAGGCCTGGCCGCGGATGATCACCGGCACGCCGAGGAACGTTCCCATCGGCGGGTGTCCGGCGGGGAAGCCGTAGGAGCGCGGATCGGCGGAGACAGCATGTAGCCGCAGTGGCCGGGGGTCCGTGATGAGCACGCCGAGGATCCCGCGGCCGTGAGGGAGGTCGCCGATCGCGCGGTGGGTCTCTGCGTCGACGCCGCGGGTGATGAAACGGGCCAGGCCGGTGCGCTCCACGTTGAGCACGCCGATCGCCGCATAGCGCGCGCCGGTCAGCTCCATGGCCGTGCCCAGCAACCGGTCGAGCACCGTCTCGAGCTGCAGCTCGGACATCAGCACGCGCCCGGCCTCGATGAGGGCATGCAGCCGGCGGGGATCGAGCGACTCCGGCGTGCTCATCGGCTCGCAGTTTGCCACGGGACTGCGGGTTGTCCGCAGAGCGGCGGGCAGTTGCAGCGGATGGCGCGGGTCCTCCCGAGGTCGATGCTGGGGACATGAACAACATCGGCAAGCCGCACATCCTGATCGCCGGCGGCGGCGTGGCCGCCGTCGAGGCGCTGCTCGCGCTGGCCGACGTGGCCGGCGAGCGCGTCGCCATCAGCGTCTTGACCCCGAAAGCGGAACTGGAGCTGCGGGCGCTCACGGTGGCTGTCCCGTTCGCACAGGGGCACGAGAACCGGCGTTTTCCGCTAGCTCCGCTGGCTCGCCGGGCCGGCGCCACGCTCATCGAGGACAGCTTGGCCGAGGTGCTTCCCGTGGATGGGTGCGTCGTGACCACCGCGGGCCGTCGCATCTCCTACGACTTCCTGATCGTGGCCGTAGGCGCGAACCCGCGGCCCGCCTACGAGCACGTCATGACCTTCGGATCGGAGCCGCTGATCATCAACGGGCTGCTCGCCGACATCGAGGAGGGCTACTCCAAGCGGGTCGCCTTCGTCGTACCGCCCGGTGTCGCCTGGCCGCTGCCGGCCTACGAGCTGGCGCTGATGACGCGCCGGCAGGCGACAGGGATGGGCATGGACCCCGAGATCACGGTGGTCACGCCGGAGGCGTCGCCGCTGGCGGTGTTCGGCCGCGCGGCCAGCGTCCAGGTCGCCGAGCTTCTCGAGCAGGCCGGGGTCGGGGTCCGCACGGGCGCCCACGCAACCGTCGGCCCGAGCGGCAGGATCGGGCTCGCGCCGTCCGGCGACACCCTCGATGCCCAGCGCATCGTCGCGCTGCCGCTCATCGACGGCCCGCGCATTGTCGGGCTGCCGTGCGATCAGGACGGGTTCGTGCCGGTCGATCGGTTCACGCGGGTGCTCGACGCTCCCGGCGTCTACTGCGTCGGCGATGCCGCGAACTACCCGCTCAAACAGGGCGGGCTGGCGACCCAGCAGGCCGACGTCGCTGCGTTTCACATCGCGGCGCTCGCGGGCTGCGCGGTCACGCCGCAGCCGTTCAAGCCGGTCCTGCGCGGGCGGCTGATGACCGGCGGCGCTGAGCAGTTCTTCGTCAAAGAGCTGCGCCGGCCAGCGGGGCGGACGTCCGAAACCCCATTGTGGTGGCCGCCGACGAAGGTCAGCGGGCGCTACCTCACGCCGTGGCTTTCGACGGTCGACCCCCATGCGCTGCCGCCCGAGCCCACGCGGGACACCACGGCGATCGAGGCGGAGATGCCGACAGACCCGGCAGAGGCGCGCCGCGTCCTGCTCGCCCTCTCACCGCTGGGTGCGCCACCGAAGATGCGGCGGATGTAGGGGCGCGTCGCTCTACCCTCACCGGCATGGGAAGAGCACACGCCGTTGCCGTCGCGCTGACGTCGGTGCTGATGACCGGGGCTGCCGCCGACGCGGCCTCGCTCTACTCCGGCCCGGGGCCGCGTCCGGGTCCGGCGATCCTGTATGCCAAGCCGGTCAAGGCGCCGCAGCTGTCCAACCGCGCGCCATTCCGCGCCTCCCCGATCCTCGTCTCGGGAACGACCGCATACCGCAAGGGCGAGTTCCTCTACCAGGACTTCCTCTACGACGACAACGGCGCACACTTCACGAGCGACCCCGCCGACCCCCGGACGTCGGGCAACACGTTCTCCAAGCAGAACGGCACCTACACCTACCCTTCCGCGGAGGGCTACCGCGACAACGCCGCAGACCTCGTCGAGCTGCGCGTCAAGCCGGTCAAGCGGGCCACGGTGTTCCGCGTCAGCCTCAACACGCTGAAGGACCCGTCGCTCGTCGCCTTCACCATCGCCCTGGGCGGTCGGCCCGGGAAACTACGCGAGTTCCCCTTCGGCGCCAATGTCCAGGCGCCGGCCGCCGTGTTCCTGACGGTTCATCCCGACGAGGACCGGATGGTGGGCGAGCTGACCTCGGCGTCAACGGGCGAGAAGCTGGGCGGCTCTGCGCCCAAGGTCTCGGTCGACCGCGTCCGCCGGCAGGTCACCGTCCGCGTGCCCCGCGCCACCTGGAACCCCCGCCGCCGCACCGTGCGCATGGCCGCGGGAGTAGGGCTCTGGGACGGAGCCGCACAGGCCTACCTTCTGCCCGCGCCGACGCGCAGCGCGACACGTCCGGGCGGCGGCGGGGCCAGCGCGGCGCCCGCCGCCTTCTTCAACGTCGCGTTCCGCACGGCCGAGCCGCTGCCGGTCATCACCGCCGAGCCTTCGTCGGTCACCGACAACGCATGGTGGCGCGACAAGGCGCAGGGCAACGCGCTGGCGGCCGGCGACATCTCGGACTTCTCGGCGACGGTGCGCTTCGCCAAGCTCGCGCGGAAGGTCCGCGACAACAGCGCGATCCCGAAGACCGGCGCGATCAACCGCATCTTCGCCAGCCGCTTCGAGCTCGAGCAGGGCAACGACTTCTCCAACAGCTGCCTGTCCAGCCCATCGGATTGCCCGGGCCAGTACCAGGGCCGGCTGCAGCCCTACGCGATCTACGTGCCCTCCAAGCCGCGCCCGGCGGAGGGCTACGGCTTGACGCTGCTGATGCACTCGCTCTCGGCCAACTACAACCAGTACTCAGGGACCCGCAACCAGTCGCAGTTCGGCGAGCGTGCGACCGGCTCGATCGTCATCACCCCCGAGGCCCGTGGCCCGGACGAGTTCTACGAGAACTACGGCGCCGCCGACGTCTTCGAGGTGTGGGCCGACGTCGCACGCCGCTACAAGCTCGACCCCGACCGGACCGTTGCGACGGGCTATTCGATGGGCGGGATCGGCTCGTTCAAGCTCGGCGCGCAGTTCCCCGACCTGTTCGCCCGCATCCAGCCGACTGTCGGCTACGAGGGCGATCCCGAGGTGCTCGCGTCGCTGCGCAACGTGCCCGTGCACATGTGGAACAACCACGGCGACGAGCTGGTCAACAACGCGAGTTTCCAGCAGACCGCCGACGCGCTCGACGCGCTCGGCTACCGCTACGCGCTAGACGCGTTCCAGCCGTGCGTGAACGCCAAGTGCAGCCCGCTGACCCCCAACCACCTGCAGCTGTCGCTCAACGACCAGTATGCGCCGATGGCCGAGTTCCTCGGCACGGCCCGCGTTGACCGCGATCCGCATCACGTGACCTATGTGGTCTTCCCCTCGCGCAGCCACAAGGAACTTGGCGTCGTGGGCGATCACGCCTACTGGGTCGGCGGCCTAAGGCTGCGCGACGGCGCGGCGACCGGGGAGATCGACGCGGTGTCTCAGGGCTTCGGCGTCTCCGACCCCTTGGTTTCGGCGACACAGCGCAGCACGGGCACGCTCGAGGGTGGCACCCTGGGCAACCTGCTCTTCACCCGTCAGGGACGAACGTGGGGCGAGGCGCCGGAGTCCGCAAAGGCCAACCGGATCGACATCGACGCAACCGGGATCAGCGCGGCGAGGATCAACGTCAAGCGGGCGCGGGTCGACTGCCAGGCCGAGGTGAAGATCACCAGCGATGGGCCGCTGACGGTCACGCTGGCGGGCTGTCGGCGGACGGTGAGCTTCCCCTGAGGGCCGGTGGGTCGCGCAGCATGGAGGTTGTTCCGGTAGGCGAAACAAACCTCGATCGCTGAGCGCTGGCCGACTCCGCGTGATCGGCGCGGCTGCGGGGTACGTACCTCCCGCGATGCCCACCTCCATCTGGACCGACACCACCCCGACGCCGGACCACCCGCAGCTCGACCACGATCTCGATGTCGACGTCGCGATCGTCGGCGGCGGGATGACCGGCCTGACCACCGCGCTGCTGCTGGCCCGCGAGGGCGCGAAGGTCGCCGTCCTCGAGGCGGGGCGCATCGGCGGTGGCGTGACCGGCCACACGACGGGCAAAATCTCGCCGCTGCAGGGCATCGTCTATGACGAGCTGCGCGGCAAGTTCGGCACGGACGGCGCGGCGACTTACGCCGCAGCCCAGCAGGCCGGCCTGCAGCGCATCCGTGACCTGGTCGCCGAGCTGGACATCGACTGCGACCTGCGCGACCAGCCCAACCACACCTACGCCGCCGACGACTCGCAGGTTTCCGACGTGGAGGCCGAGGCCGAGGCGGCGCTCGAGGCCGGCCTGCCCGTCGAACTCGTCGACGATATCCCGTTGCCCTACCCGGTGGCGAAGGCCGTCCGCCTGGCCGACAGCGCCGAGTTCCACGCGCGCAAGTTCATCCTCGGCATCGCCGACGCGCTCATCGCGGCGGGCGGCGAGATCTACGAGCAGACGCCGGTCACGACGCTGCGCGAGCGCGGCGGCCCGGCTTTGGAGACCGAGGGCGGGATGCGCGTCGGCGCCCGCGACATCGTCGTCGCCACCCTGATGCCGGTCTTTGACCGCGCGGTCTATTGGACCCGCCTGACCGCCAAGCGCTCCTACGCGATCGCCTGTCGCATCACTGACGAAGTGCCGCCGGGGATGTTCATCACCGCGGGCTCGCCCACACGCTCGATCCGGGGCATCCCGCTCGACGGCGAGGAGCTTTTGATGGTCGGGGGCGAGGGGCACAACACCGGCGAGGACGATGACACCCGCGAGCGCTACGCGGCGCTCGAGACCTTCGCCCGTGAGCACTGGGACGTCGTCGACATCACCCACCGTTGGTCGGCCCAGGACCTGCAGCCTGCTGATGGCGTGCCCTACATCGGGCGCTATACGCCGGTCTCCAAGCACGTCTGGACCGCGGCCGGGTACCGCAAGTGGGGCTTCACCAACGGCGCGATGGCGGCCGAGCTGCTGACCGCGCTGATCGGAGGCCGCGAGCATCGGTGGGCCGACTTCTTCGACCCGTACCGCTTCACCCCGCTGCGTTCGGCCAAGGGCGTGGCAACGGAGGTCCTCAAGGACGGCCGGCACTTCGTCGGCGACCGCCTGCGCGGCGCCGAGGCCGACTCGTTCGACGAGGTCCCGGCCGGCGAGGCGCGGCTCGTCCGCGATGGCGTCAAGCTTGTCGGCGCGT
>Ga0136633_1000639_pt1 | contig 26625 bp, 25 predicted proteins | sample AntDrymeUQ832206_2_FD_105494 | JGI IMG/M metagenome (GOLD analysis project Ga0136633, IMG submission 105494) | Polar desert sand microbial communities from Dry Valleys, Antarctica - metaG UQ83 (22.06) | ecosystem: Environmental > Terrestrial > Soil > Desert | place: Antarctica: Dry Valley... | reverse complement strand
GGTACGACCCTTGCGAGAACTCGGGTGGAGCGCCTGGAGCGGAGCGATACACTGTGCAGACCGCCGTAATACTTTTTCTAGGGAGACGCGCGTGCCCGGTACTGTGATCGTCGGCACCCAATGGGGCGACGAGGGCAAGGGCAAGTTGACCGATCTGCTCACCAATCAGATGCAGGTCGTGGTCCGCTATCAAGGCGGCCACAACGCCGGCCACACCATCGTCGTCGGCGACGAGTCCTTCGCCCTGCAGCTCGTGCCCAGCGGGATCCTCTATCCATGGGTCACTCCGGTGATCGGCAACGGGGTGGTCGTCGACCCCGCGGTGCTGGTGGCCGAGATCGACGGCCTCGAAGCCCGGGGCGTCGACTGCTCCCGCCTCAAAGTCAGCGGCAACGCCCACCTGATCATGCCCTACCATGCCGAGCTCGACCGCCTCACCGAGCGCAAGCTGGGCAAGAACAGCCTGGGCACCACCAAGCGGGGCATCGGGCCCGCCTATGCCGACAAGGCGGCCCGGATCGGCCTGCGGGTCCAGGACCTCCTCGACCCGAAGATCTTCCGGGAGAAGCTCGAGGTCGTCCTCAAAGAGAAGAACCTGATTCTCGCCAAGATCCACAACCGACTCCCGCTCTCGGCCGACGACATCGCCGACCTGTATCTGGGCGACCTGCGGACCCGCATCGAGCCGATGATCGCCGACTCGGTCGGGCTGGTCCATGACGCCCTCGAGGAGGGCGCCAACGTGCTCTTCGAGGGCGCCCAGGCCACCTTCCTCGACCTCGACCACGGCACCTATCCGTTCGTGACCTCCTCCAACCCGGTGGCCGGCGGGGCCCTCATCGGCGCCGGCGTAGGCCCGATGCACATCCAGCGGAGCATCGGTGTGGCCAAGGCCTACGTCACACGGGTCGGCGCCGGACCGTTCCCCACCGAGTTGCTGGACGCAACGGGCGACGCCCTGGTCGACCGCGGCCGGGAGTTCGGCACCAACACCGGCCGCCGCCGCCGCCCCGGCTGGTTCGACGCGGTCATGCTCCGCCAGGCCGTACGCCTCAACTCCCTGACCGAGCTGGCCGTCACCAAGCTCGACGTCCTCGACGCCTTCGACACCCTCAAGGTGTGCGTGGCCTACGAGGCCGACGGCCAGAGGTACATGCACCCCCCGTACCACCAGTCGGTGCTCCACAAGGTCAAGCCGGTCTACGAGGAGCTGCCCGGCTGGAACACCGATCTCACCGGCGCCACCACGCTCGACGACCTTCCGCAGGCGGCGAAGGACTACCTCACCTTCCTCGCCGACGCCTGCGGCGTGCCCGTCGGCATGGTCGGTGTGGGCCCCGGCCGGGAGCAGTTCGTCCAGTTCACCGATCCGTCGGCCATCGACCGCCAGGGCGACCGCCCGGGCGAGGACGACGATGACGACTGGGACGAGGAAGACACGGGCTACGTCGGCCCCGGCGTCCTCGTCATCTAGCGCGTTGAGAGTCTGCGTCGTCGGATCGGGGGGGCGGGAGCACGCGCTCGCCGTGGCCCTCGGCCGGACGGCCGACGTGGTCGTCACCCCCGGAAATCCGGGCATCCCCGGCTCCACCTCCGAGTCCCCCGGGCAGGTCGACGCCGACCTGTACGTCATCGGCCCCGAGACTCCGCTCGTCGCCGGCCTGGCCGACCAGCTGCGGGCGGCCGGGAAGCTGGTGTTCGGCCCCGGTGCCGACGGCGCTCACCTCGAAGGGTCGAAGGCGTGGATGAAGGAGGTCCTGCAAGAGGCGGGCGTGCCCACCGCCGGCTACGGCGTCTTCACCGAGCCCGAGTCTGCGCAGGCGTTCCTGCGCACCCTCCCCGGGCCCTGGGTGGTCAAGACCGACGGCCTGGCCGCCGGCAAGGGAGTGCTCGTCACCGATTCGTTCGACGAGGCGGCGGCCGACGTGACGGCCAAGCTGTCGGGCGCCGCGTTCGGCGACGCCGGCCGGCGGGTGGTGATCGAGGAGTGGCTCGACGGGCCCGAGCTGTCGCTGCTGTGCGTGTGCGACGGCCGACGCGCCGTCGCCCTCGCTCCCGCCCAGGACTTCAAGCGGCTCGCTGACGGCGACACCGGCCCCAACACCGGCGGCATGGGCGCCTACTCGCCGGTGCCGTTCGTTGGCCCGGACATCGTGGCCGAGGTGCTCGAACGGGCGGTGCAGCCCACTCTCGCCGCCCTGCGATCCCGGGGGGTCGACTACCGGGGCGCGCTGTACGCCGGGATCATGCTCACCGCCGACGGCCCGAAGATCCTCGAGTACAACGTCCGCTTCGGCGACCCGGAGGCCCAGGTCGTCTTCCCCCGCTACGCCGGCGACCTCGCCGCCCTGCTGGCCGAGGCCGCCGCCGGTGAGCTCGTCAGCGAGCCGGAGTTCGACCTGCGAGCGGCGGTCACAGTCGTCCTGGCCACCGAGGGGTATCCCCTCGACCCCCGCATCGGCGACGTCATCGAGGGCCTCGAGAAGGCCGACTCGCTGCCCGACGTCACCGTCTTCCGGGCCGGCGTCGCCCGTGAGGGTGGTCAGTTCGTGACGGCCGGCGGCCGGGTGCTGAACGTCACCGGCATGGGCTCCGACGTGGCCGCAGCCCGGGCCACCGCCTACGAGGCGGTCTCCGCCATCTCCTGGCCGGGCATGCACTACCGAACCGACATCGCCTCGGTGCATTCCCGGTCGTGAAATCGGCGATTTTGGACGAGATCACAGCCAGAAACGCACCAAGAGAGGGGCGCACATGAAAGTCGCCGTGTTGATGGGGTCGCCGAACGACCAGTCGAAGATGGCGCCGGCCACTGCGACGCTGACGGAGTTCGGCCTCGACGCCGACGAGCGGGTGATGTCGGCCCACCGTACGCCGGCGGTGGTGGCCGAGTTCGCCAGTACGGCTCGCGAGAACGGGTATGCGGCCATCATCTGCGGGGCAGGCATGGCCGCCCACCTGGCCGGCGCGGTGGCCGCCAACACCACCCTGCCCGTGGTCGGCGTGCCGCTCTCGGGCGGGGCGCTCAACGGCGTCGACGCCCTCTACGCCACCGTGCAGATGCCCCGGGGCATCCCGGTGGCGACTGTCGCCATCGACGGGGCCATGAACGCCGCCCTCCTCGTCGTCCAGATGCTCGCCATCACCGACGCCGACCTGGCCAGACAGCTCGACGAACGCCGCGCCGGTACATGATCCCCGACGTCCTGGCGTCGAGGTACGCCTCGGCCGAGATGGTCGAGCTGTGGTCGCCGGCGCGCAAGGTCGTGCTGGAGCGGCAGCTGTGGGTCGCGGTGCTGAAGGCCCAGCGGGAGCTCGGCGTCGAGGTGCCGGATGGCGTGATCGAGGCCTACGAGGCAGTGATCGACAAGGTGGACCTGGCCTCGATCGAGGCACGGGAGCGGGTCACCCGCCATGACGTGAAGGCCCGGATCGAGGAGTTCTGCGCCCTGGCCGGCCACGAGCACATCCACAAGGGCATGACGTCGCGGGACCTGACCGAGAACGTCGAGCAGATGCAGATCGTCCATTCGCTGCAGTTGCTGCAGACCCGCATGACTGCCGCCTACGTGCGACTCGGCCGCCTGGCCGCCGAGCACGCCACGCTGGTCATGGTCGGCCGCTCGCACAACGTTGCCGCCCAGGCGACGACGCTCGGCAAGCGCTTCGCCAGCGCCGGTGCCGAGTTGCTGCTTGCGCTCGGCAGGGTCAGCGACCTTTACTGCAACTACCCCCAGCGAGGTATCACCGGCCCGATGGGCACGGCCCAGGACCAGCTCGACCTGCTCGATGGCGACGTCGACAAGCTCGCAGCGCTGCAGGACTCGGTGGCCGAGCACCTCGGCATGGTCCGCAGCTTCGGTTCGACCGGACAGATCTACCCCCGGTCCCTCGACCTCGACGTCGTGTCGGCACTCGTCCAAGGCGCCGCCGCCCCCTCGTCGCTGGCCACCACCATCCGGCTGATGGCCGGCCACGAGCTGGTCACCGAGGGTTTCGTCGCCGGCCAGGTGGGCTCGTCGGCCATGCCGCACAAGATGAACGCCCGGACCTGCGAGCGGATCTGCGGGCTCAACGTCGTCCTCTCCGGCCACCTGGCCATGGTGACCGGCATCAGCGGCCACCAGTGGAACGAGGGCGACGTCTCCGACTCCGTCGTGCGCCGGGTGGCGTTGCCCGGGGCGTTCTTCGCCATCGACGGCCTGTATCAAGGCTTCCTCACCGTGCTCGACGAGCTGGCGCCGTTCCCGGCCGTGATCGAGGCCGAACTGGCCCGCGACCTGCCCTTCCTGGCCACCACCAAGGTGCTGATGGCTGCGGTACGCAACGGCGTCGGCCGGGAGCAGGCCCACGAGGTGATCAAGGAGCACGCGGTGGCCGCCGGCCTGGCCCGGCGCGAGAATGGCGCCGCAGCCGGCGATCTCCTGGCCCGGCTGGCCGGCGACGAACGCCTCCACCTGTCCCGGGAGGACCTGGTGGCCACGGTCGCCGATCCCATCACGTTCACCGGTGCTGCGGCCGACCAGGTCGCTCGCTTCGTCGCCCACACCGAAGAGCTCGCCGCCGCATTCCCCGACGCCGCTGCCTACCGACCGGAGCCCATCCTGTGATTGCTACGTTGCCCCGGTGAACCTCCTCTACTCCGGCAAGGTCCGGGACATCTACGACGCCGGCGACGACCGTCTGCTCATGGTGACCTCTGACCGCTTGTCCGCCTTCGACGTCATGCTCGACGAGCCCATCCCCCACAAGGGTCGGGTGCTCACCGCCCTCACCGCCTTCTGGCTCGACCAGGTCGACGACCTCGTCCCCAACCACCTCATCTCGGTCGACGGGGCGTCGATGCTGGTCCGCAAGGCCGAGATGCTTCCCATCGAGTGCATCGTCCGCGGCTACCTCTCGGGGTCAGCGTGGAAGGAGTACTCCGAGAAGGGCACGGTGCACGGCATGCCCCTGCACCCGGGCCTCCGGCAGTCCGAGCAGTTGCCGGACCCGATCTTCACCCCCTCGACGAAGGCCGCGGTCGGCGACCACGACGAGAACATCTCCTTCGACCAGGCTGCGGCGCTGGTCGGTACCGAGGTGGCGGCCGAGGCCGCCGCCATCAGCCTGAACGTGTACTTCCGGGCTGCGGCCCGGGCCGCGGCAGCCGGCATCATCATCGCCGACACCAAGTTCGAGCTGGGGTGGATCGACGGCCGCCTGGCCCTCTGCGACGAGGTGCTCACCCCTGACTCGTCCCGCTTCTGGGAGGCCAATGCCTGGGAACCCGGCACGACGCCGCCGTCCTTCGACAAGCAGCCGGTGCGTGACTGGTTGGAGAGCACGGGCTGGGACAAGCGCCCGCCGCCGCCGTCGCTGCCACCCGAAGTGGTGCAGGCCACCAGCGACAGGTACGTGGCCGCCTACGAGCGCCTGACCGGAAAGACGTTCGACCGGTCAGCGACCGTGGCAGGGTGACGGGCATGCGCTTTCCCGTCCTCGTCGAAGTGCGCCTCCGGCCCGGCATCGCCGACCCGCAGGGCGCCACGATCCAGCGGGCCCTGCCCGCCCTTGGCTTCGACGGCGTCCAGGAAGTGCGGGTTGGCAAGGCCATCCGCTTCACCGTGGAGGCGGCGGACGAGACCGACGCCCGTCAGCAGGTCGACGAGCTGTGCCAGCGCCTGCTGGCCAACCCGGTCATCGAGGACACTGCGGTCACCATCGGATGAGCAGTCGGGTCGGTGTCGTCGTGTTCCCGGGTTCGAACTGCGAGCACGACGTGGTGGAGGCGCTCACTGGCCTGGGCGCCCAAGCCGAGCTCCTGTGGCACGGCGACCTCGGCGTGGGCGACGTCGACGCAGTCGTACTGCCCGGCGGTTTCGCCCATGGCGACTATCTCCGGCCCGGCGCCATCGCCCGTTTCAGCCCGATCATGGCGTCGATCACCCAATTCGCGGCCGCCGGAGGGCCCGTGGTCGGCATCTGCAACGGCTTCCAGGTACTGACCGAGGCCGGCCTGCTGCCCGGCGCGCTGCAGAAGAACAGCGGCTCCCGATTCCTCTGTGCGCCGGCCGAGCTCGTCGTCGCCAGCACTCAATCCGCACTGACCTGCGACACCGCTGTGGGCGACGTCCTGCGACTGCCCATCAACCACTTCGAGGGCAACTACACGTGCTCGGCCGAGGTTCTCCGAGAATTGCGGGACGAGGACCGGGTGGTTCTCCGGTATGTCGCGAATCCCAACGGATCCGTCGACGACATCGCCGGCGTGTGCTCTGCCGGTCGCAACGTGGTCGGCCTCATGCCGCATCCCGAGCGGGCATGCGACCCGCTGCTGGGCTCCGACGACGGTCGCCGCCTCCTTGGATCACTGCTTTCAGCCGCCGGCACTGCTGCCGGCGTACTTGCTCCCTCCTAGCTGTCTGTGCCCCGCTTGATGCCGGCCCGGCGGAGAACCGCCGGGTCGACGCCCAGCTGACGCCAAGCTGCGTATGCGATTCCCTTGCGGGCGCCGTACGGCGCGGCGGCGACGACGAACTCGTCCTCGAGGGCCTGCATGTCGACGGTATTGCCGCCGGTCGCCAGTTCGGATTCCAGATTCATTCGTTCCTGAACAAGGTGCAGGCGGGTGAGAGCATCAGCCTCATCGAGCTTCTCCTCGATGGCGATCAGCCGCTTCTGCACCGACTCGGGGGTGCGCTTACGCCCACGCTTCGGCTTATGGGCCTCGAGCGCCTCGAGATAACGCCGCACCGCTCTTCCCTGATCACGGCCTTCGGCCAAGGCGGCCTTGTGGGAATCCGACATCGGAGTTCTCGTGCGCTGAGCCTTGGTAGGGACGGACTTCGCAACTCCGGTCTTTGGCGACGCAGTCTTCGTAGGCATTTGCTCTATTCTGACTGTAATGACGAGTATTATCAAGTCAAAGCCGGAACCTTCGGCTATCCGATAGGTTTCCGCCCATGCCGCTTGCCCTCCACCGCGAGCTGGGTCTCACCGACGACGAAGCCGAGGCCATCACCGGCCTCCTCGGCCGCCCGGCCAACGATCTCGAGCTGGCCATGTACGCCGTCATGTGGTCCGAGCACTGCTCCTACAAGTCCTCCAGGGTCCATCTGGGCCGTCTGCCGTTCAAGGCGCCCTGGGTGCTCGCCGGCTTCGGCGAGAACGCCGGCGTGGTCGACGTGGGCGACGGGATCGCCGTCGCCCTGCGCATCGAGAGCCACAACCACCCGTCCGCCATCGAGCCCTACCAGGGGGCGGCCACCGGCGTCGGCGGCATCATCCGGGACATATTCACCATGGGCGCCCGGCCCATCGCCCTGCTCGACTCCCTCCACTTCGGCCCCCTGGACGATTACCTCCAAGGCGCCAGGAACCGATGGGTCATGGAGGGCGTGGTCAGCGGCGTGTCCGGGTACGGGAACTCCGTCGGCGTGCCGACCGTGGGCGGCGAGTTGTCCATCCGCGACTGCTTCACCGGCAACCCCCTGGTGAACGTGGCCTGCATCGGGGTGATGCGCCACGAGCGCCTGGTCCTGGCCCGGGCCGAGGGCGTCGGCAACCTGGCCGTCCTGCTGGGGTCGTCCACCGGACGCGACGGCATCGGCGGGGTCAGCGTGCTGGCGTCGGCGGAGTTCTCCGACGGCGACGAGGCCAAGCGGCCCAGCGTCCAGGTCGGCGACCCGTTCGAGGAGAAGCGGCTGATCGAGGCGTGCCTGGCGCTCTTCGACGCCGACCTCGTCGTGGGCATCCAGGACCTGGGCGGCGCCGGCCTGTGCTGCGCCACCAGCGAGATCGCCTCGAACGGCGGCCTCGGGATGGATGTCGACGTGCGCACCGTCCCCCTGCGGGAGGCCGGGATGGTCCCCGCCGAGATCATGACCAGCGAGTCCCAGGAGCGGATGCTGGCCATCGTGGAGCCCGGTGACCTCGACGAGGTGCTCGCAGTCTGCCGGCGCTGGGAGGTCCAGGCCACCGTGGTGGGAACCGTCACGACGGGCGGGAAGCTGCGCATCCTCGACGGTCCGGGCGGTGAGGTGCTGGCCGACGTCCCCGCCGCCACCCTCCACGACGACGCCCCCCGGTATCACCGTCCCCTGCAGCCTCCCGCCGACCTCGATGCCCGCCGCGCCGACGACCCGTCCGGCCTCCCTGCGCCGGCCGACTGTGGGCCGGCACTGCTCGGGATGCTGGGCGACACCTCCTGGATCTGGACCCAGTACGACCACCAGCTCTTCTTGAACACCGTGGAGGGGCCCGGCGGTGACGCCGCCATCCTCCGCCTCAAGGCGCCCGGGCTGCCGGCGTCGCGCCGGGCCATCGCCCTCACCACCGACAGCAACAGCCGCTGGTGCGCGCTCGACCCCCGTCAGGGCACCGCCCTGCTGGTGGCCGAGGCCGTGCTGAACGTCGCCTGCGCCGGCGCCGAGCCGCTGGCCGTCGTCAACTGCCTCAACTTCGGCAACCCGGAGCACCCCGAGGTCATGTGGCAGCTCTCCGAGGCCATCGACGGCCTGGCCGACACGTGCCGGGCCATGGACCTTCCGGTCGTCGGTGGGAACGTGAGCCTCTACAACTCCTCCGACGGCGTCGACATCGACCCGACGCCCGTCATCGGCGTACTGGGCGTCATCGACGAGCTGGTACGCCGCCCTCCGGGCTCCGGCCTGCAGCCCGGGGGCCACCTGTTCCTTCTCGGCGGCGCCGGCTCGCAGGCGGCTCTCGACGGGTCCCGCTGGGCCGAGACGGCCCACGGGCACCGGGGCGGCCGCCTGCCGGCGCTCGACGTCGACGCCCACGCCGCGCTGTGCGGGCTGGTCCGGGGACTGGTCCAGGAGGCGCTGGTCGACGGTGTCCACGACATAAGCGACGGCGGCCTGGCGCTGGCCCTGGCCGAGATGGCCGTGCGATCGGGCACAGGTTTCGTGGTCGACGTGGACGGAGGGCACGCCGGACTGTTCTCCGAGGCGCCGTCCCGCATCGTCGCCTGCGTTCCCCGACGCCACGTCGCAGAGGTCAAGCAGCGGGCCGCGGCGGCCGGCGTCGGGGTCACGCCGCTCGGGCACGCCGGCGGCGACCGGCTGGTGGTGGGCGGGATGGTCGACCTGCCCCTGGCCCAGGCAGTGGCGACGTGGACAGGCGCGCTCCCCTCCAAACTTCAGCTGATCGAAAGCTGACGGTCACCCGCCGTTCACCCGGCGGGGGTGTGTCCCGGCAGGCGGTTGTCGCCCGCCACTGGGAGGAACTGCGTCCCGGCGAGATCGCCGACCGGTTCGGCCTCTCGATCGGCGCGGTCGACTCCCTCCTCCTCCGCGCCCGTGGCCGGCTTGCGGTGTCCTGGGGGGACTGGCCGGCGACGTTGGGTAGCCGGGCATGTCCATTCCCCTGTGGGAAGATGGACCCGTGGAGGTAGCCGCCGCTACGGGCGACGACACAGACGACAAGCCAAAGGAGGCCTGCGGGGTCTTCGGCGTGTACGCCCCGGGCCATCCCGTCGCCCAGCTGACCTACCTGGGCCTCTACGCCCTGCAGCACCGCGGGCAGGAGTCGGCCGGCATGGCGGTCAGCGACGGCGACACGATCACCGTCGTGAAGGACATGGGGCTGGTGTCGCACGTGTTCGACAACCGCACGCTCGCCCCGCTGCAGGGCCACCTGGCCGTCGGCCACGTCCGCTACTCCACCACCGGCGCCAGCAACTGGGGCAACGCGCAGCCCATCTACCGCGAGACCGGTGACGCCGGCTTCGTCCTGGGCCACAACGGCAACCTGACCAACACCGCGGCCCTGGCCGAGGAAGCCGGCATCCTGCCCGGCACGGTCAACAGCGACAGCGACGTGGTGGCCGAGCTCATCCAGCACGCCATGGCTGCGGCCGGCCCGGGAGCGCGTAGCGACGGTCGCGACCTCGAACGGGCGATCGCCGAGGTCCTGCCCAAGCTGGAGGGCGCCTTCTCCCTGGTGCTCATGGACGACTCCCATGTGGTCGGCGTTCGTGACCCCAACGGTTTCCGCCCCCTCTGCCTCGGCCGGCTCGACAACGGGTGGGTCCTGTCGTCGGAGACCACCGGGCTCGACATCGTCGGCGCCCACTTCGTGCGCGAGCTCGACCCGGGCGAGATCGTGGTCATCGACGCCACAGGTACCCGCTCGATCCGTCCGTTTCCCGCCTCCAGGATCGACCCCAAGCTCTGCCTGTTCGAGTTCGTGTACTTCGCCCGCCCCGACAGCCGCCTCTATGGCCAGACGGTGCACACCGCCCGCCAGCGCATGGGCGAGTCGCTGGCCGAGCAGTCCCCACTCCCCCCGGACACCGCCGTGCCCGCTCGCGAGGCGATGGTCATGCCGGTGCCCGAGTCGGGCATCCCTGCGTCGGAGGGCTACGCCCGGCGCAGCGGCATCCCGTTCGGCCAGGGGCTGGTCCGCAACCGGTACATCAACCGCACGTTCATCGCCCCCGGCCAGGACCAGCGAAGCCGCAGCGTGCGCATGAAGTTCAACCCCATCCGGGAGAACATCGCCGGCAAACGCCTGGTCGTCATCGACGACTCCATCGTCCGGGGCACCAGCACCCGGGCCGTGGTGGCCATGCTGCGGGAGGCGGGCGCAGCCGAGATCCACCTGCGCATCTCCTCGCCGCCCTACCGCTGGCCCTGCTACTTCGGCATGGATACCGGCACCCGCGGCGAGCTCATCGCCGCCAACCTCACGGTCTCGGAGATCCGCGATTACCTGGGCTGCGACACCCTCGCCTACCTCGACCTCGACCGGCTGGTGACGGCCACCGGCGTGGCCAGCCGGGGCTTCTGCTCGGCCTGCCTCACCGGCTCCTACCCGGTGCCGGTGCCCGAGGCGCGGGTCGACGACGAGCTGCCCGAAGTGGATCTGGTTCACCCAAGTGGGTGAGACGTACGCCGCCGCCGGCGTGGACATCGGAGCGGGCGAAGAGGCCGTCGAGCGGATCAAGGCCGCGGTGCGGTCGACCTTCCGTCCCGAGGTCATCGGTGACATCGGCGGCTTCGGCGGCATGTTCGCCTTCGACCCCACCCGGTACACCCACCCGGTCCTCGTCGCCGCCACCGACGGGGTGGGCACCAAGGCCGTCGTCGCCAGGCTGGCCGGCAGCTACGAGACCATCGGCATCGACCTGGTGGCCATGTCGGTCGACGACCTCGCCGCCCAGGGCGCCGAGCCGCTGTTCTTCCTCGACTGCATCAGCGCCGGTCGCATCGACCCGAATCAGATGGAGCAACTCGTGGCCGGCGTGGCGTCGGGCTGCAAGGAGGCCGGCTGCGCCCTGATCGGCGGTGAGATGGCCGAGCTGCCCGGCATGCTCGAGCCCGGCCACTTCGACCTGGTGGGCTTCGCTGTCGGCGTCGTGGAGCGCGACCGCCTGGTCACGGGGGCCCACGTCTCCCCCGGTGACCGCCTGATCGGCCTGCCCTCCCCCGGGTTGCGGTGCAACGGGTACTCCTTGGCCCGCCGGGTCCTGCTCGACCTCGGCGGCCGCTCGCTCGACGGTCCCGCCTGGCCACGCGCCCATCACAGCCTGGCCGAGGAACTCCTGCGCCCGTCGGTCATCTACGCCCCGGCCCTGGTGAAGCTGTGCCACTCGGTGGAGGTCAAGGGGTTGGCCCACATCACCGGCGGCGGCATCCCCGGCAACCTGGCCCGGGTGCTGCCGAAGCACTGCGACGCGGTCGTCCAGCGGAGCAAGTGGGAAGTGCCGGAGATCTTCAAGCAGATCCAGGCCGCCGGCGACATCGGGGTCGAGGAGATGACCAAGGTGTTCAACCTCGGCATCGGCATGATCGCCGTCGTGGCCCCTCGCGACATCTACCGGGCCCACGACCTCCTGCGCGACGCCGGCCATGACTCCGTGGACATCGGCGAGGTCGTCGAGGGCGAAGGCCGGGTCCTGCTCAAGCTGTGAGCGAGTGTGCAAAGTTCCGTCTCTGGTACGGAATTTTGCACACTCGGCGCTACGCGCGCAGGCTGAGGATGGCGCCGTCGTCGTGGTTGGCGTTGCGGGTCTCCCCCTCGCCGTGGGGGCCGTGCCCGCCCCAGACGATCAGGTTGTCACCGACCTTCACCATGACGTGGCCCTGGCGGCCGAGGACAGGGCTGCCCGGGAGCTGCGACCAGGTGTCGGAGGCCGGGTTGTAGGCCGCGCCGTCGTTCAACTCGGTGGTGCTGAAGCCGCCCCAGACGACCATCTCCTTGCCCGTCCAGATCGCCCGGTGGTTGCCCCGTGCGCTGAGCGGCGAGGGCGTCATGAGCTTCCAGGAGTCGCTGCTCATCTCGTAGGCCGCGCCGTCGTCGTGCTGGCAGGGCCGGCACGACTCTGTGCGGCCTATGCCTCCCCAGACGAGCATGTGGGTGCCGGTCCACACGCTGCTGAAGCTGTCGCGTGGGGAGGCCTCCGTGGTCTGCGGGTAGGGGGCCATCGGCGTCCAGGCGTTGTTGGCGACGCTGTAGATGGCGCCGTCGGCGAAGTACTTCCCGCCCTCCTCGGCCTCCGACGAGCCACCCCAGACCAGCATCCGGTGGGCGGAGGCGACGCTGCGGTGGGAGACCCGTGGCTCCAGCGGAGCCGCTGGCAGGGGTGTCCAGGAGTTGGCGGCAGGGTCGTAGGAGGCCCCATCGGCCACCGCCTTTCCGCCCTCGGCCGCCCCACCCCACACGACCATCCGGTCCTGAAACCACACGGCGGTGTGCCCGTTGCGGCCGGCGAGGGGAGCCGGTGCGATCGGTGACCACCGGTCGGTGGCAGGGTCGTAGGCGGCGCCGTCGTTGAGGGCGCAGAGCTGCCGGCACCCGTCGACCGGCCCGCGTCCACCGAAGACGATCATGGAGGTGCCGGTCCACACCGCACTATGGCCCCGCCGGGCCGAGAGGGGCGCCGGCGCCACCGGCTTCCAGGTCGACGAGGGGACGTCGTAGGCCGCACCGTCGGCGAGGGGGCGGTCTGCGGCGCCGCCCCACACGATCATGGCCGTGCCCGTCGACACGAAGGCGAAATCGGTCCGGGCCACAAGGCCGGCGCTCGGCAGGGTCGACCAGGCGCCCTCGGCCGCCTCGGGGCCGCCGCTGTCACCGGAGGGTCGGAGGAGGACCACCGCCGCAGCCACCACGATCACCGCCAGCGCCCCGACCAGCACACGCCGGTCGAGCCCCGAACTCTCCCGCCGGGGCTTGACGGCGGCCACCGCATCTTTCTTGGCCCCGCCGGCGTGCTCCGCGCACGCCACGCCCATGGCGGTCCGGACCGCGCAGTCCGGGCAGACAGGGGTGCCGCAGGTCCGGCAGGTGAGGTTGGTTTCCACACGGTGCAGCGTGCAGGTCGTCATGCACGCATGATCGCACCGCTCGGCACGCGAAGCTTCGGTTACCTGGCGCTGAGGGTGAACACCGCCCCGTCGGCCAGCTTGCCCTCCGCTCCCTCGCCGCCCCAGATCAGCAGCTGCCGGCCGGTCCAGACCATGGCCTGGTGCTGGCGGGGTGGGAGGGGTCCGGGGGCCAGGCGGGCCCAGACGTCCCGGGTGGGGTCGTAGACGGCGCCGTCGGATTGTACGGCGCCGTCGAAGCCGCCCCAGATGAGCATGTCCCGCCCCGTCCACGCCGCCCCCGCTGCGGTGCGACCGCTCAGTGGCGACAGACCGATCACCGTCCACGAGTCCGACTCGGGGTCGTAGGCGGCGCCGTCATTTCGGCCGGGGCCGCCCCACACGAGCATCTGCCCGCCCGTCCAGACGCTGGCGAAGCTGTCTCGGGCGGCAAGCGAACCGGGCGCGGCGGCGATGAGCGTCCAGCGGTTCGTGGCCGGGCTGTAGGCGGCACCGTCGGCGAAGTAGGAGCCGTCGGCGGCCTGCGAGGCGCCACCCCACACCATCATGCGGTTGGTCGTGGCGACGGTGCGATGTCCCACCCGCGGCGTCACCGGCGCCGGCGGCAGGAGGGTCCACGTATCGGTGGCCGGATCGTAGGAGGCGCCATCGCGGAGCGCGCCTCCGCCCTCCGCCGCCCCACCCCAGACCACCATCCGGTTCTGCACCCACACCGCGGTGTGGCCGCTCCTGGCCGCCAGCGGGGCGGGGGCGAGCGGCTTCCAGGTGTTGGCGATGGTGTCGAAGGCTGCGCCGTCTCCAAGAGCGCACACCTGCGGGCACTCGATGCTCAGCCCCTGCCCGCCGTAGACCAGCATCGTCGTGCCGGTCCACACCGCGCTGTGGCCGCGTCTGGGGGCGAACGGCGCCGGCGGCAGTGGTGTCCACGTCTCCGTGGCCAGGTCGAAGGAGGCCCCGTCGCCTCTCACTCCCGACTCGGCCTCGCCGCCCCACACGATCATCGCCTTGCGGGTCCACACGATCGACGGGTCGCTGCGGCCGGTCAACCCGGCCGACGGCATCGTCACCCACCGGCCGAGGGCGACGGCCTGCTCGTCCGGATCCAGCGGCGGCGGCAGGAACTCCACCCACGCGGCCGCGGCCGCAGCGAGCAGGACCAGGACGATGGCTCCGACCAGGAGCCCCCGGAAGCGGGCCAGCGCTACTCCTCGAGGAGGGCGCGAGCGCCGGCCACGATGTCGGCGGTGGTGATGGACAGCGCCCGTTCGAGGCCGATCTCGTACGGCATGGCGGGCACGTCGGGCATGGCCAGGCGACGGACGGGGGCGTCGAGGTCGTAGAAGGCCTCCTGGGCGACGGTGGCCGCCACCTCGGCGCCCACGCCGAAGCTCACGTTGTCCTCATGCACGACGAGCACCCGGCCGGTGCGGACCGCCGAGGCCAGGATGGTGACCGTGTCGAGCGGCGAGATCGTCCGCAGGTCGATGACCTCGACTGAGTACTCCTCCTCGGCCAGGATCTCCGCCGCGGCCAGCGACAGGTGCCGGTGCAGCCCGTAGGTGACGATCGTCATGTCGTCGCCCGGGCGGGCCACGTCGGCCAGGCCGATCGGCACTCTCCAGTCGCCGTCGGGCACCAGCCCGGTGATCTTGCGGTACGTCTTCTTGTGCTCGAGGAAGAGGACGGGGTCGGGGTCGTCGATGGCGCTGCGCAGCATGCCGGCCACGTCGGCCGGCGTCGACGGCACCACCACCTTGAGGCCGGCCACGTGGGCATAGAAGGCCTCGACGGCCTGGGAGTGATAGGGCCCCCGGTGGCCGCCGCCGCCCCACGGCGTGCGCACGACGAGAGGCACGCTGTAGTCGCCGTTGGACCGGTAGTGGATCTTGGCCGCCTCGCTCACCATCTGGTCGAAGGTGGAGTGCATGAAGTCCGCGAACTGGATCTCGGCGATCGGCCGCATGCCGGCCAGCGCCAGCCCGATACCGATGCCGACGATGGACGACTCGGCCAGCGGTGTGTCGATGACCCGGCTCTCGCCGAAGGTGTCGAGCAGCCCCCTGCTGGCCCGGAACACCCCGCCGAGCATCCCGACGTCCTCGCCAAGGAGAACCACCCGCTCGTCGCCCGCCATCAGGTCGTGCATGGTCTGACGGACGGTGTCGAGGACGTTCCGCTCGACTCCTCCGGGCGGCACCGGCGGGACGTCACGGGCTGGCCGGGGCCGGGCGTAGACCCGGGACGACGCCGACGCAGGCGCCGGCGGCGAGGCCAGCTCAGCCTGGCGGGCGGCTTCGGCCACCTCGTCGCGGGCCGCCTCCTCGAGGCGCGTCACCTCCTGGGGCGTCAGCAGCCCCTGCTCGACGATGTAGCGCTCGAGCCGGGGTACAGGGTCCCGCCGGCGGGCCGCCTTCACCTCCTCACGGGACCGGTAGACACGATCCTCGTCGTCGGTGGTGTGGGGCATGAGGCGGTACGTCTTGGCCTCGACCAGCGTGGGCCCCTTGCCGGCCCGGGCGCGGGCCACGGCGGCCTGGGTGGCGGCGTAGACATCAAGGATGTCGTTGCCGTCGACCACTACGCCGTCCATGCCATAGGACGCGGCTCGATCGGCCACGTCGGGCACGGCCGACTGCTTGCGCATCCCGACCGAGATGGCGTAGCCGTTGTTCTCGCACACGAACACGGCAGGTAGCCGGTGGATGCCGGCGAAGTTCAGCGCCTCGTGGAAGTCACCCTTCGATGACGCCGCCTCGCCGAACCAGGTAACGGTGACCTTGTCGTCGCCGCGCATCGTGGAGGCCAGGGCCAGGCCTGCGGCGTGGGGGAACTGCGTGCCGATCGGCGACGAGCCGGTGATGATGCCGAGCCGCTTCGACCCCCAGTGGTTGGGCATCTGGCGACCGCCGGAGTTGGGGTCGTCGCCCTTGGCCAGGACTGCGAGCAGCACCTCGTAGGGTGTCATGCCGAGAGTCAGCACCACGCCGACGTCGCGGTAGTACGGCAGGGCGATGTCGTGCCCCGCCCGCAGCGCCCACGCCGAGCCGACTTGGGCCGCCTCCTGGCCCTCGGCGGGGATGTAGAACCGGGCCTTGCCCGTGCGGGTGAGGTTCCACGCTTTCTGATCGACGAACCGGGCCAGCAGGACGGTGCGGTACATCCCGATCACGTCGTCGTCGGACAGTTGGAGCTGGACGTGACGGGCCGGAGGGACCGGCCGGGCCTTTGCCCGCTCGTCGATGACCTTGGCCATGCCGGCGCCTTACGTCGGTATACGTATCTGGTGGACGGCGGACAGGGCGGCGATCCGCTTCTCGGCCAGCTGGTCGGCGGCCTCTGCGGTGCTCACCCCCTCCCCCTCGGCCACATGCAGGACCGAGGTCACGGTGTCGAAGATCCGACGGACGGCAGTCCGCGCCACATCAGGGTGGTAGCCGCCGGGAGCGAGCTCCTCGGCGATGTTGATCAGCCCGCCGGCGTTGGCCACGAAGTCGGGCGCGTAAAGCACACCGGCGTCGGCCAGCAACCTGGCCGACGCTGCGCCGTCGGCCAGCTGGTTGTTCGCGGATCCCACCACCGCCGCGCACCGTAGTTCGGGAATCGTCCGCGCGTTGAGGACACCCCCAAGGGCACAAGGTGCGTAGATGTCGCACTCCACCGCATGGACCTTCTCCACCGCCACCGCCTCGGCGCCGACCTCGGCGACCGCCCACTCCACCGCGGCCGGCGTCACGTCGGCGACGGTCACCCGGGCCCGTTCCGCAGCGAGGTGACCGAGCAGGGCCCGCCCAACTTTGCCGACCCCGGCCACCGCCACGTGACGTCCGACGAGCGAGGCGTCACCCCACAGCCGGACCGCCACCGCCTTCATGGCCCACAGGAGCCCGTAGGCGGTGGCTACGGAGGGGTCACCGGAGCCGCCGAGCTCCCGGCTCACGCCCGTGACGAACCGGGTCTCCTTCCGGACGATATCCATGTCGTCCTGGGTGGTGCCCACGTCCTCGGCCGTGAGGTAGCGGCCGCCGAGGGCCTCCACGTGGCGGGCGTAGGCCCGCAGCAGCGCCTCGGACTTGTCCCGGGTGGGGTCGCCGAAGATCACCGCCTTGCCGCCCCCCAGGTCGAGACCGGCGGCCGCAGCCTTGTAGGTCATCGCCTTGGCCAGGCGCAGCACGTCTTCGAGGCCCTCGGCCTCGGACGCATAGGGGTAGAAGCGGGTGCCTCCGAGGCCGGGGCCGAGGCGCGTCGAGTGGACGGCGATGATCGCCCGCAAGCCCGATCCCCGGTCGTGGCAGAACACGACCTGCTCGTAGTCGTCGCCCCCGATGCGGTCGAAGACGTCCACCCGGGCAGGCTACCGGCGAACGTCCTACTGGACGATGAGCGTGGCGACCTTGTGGTTCTCGTGCAGCTGGCAGTAAATCCTGAACGTGCCCGGATGGGTGGCCTTGAACTTGACGTCCATACCCCCCGGGGCAATCTCCATCTGGATGCCGTAGCCCTCGATGCTGAACCCGTGGGGGCCCGTCGTGGAGTTGCCCACGGCCAGCACGACGTTGTCATCCTTCTCGACCGTGATCGTGGTGGGCTCGAAGCTCGCGTCCCCCCCGGCCACTGTGACAGCGGCGATCTGGCGGCGCTCGGTCGGGTGGCCGCCACACCCGGTCAGGACGAGGGCGAGGCCAACCAGACCAGCGGGGAAGAAACGGCGAAATGTGAGCACGTGGTCGGGACCGGCGTCGATCCGGTGACCTCGCGCTTTTCAGGCGCGCGCTCTACCAACTGAGCTACCCGACCGGGATTTCGTAAAAAAGCTAGCGGTCCTGACGAGATTTGAACTCGCGACCTCCGCCTTGACAGGGCGGCGTGCACTCCAAGCTGCACCACAGGACCCTGCGATGACAATTCCAGCCTATGTCACCTTCAGCTCGCCCGTCATACGGGAGGGGTGGCGGCCTGGATCGGCGTGTCATCCTCCCCGCACGCCGTGAACACCGTCGCAGTCACCGCGAAGGCCGCCAGCACCCTCCCGATCCTCATCGCCCCCCTTGTTGTGGATGGCTGTCGTGGACGATGGAGTGTAGAACCGGCGGGCGAGCAGGATCACGGCCAGGGCCAGCCCGTACGACACCCGGCCGATCGCCACTGCGTGCGGCGAGTCCAGGAGGACCGCGAAGAAGTACGGGTAGCCGGCCACGACGACGGCGACCCACGCCGGCCTGACGGCGACGGTAGCCACGGCGAGGAGCGTCACTGCGTACCAAGGCTGGACCGGCGTCACCGCGAGCAGGAGCCCGCCGAGGACCACGGCGCACCCTCTGGGCACCTCCGGGCGGCGGAGGAGCACCCAGCCGGCGACGCCAGCCAGACCGGCGAAGGCCAGAACGGCGGTGAGCCCAGCAGGAAGGCCAAGTAGGCCGGCAAGCAGGTACCGGCCGCCTTCTCCGTACTTCTCCTCCTCCAGGTAGCCCGGCAGGTATCCAAGGACGCGCAACCCGACGGCAGCCACGTGGGGCAGGTAGCCGACCGCCACCACCGCAGCGGCGCCGGCCACGAACCTGAGCGCCGGCGCCGCCCGCCGGCGGGCCACCAGCACGGCCACGAAGGCCACGGCCACCACCGCGGGGTACAGCTTCACCATCGCCGCCGCACCCACGAGCGCGCCGGCCCAGGCTGGGCGTCGCCGGGCCACGGCCAGGAGGGCGAGGACGACGAACAGCGCCGCCAGCCCGTCGACGTGACCGTTGTTGACCACCTCCACCACCGGGACCGGCGACAGGGCGTACAGCGCCGTCCACCGCTCGTCCCGCTTGTAGGCCCGGAGGAGGGCCGGGAGGAGGGCGACGAGGGCGACGTCGCCAAGGAGGCCGGCGACCTGCCAGGCCTTGTGGTGGGCACCGATGCCGGTGACCCGGTACACCGCGGTGAACCAGGCCTGGGCCACCGGGGGGTAGATCGTGTTCACCGACGCCCGGTTGATCCGGGTGCAACCCTCCGGGCGCTGGAGCGCGGCGCAGCCCTCGGCGCCGGGCCACAGCCACTCCTCGCGCAGGCCGGCAAGCTCGGGGGCTTCTGGAGGATGGCGATAGGGGTCGATGCCGGAGATCTGGACCCGCCCGTCCCACGCGTAGCGGTAGAGGTCGTCGGAGAGGATCGGCTCACCTGCCAGAGCCGCCAGCCGGAGCGCCACCGCGACCAGGAAGACGGCGGGGACGGCCACCCGCTTCGGCAGCCGCAGGGCGCAGAGAACCCCGAAGGCCCAGACCACCGCCCAGACGGCCAGGCGCACGAGCAGCGCCCACTTGTCGTTGCGCAGCGGCTCGGCGGTGACGAACGCCAGGCACATCCCGACGCCTGCCGCGGCCGAGGCCGCCAGCCCGGCGCCGGCCCAGGACGGGCTGCGCTTAGGCGCGCTGGACGGCATGGGCGAAGTCGGCCATGCCGGCGGCGAAGTCCACCTCGGCGACGAAGCCGAGCGTGTCGGCCGCCCTGGCCGGCGAGGCGACGATGTGCCGGACGTCGCCCAGGCGCCACTTGCCGCTGATCACGGGATCGAGGGGCCCGGCGAGGGCCCGGGCCAGGTCGCCGACGGTGTGGGGCGTCCCGCTGGCGATGTTGAAGGCGCCGAAGGGCTCGTCGACCGGCGCGGTGAGGGCCAGCACGTTGGCCCGGGCAACGTCGGTCACGTGAACGAAGTCGCGCGTCTGGCCGCCGTCCTCGTAGACCTCGGGAGCCCGCCCGGCGGCGACTGCGCTGCGGAAGATGGAGGCCACGCCGGCGTACGGCGTGTCGCGGGGCATCCGCGGCCCATAGACGTTGTGGTAGCGCAGGGCGACCGCCGTGGCCCCCGCCTCCCGGGCCCACAGTGCGCACAGGTGCTCCTGGTGGAGCTTGGTGGCGGCGTAGACGTTCCGGGGATCGACCGGCGACGTCTCGTCGATCGTGGCCCACATGGCCCGCTCGGTGCAGCCGCCCACCGGGCAGGCCGGGTCGTACTTCCCTGCGGCGAGGTCCGCCTCGGTGCGGACCCCGGGCCGCACGTCGCCGTGGTCGGGGCATCGGTACCGGCCCTCGCCGTAGACCACCATGCTGCTGGCCAGGACGAGCCGGCCGGTGAACGACCGGCGCCAGAGCGCTTCGAGCAGGCGGGCGGTGCCGAGGTCATTGTCGGTCACGTACCCGCCGACGTCGCCGAAGTCGACACCGAGCCCTACCTTCGCCGCCTGGTGGCACACCACGTCCACGCCGGCCACGGCGGCGTCGGCCACGCCAGGCTCAGCCAGGTCGGCGACGACCAGATCCACGGAGGCGTCGAGGTAGTCCGGAACGCCGGTGTGGGCGGCGAGGTTGTCGACCACCCGCACGCCGGCTCCCCCGGCCAGCAGGGCGTCGACGACGTGCGAGCCGATGAACCCCGCCCCGCCGGTGACGAGCGCCTTCACCCTGCCGCCGGTGCGAGTGGAAGGCGAATGGTGAACCGGCAACCCTGCCCCTCGTTGCGAACACTGATCTCGCCGTGGTGCGCTTCCACGAGCCCTCTGGCCACGGCCAGGCCGAGGCCGGCGCCACCGTCGCCGGGCGTGCGGGCGGTGTCGCCCCGGTAGGCCAGTTCGAACACCCGGGGCAGGTCCGGGGCGGGAATGCCGCCACAGCCGTCCCGCACCGACACCAGGGCGGTCTGGCGGTCGTCGCCGAGCTCGGCGTCCACCCAGACGGTGCCGCCCCGGGGCGTGTGGCGGATGGCATTGTCGAGCAGGTTGCGCACCACCCGGGCCATCTCCGAGATCGACAGCTCCACCACCGGCGTCGGCGAGGCGACCTCCCCCCGGAGCTCTACGCCCTTGGCGGCGGCCGCTATCGACACGCCGGCGACCGCGTCGGAGATCAGCTCGTCGAGGGCGATCTGCTCCAGGTCGAGGTTGAGGGCGCCGGCCTGGATGCGGGACAGCTCGAACAGGTCGTCCACCAGGCCGGCCAGGCGGTCGGTCTCCCGGCCCATCGTGCGGTAGTAGCGGGCCACCGTCTCGGGGTCGTCGACCACCCCGTCCTCGAGGGCCTCGACCATGGCCCGGATGCCCGACAGCGGCGTCCGCAGGTCGTGGGAGACCCACGCCACGAGCTGGCGGCGGCTGTCCTCGGCGGCGGCAGCCAGCTCCCGAGTCTCGGCCAGCCGCTGAAGAGCCGCCTCGAGCTCATCACGGAGACCCACCAGCTCGCTGGGCCCACCGGCCCGTGTCGGCGCGTCCTGCGGACCGGCGACGCCGTCGTCGCCGATCCGCTGGGCCAGATCGCCCAGGCTCTGGCTGGCGGCGGCCACTCGCTCGCCGAGGGCCAGCGCCGTCACCAGGCCGACAGTGCCCGCGGCCACCGTGACCACCAGCAGGGCCCGCAGGTCGTGGGCCGAGATGAACATGGTGGCGCCCGTGCCCAGGAGGGCCACGGTGATCGCCAGCACCGGTGCGAGGGCGGCGATGCCCGCCTGCACGCCGAGGCGGGCGTGGCGGAGCACGCGGAGGAGCATGGCGGCCACGGCGGCGGCGACAGCCGCCGACCCGAGGCCCCAGGTCAGGAAGACCGCAGTGTCGGAGGCGCCCATGCTGGCGTCGGCGGCCAGCCACGTGGCGGCGCCGACGCCGACGGCCACCACCGCGGCGTACAGCCAAACCCTCCTCACGGCTCGAACCGGTAGCCCACGCCCCACACCGTGCACACGTGGCGGGGATCGGCCGGGTCGGCCTCGATCTTCTCCCGGAGACGCCGCACGTGGACGGTGACTGTCGACGTGTCCCCGTAGGCGAACCCCCACACCTGCTCCAGCAGTTGCTCGCGGCGGAACGCCCGGCGCGGATGGCGCATGAGGTGGACGAGAAGGTCGAACTCACGAGCGGTGAGAGACACCAGGTCTCCGTTGCGCCGGGCCTCGTGGGCGACGGTGTCGACCTCCAGCTCCCCGGCCCGGAGCATGGTGGGCTCGCTGCCGTCGCCGCTGGTCACCACTCCCCCGCCGGCCCGGCGCAGGACAGCCTTGATGCGGGCGGTCAGCTCTCGCGGTGAGAACGGCTTCGACACATAATCGTCGGCGCCCAGTTCGAGCCCGACGATCCGGTCCGCCTCCTCGCCGCGAGCTGTCAGCATGATCACCGGCACGGGCGCGGCCGCCCGCAGCCGGCGGCAGACCTCGAAGCCGTCGAGCGACGGGATCATGAGATCGAGCACGACCAACTCGGGCGGATCGGCCAGCGCCCTCTCCAAAGCGTCGGCGCCGTCGTAGGCCACCTCCACCACGAAACCCTCGCGTTCCAGGTAGCGGGTCACGACCTCCGAGACGGTAAGGTCATCCTCGACCACCAAGATGCGCGGCGGAGAGGCGGTGAGGGGCACGGGTCGATTGTGCCCCACCCCCGTCCGCACGGCCCCCCGGCGGCGAAGAGTTCATCGAATGGTGAGCATTTCTACGGTCCGTCGTAAGCACTTCCCGGGGAGACTCCTGTCATGCCGCATGTCGTGATCCCCGTCCTCAACGAGGCCGCTGCTTTGCCCGCTTTGCTCGCTGCCATGCCCCCCGGATACACGGCGGTCGTCGCCGACAACGGATCCTCCGACGGGTCGGGAGACATCGCCCGCCGGGCGGGCGCCATCGTCGTCGAAGAGCCGGCCCGGGGCTTCGGCGCCGCGTGCTGGGCGGGGCTGCTGGCCGCAGAGCCGGAGGACGGTGTCGTGTGCTTCATGGACGGCGACGGCTCGCTCGACCCGTTCGACCTCGTGCCGATCGCGGCACCGGTGCTGGCCGGCGCCAGCGACCTGGTCCTTGGCGCCCGCCGGCCCACCACCGCCGGCGCGTGGCCTGCGCACGCCCGAATGGCCAACCGGTTCCTGGCCCTGGAGATCCGACGCCGCACCGGTCGGAAGCTGGCCGATCTCGGGCCGATGCGGGCGGCCCGGAAGGACGACCTCATCGCCCTCGGCATCACCGACCGCCGGTTCGGCTGGCCCCTGGAGATGATCCTGCGGGCGGCGGCCGCCGGCTGGCGGATCGACGAGCTACCCGTCCCGTACGCGCCCCGCACCGGCCGGTCCAAGGTGACCGGCACCGTCTCCGGCACGATGCGTGCCGTGCGGGACATGAGCCGGGTACTGGCGGTGTCATGAGTCACGTCCTCGTCATGGCGAAGTCGCCCGTCGCCGGACGGGTCAAGACCCGTCTCTGCCCGCCGTGCACGTCACAGGAGGCGGCCGAGCTGGCCGAGGCCGCGCTGGCCGACACGCTGGACGCGGTCGCCGCTTGTGGTGCGAGCCGGCGCATCGTGGCCCTCGACGGTGCACCGGGCCCGTGGCTCCCCGCCGGCTTCGAGGTCATTCCCCAGGTGACCGGAACCTTCGACCGCCGGCTGGCCGCAGCCTGGGCGTCGGCGGGGGGTCCCGGCGTGCAGATCGGGATGGACACGCCACAGGTGACGGCCGGCCTGCTCGACGACGCCCTCGCCGCCCTCGACACCAGCACCGCCGCCCTCGGCCTGGCCGTCGACGGAGGCTGGTGGGCCATTGGCCTGCGGCGTCCCGACGCAGCGGTGTTCCTCGACGTTCCTATGAGCACCAACGGCACGGGAGCCGCCCAGCTCGCCCGACTTCGCCAGTTGGGCCATGCGGTCACGCCCCTGCCCGCGCTGGTCGACCTGGACACCATCGACGATCTCCATGCCGTCGTCGAGAGCGGTTCCGCCATCCGCACGGCGGCGCTGGCCCGGACTCTCTCCGTGATTCCTATTTCAGTCGCCGTCTGATGTCCGTGCTCACCGCCACCAAATGCCGGCCCACGGTCATCCTGCGGGCCCACACGGGCGAGACGCTGGAGATGGACCTCGGCCGCTGGCACGACCCGGCCACCGCCGAGGAGCAGGAGATCCTGGCCACAGTCGACGGTCCAGTGATCGACCTGGGGTGCGGGCCCGGCCGGCTCGTGGCCAGCCTGGCTTCACGGCGGGTGCCGGCTCTGGGCGTCGACTCGTCGCCATCGGCCATTACCCTCGCCCGCATGCGGGGCGCCACCGTGTTACAGCGTGACCTGTTCGGGCCGCTCCCGGGGGAAGGCCGGTGGGGGACCGCTCTGCTCTTCGACGGCAACGTCGGCATCGGGGGCGACCCCAGCCGCCTCCTGACCCGGTGCCGCCAGCTCACTGCGGCCGGCGGCGAGGTCGTCGCCGAGGTGCAGCCCCCCGGCACGGGATGGCGACGGCTCACCGCATGGTTCGAACGGGACGGCGAGCGCAGTGAGTCGTTCGCATGGGCCGTGGTCGCCGCCGACGCCATCGCCGCCCTCGCCCAGCCGGCGGGCCTCCGGGTCGCCGACATCGCCCCGACGCCGTCAGGTCGGTGGTTCGCCCGCCTCCGCTCCGTATGAGCATCAAGCTGCCGGCGCCGGTCCAGCGGTTCACGACCGACCTAGACGAGCCGCTGCAGCAGGGCGTCTACCGCTCTGCGCTCCGGGACGAGCGGCTGGCCGCCATCCTTGGGGCGTCGCTCGGCATCCTGTTCTCGATCTGCTTCGTCACCGGCCTGTACTCCCACCTGCAGCAGAACCCGGTGTCTTGGTTCCCCATCCAGCCCCGCCCCGCCGGGTTCTACCGGCTCAGCCAGGGACTGCACGTCGTCGCCGGCATCGCGTCGATGCCCGTTCTCATCGCCAAGCTGTGGCTCGTCTGGCCGAGGTTCGCGGCCTTCCCCGTCGCCAAGCGGTTCAGCAACATCGTGGAGCGCATCGGCCTGTTCCCACTGGTGGCCGGCGGGATCTTCATGACGTTCTCGGGCGTGGCCAACATCGCCCAGTGGTACCCGTGGAAGTTCTCCTTCACTGCGTCGCACTACTGGATGGCATGGGTCACGATGGGGTCGATCGTCGCCCACGTGGGCGCCAAGTGGGTCATCGCCCGGCGCGCTCTGGCCCGACCGTCGCGTCGCCCGGCCCTGGCCGACGCCGACCCGGAGCTGGGCACCACCGCCGAGACCGCCAGCGACACGGGCCTGTCCCGCCGGGGTCTGCTCGCGACCGTCGCCGCCGCATCGGGCGTCCTGACTTTGACGACGATCGGCCAGACCATCCGTCCCTTGCGGAAGCTCGGCTTCCTCGCCCCTCGCGACCCAACCGTCGGGCCGCAGGGATACCCGGTGAACCGGGGGGCGGCCAACGCCGGCGTTGTCGACCTGGCCAACTCCCCTCTGTACCGGCTCGAGATCTCCGGACGCGTGGCCCGCCCCATGTCCCTCACCCTCGATCAGCTGCGGGCCCTGCCCGCCCACGACACCGTGCTCCCCATCGCCTGCGTGGAGGGATGGAGCTACTCGGCGCCGTGGAGCGGCGTGCGGGTCCGAGACCTGCTGGCCATGGCCGGCGCCGAGCCCAACCGCACCATCCTGCTGGAGTCGCTGGAGCCGCAGGGCGCCTACCGCACCTCCACGTTGAACTCCGAGCAGGCCGCCGATCGCGACACCCTTCTCGCCACCCAACTCGACGGCGAGCCCCTCGCCCTCGACCACGGCTTCCCGTGCCGGCTGATCGCCCCCAACCGCCCCGGAGTCCTGCAGACCAAGTGGGTCACCAAGCTGGTGGTGCTGTGACCGACCCGGGAGGCCGGTCCAGTGGAGATTCACGGGGCGAAGTCCCCGTGACCGGCCCGGGAGGCCGGTCCAGTGGAGATTCACGGGGCGAAGTCCCCGTGAACGCGGAGCACAGAGCCGGCCCCCTCTTCTGGGCCTCGGCTGCCGCCGGCTGGCTCGTCATCGCCTGGGGCCTGCGGGGCGTCTTCCAGCACAGCCTCGACACCCGGCCGGCGAACCTCGCCCGCTTCGTCGTCGGCGGCGCCCTGTTGCACGATCTGATCGTCGCCCCCCTGGTCATCGTCGCCGGCGTCCTGATCGCTCGCGCCGTCCCAGGGCGGGCCCGGGCCGTGGTGCAGGGCGCACTCGCCGTCAGCGGCATCGTCGCCCTGTTCTCCTACCCGCTGGTCCGCGCCTACGGCCTGGCCGCCAACAATCCCACCTCGCTGCCCCACAACTACACGGCGAACCTGCTCATCGTCCTTGGGGTGGTGTGGGCGGTGGCCGCCGGCTTGGTCATCGTCCGACTCCGCACGCCGGCCTGACGGGACCCCTCTCGCTGCACCTCGTCAGCGCTGCGTCATGTCAAGGGCCAACAGTTCCTGCGCGGTAGCGGACATGAGAACTGCGCGTTGGCGGCCATCAGAACTGCGCGGTGATGGCCACCAAACCTGCAGGGGCTCAAGCCAGGGGCTTCACCCCCTTG
>Ga0136633_1000638_pt1 | contig 26702 bp, 33 predicted proteins | sample AntDrymeUQ832206_2_FD_105494 | JGI IMG/M metagenome (GOLD analysis project Ga0136633, IMG submission 105494) | Polar desert sand microbial communities from Dry Valleys, Antarctica - metaG UQ83 (22.06) | ecosystem: Environmental > Terrestrial > Soil > Desert | place: Antarctica: Dry Valley... | reverse complement strand
TGCTCCCCCGCCAGGGCCTCGACGAAGGCTCGGCGCCACCACAAAACGTCCTCGCGCCGGACCGAATCGATCATCCCCTCCCAGCGTCGCACCCGCTCCGCTTTGGGCATCGCCAGCGCGCTCACGATCGCGTCGGAGACCTCGTCCTTGCTATAGGGATTGATCAGGATCGCATCCTTCAGCTGATGCGCCGCGCCGGCAAAGCGCGACAGGATCAGCACCCCCGGATCGGCCGGATCCTGCGCCGCGACATACTCCTTGGCGACCAGGTTCATCCCGTCCCTCAGCGGCGTGACCAACGCCACGTCCGAGGCGCGGTAGAAGCCGGCCAGGCCCGCGCGCGGATAGCCCTGGTTGACGTAGCGGATCGGCACCCAGTCGACATGGGCGAAGGCGCCGTTGATCCGCCCCGACAGTGCGTCGAGCGTGTCGCGAATATGCTCGTAGGTGTGGACCTCGCCCCGCGAGGGCGGCGCGATCTGCAGCAGCGACACCCGCCCGCGCCAGTCGTCATGCTCCTCGAGGAAGCGGCGATAGCCGTTGAAGCGCTCCTCGATCCCTTTCGAATAGTCCAGCCGGTCCACGCCGATGATCACCTTCTTGCCCTCGGCCGATCGGCGCAATGTCTCGAACGCGTTGCGCGCGTCCGTCGTGGTCATCACGTTCTCGAACTCGGCGACGTCGATGCCGATCGGGAAGACCGCTGTCCTCACCGTCCGATCGCCAAGCGTCACCGTGCCATCCGCCGCCACCGTCCCGCCCAGCTCGCACACGACATAATGGTGGAAGCTCTCGAGCCACTCCGCGGTCTGGAAGCCGATCAGATCGTAAGCGAGCAGCGAGCGAACCAGCCGCTGGTGATAGGGCATCGAGACCATCAGCCGGTGCGGCGGCCATGGAATGTGGAGGAAGAAGCCGATCCGGTTCCTGAGGCCATGCTGGCGGAGCTGCTGACCGAGCGGGATCAAATGGTAGTCGTGAACCCAGACGAGATCGGCCGGCTCGATCAGGGGCGCGACGGTCTCCGCGAAACGCTCGTTGACCCGTTCGTAGCCGGCCCCGAAGCTGCGATCATATTCGGCCAGGTCGATGCGGTAGTGAAAGAGCGGCCAGAGCGTCCGGTTCGCGTAGCCGTTATAATATTCATCGACGTCCTGCTCCTCGAGATCGATCGTCGCGGTGGTGACGCCGTCCTCGCGCTGCAGGTTGATCTGGCCGGTAAAGGCCTCGGTCTTCTCGCCCGACCAGCCGAACCAGATCCCGCGATATTCCCGAAGCGCCGCCGAAAGCGCCACGGCAAGCCCGCCCTGCGTCCCTTCGGCGCTGCGCGGCTTGGGCGTCGAGACGCGGTTGGAAATGACAATCAGGCGGCTCATCTCAGCGGACCGAACTCCACGGACGGGACAAAAGCCCCGCGCAATTGATCAACCCGACAAGCGAATAAGTCTGCGGATAGTTGCCCCATAGCTCCCCAGTCGCGAAATCCGTGTCCTCGGAAAGCAGCCCCGCCGGGGTCAGCCGCTCCAGCGTTTTCTCGTAGAGCACCCGCGCCTCCTCGCCGCGCCCAACCAGATGGAGCGCCTCGATCAGCCAGAAGGTGCAGAAGTTGAACGCCGTCTCGGGCGTGCCGAAATCGTCCTCGGCGGCATAGCGCAGCATATGCTCGCCGCGCCTCAACCCCTTTTCGACCGCACCGAACGTCGCGGCGAAGCGCGGGTCGTCGGCGGCAAGGAAACGCATGTCGAGCATCTGCAGCAGGCTGGCATCGAGGTCGTCGCCGCCGAAGGTCGCGGCGAAGCGTGCCTCGCCGGCGAACCAGGCCTTCTCCTCGATCACCGAGCGCACCGTTTCGGCCCGCGTGCGCCAGAAACCGGCGCGCTCGGGCAGGCCCAGCTCCGCCGCGATATTGGCCAACCGGTCGCAGGCCGCCCAACACATCACCGCGCTATAGGTGTGGACCGAGGCGCGGGTGCGAAATTCCCAGAGGCCGGCATCGGGCTGGTCGTGATTGGCCCAGGCCCGCTCGCCGACCCGCTCCAGCGCCGCGAAATCCTCCCTCCCCGAAGGGCGCAGCAGGCGCTGGTCGAAAAAGGCCTGGGCGTTGGACAGGACGATCTGGCCGTAAGCGTCGTGCTGAATCTGGCTGTAGGCGGCGTTGCCGACGCGCACCGGCCTCATGCCCCGATAGCCGGCGAGGGCCGCCGCCTCGCCCTCCTCGAGCCGGGCGTTGCCGGAGACCGCATAAAGCGGCTGGATGAAGCCTTCGTCCGCGGCGTCGACGATGTTGCGCAAATAGCCGAGATAGGCCTCCAGCACATCGAGGGCGCCGAGCCGGTTCAGCGCCTGCACCGTGTAATAAGCGTCGCGGATCCAGCAGTAGCGATAGTCCCAATTGCGCCCCGAATTGGCATGTTCGGGGATCGAGGTCGTCATCGCCGCGACGATCGCGCCGGTCTCCTCATGCTGGCACAGCTTCAAGGTGATCGCGGCGCGGATGACGACGCGCTGCCATTCCAGCGGGATGGCGAGCCCGCGCACCCAGTCGCGCCAGTGGTCGGCGGTCTGGTGGAGCATCCGCGCCAGTTCGTGGGTGACATTGCCGACGAAGGGCTCGTCCGGGCCGAGGAAAAAATGCAGCGCCTTCTCGACACGGAACGGCCGTCCGTCGAGCAGGTGGAGGACCGGCGCATCGGTGGTGAGGCGCAGCGGCTGCGGCTCGGTGAGGAAGCGGATGTGGTTGGTGCCGTTGGTCCGCTCCGCCGCCTTGGCACCCCAATCCCGGGTCGGCGTCAGGGTCACGAGCAGCCGCGGCGCGCCCTCCACCGGCCGGACGATGCGCACGAAGGCGACCGGCCGGTACATCCGGTCCGATCGCTCGAAGCGCGGGCAAAAATCATAGACATCGACCGCGCCGCCGTCCGCGTCGGTCAGCCGGGTGACGAGGATCGGCGTGTTCTTGAGATAGCGGGGGCTGGCCGAGGCCTGGCCTTCAAGCGCGATCCGCCACTCGCCGCCGACCTCGCCTTTCGGCTCAAGCAATTTGCAGAAGAGCGGATCGCCGTCGACGCGCGGCTGGCAGGCCCAGACGAAGCCGGCCGGCCGGTCGAGCAAGGCCGACACCTGGCAATTGCCGATCGGCCAGAGATCGAGGCTGGTCATGCCCAGCGCTCCAGCCAGTCCGCCACCGCCGCTACCGAGCCCAGCCGGTAGCGCGCCGCGGTCTCGCGGCCGGTGCCCACCAGCACACCCGCGCCGCCCAGAGCGGCGGCGGCGGCGAAGCCATGTTCGTCGGTCAGATCGTCTCCCACGAAGACAGGACGCGCGTCGGCGAAATCGGTTGCGCGCATGAACGCTTTGATCGCGACGCCTTTTGTCGCGCCGCGCGGCCTCAGCTCGACGACCATCGCGCCGTGCTGCACTTCCCAGCCATGGCGTTTGGCCAGCGCCGCCATGAAAATCCCAGCGCGCGGGCCTTCCTGGGGAGCAAGCCGGTAATGGAGGGCGATCCCCGCCGGTTTGCCCTCGACAAGCAGACCCGGCGCCGCCGCGGCGAAGCGTGTCACCGCCTCGCGCGCGTCGTCGAGCCCGAGCGGCGCGCTCAACGGCAGGCGCGTTCCGTCCGGCCATTGCAATTCGAGCCCGTGCGAGCCGGAGAAGGCAATGCCGGCCAGCGGCACATGTCGCTCCAAATCGCCAAGCGCCCGCCCGCTGACGATCGCCAGGCGCCCGCCGAGGCGCCGCCGCAACCGTTCGAGCAAGGGCCCGAGCGCCGGCGAGACACGCACCGCGTCCGGCGTCTCGGCCAACTCGACCAATGTTCCGTCGAAATCGAGGAACAGGGCCGCATCGTCGAGCAGGTCGGGCGAAGGCGGCGGGAGGTCGACCATGTGCACGCGGTGACGGCGATGGCCGCAAAACTCAACCCCGGCGGCATCGCGCGCTCGCCTGTCGCTGAGCTTGGTGAGGGGGTGGGACATGGCTGAGCCGTTCCTGAGTGAGATCAGGATGATGTCGTTCAACTTCCCGCCGAAGGGCTGGGCGTTGTGCAACGGCCAATTCCTGCCGATAAACCAGAATCAGGCGCTCTTCTCGCTGCTCGGCACGACATATGGCGGCAACGGCCAGACCACTTTCGCGCTACCCAATCTGCAGGGCAAGTGCCGATCCACGTAGGCAGTGGCCACAATCTCGGTGAAGCGGGCGGCCAGGAGGCCGTGACGATCACCAACCAGACGATGCCGGCGCACACCCATTTCGTGCAGGGCCAGTCCGCGGCGGGCACGCAGGTGGTGCCGACCGGCGCCTTTCTCGCCAGCGCGTCGAACCTTTACCGCTCGCCGGACAATCTCGTCGCGCTCGCGAGCGAAACGATTACCAATGTCGGCGGCTCGCAGGCGCACACTAATATGGCGCCCTATCTGACAATCAGCTTCTGCATCGCCCTGCAGGGCATCTTCCCGTCCCCGAATTGAGGCTGGCACGATGGCGCAACCTTATGTCGGCGAAATCCGAATGTTCGCGGGGAATTTCCCGCCCAACGGCTGGATGTTCTGCGAAGGGCAGGCGCTGCCGATCTCGGAGAATGAGACGCTTTTCGTGGTGATCGGCACCACTTATGGCGGCGACGGCCAGTCGACCTTCAACCTGCCCAACCTCGCCAGCCGCTTTCCGCTCCACCAAGGCACGGGGTCATTCGGCACGACCTATCAGATCGGCCAGGCCGCGGGCGTCGAATCCGTCACCCTGACGACCCAGCAGATCCCCGCTCACAATCACGCCTTCCTCACCTCGACCGGCCCCGGCAACATCAACACGCCGGCCGGCAGTGTGACCTCGCAGTCAGCGGCGGTGAAAATCTATCTTGAGGATTCGACTTCGGTGGCGATGAACGCCGCCGCGATCAATCCAACGGGGGGCAGCCAGCCGCACGAAAACATGCAGCCCTATCTGTGCGTCAATTTCATCATCTCTCTCTTCGGCATCTTTCCAAGCCAGACCTGGGAGCGCATCGTGGCCGACCCCTTCGTCGCCGAAATCCGGATCTTTCCCTCCAACTTTGCGCCCAAAGGCTGGGCGTTTTGCGACGGGCAGCTTCTGCCGCTGTCCCAGAACACGGCACTCTTCTCGCTGCTCGGCACATTTTATGGCGGCAATGGAGTCTCCAACTTCGCGTTGCCCGATTTGCAGGGAAGAGCGCCCATGCAGCCTGGTCAGGGTCAGGGCCTCTCGCAACGTTTCCTGGGGGAGCAAAGCGGCACGGAATTCGTCACTTTGCTGGAAAGCGAGATGCCCGCGCACAATCACAGCCTGCGCGCCGCGGTGGATCCCTCGAACGTCCAGATTCCGACCGCGACCGTCGTGCCGAGTCGCTCGGCGGGCGGCAACGCCTATAATCCGTCCAATGCGGGCCTTCAGACCATGGCGTTCCAGACCTTGTCTGTCGCGGGTGGCAGCCAGCCGCACAACAATATGCAGCCTTATCTGACCTTGAATTTCAACATCGCCCTTCAGGGCGTGTACCCAGCACGGCCATGACGACGAGGAACAAAGCGATGGAAAGCCAGGGGCTTCCGATCTCGCGCCGGACCGTACTCGCGGGCATGGCGGGCGCCGTCGCGCTCGCCGGCTGCGGCGGCGGGGGCGCGCCGAGCTCGAGTGTCGCGGGCGGCCTGACCGCTTCGTCGTCCGCGCCGCCGCTCGCCACCGCCGAGGCGGCCGCCTGGATGGCGGCGACCGGCAGCCGCTTCCGCTCGGGCAGCTACACCCTGCAACTCGCCGGGATCGAGATGCTCGGCACGGCTGGCAACCGTCCCGCGGAGTTGCGCCAGCAGACCTTCATCGCCGCCTTTGGCATCCTCGCCGGCGGCGACATGCCGGGCGATCTTGTTTACACCATCTCCCACGCGTCGATCCCGACCTTCGACATCTTCTTGAGCAACAACGCGACCGTCGCGACGCGAATGCACGCGCTCTTCAACTGAGATGGCGCCACCGCTGCGCGCCGCCGCCCGGCTGGGCATCGCCGCCCGGCCGATGAGCGACGCCGACCTGCCCTTCGCCGCCGCGCTCTACGCCTCCACCCGCGCGGACGAGGTCGCGCTGACCAGCTGGACGCAGGATCAGCGTGACGCCTTCCTGGACCAGCAGCATCGCGCCCAGCATCATCATTATCAGACCCACTATATTGGCATGGAATGGCTGATTCTCGAACAAGGGGGCGTCCCGGTCGGCCGGCTTTATCTGGCGGAATGGGCGCGCGAATTTCGCGTCGTCGATATCTCGCTGATCGAGACTGCGCGCGGGAAGGGGCTTGGCCGCGCCGTCCTTGAAGATGTGATGACCGCCGCGCAGGCGAGCGGGAAGGCGGTCTCGATCCACGTCGAAAAGCTGAACCCGGCCCGCCGCCTCTACGACCGCCTTGGTTTCGTGCCCGTCGAGGACAAGGACGTGTACGATCTGCTCGAATGGCGTGCGCCGTCCGGCGCGGCTTAGAAGAAGATCGCCTCGTAACGGATCCCGCCGTCCTGCGCGGCGATCGGCACGATGAAGATGTCATGTGCCACCGCGCCAAACTCGAAGGCGTAGATACCCTGCGACAGCGCCGCTTCGGCCGGGCCGTGAAATTCGAGCCGGAAGGCGCCCCCCGGGCGCTTGGAGTCCGGCAGCGGCGAGACTTCGGCGAGCCGCAGCGACACGCCATCCGCCACCGTGAAGGAGGCGCCGAGCCGCGGCTCGAAATCGGCCAGAGTCAGCGGTGCGCTCATCGCGTCAACCGACGGCTTCGTCCCGGCCGACGCCCCAAAGACGGTCGGTACGGATATAACCAACACGGCCGCCGGCATCGAAGCGGCACCAGCCCCCGGCGCAGCGCGAGATGCGGCCGACAACGCCCGGCGCGGCGCGGAACTGAACTGGCGAAGAGCCGTCGGCGCTCTCATACATCGGGGCCGGATCATTGCCGCGCACCAGCGCCGTGCGCGTCCCGGAGAGCAGGCTGACCAACATCCAGCCCGTTGTCCCGTCCGGATCCTCGATCCTGCGCCAGCTCTGATAGATTTCGATCACCCGGATCGGCAGATCGGGACGGACATAAAGCCACTGCCCCGGATAATTCTGCCCCGGGCCGGAGCGCATCATCGCCCGCCCCGAGTTGATCGACGCCCAATAAGGCACTTCGCGCGGCGGCTGCGCGGCGGCGGGGTCGATCGCGACCGCAACGATCAATGCGAAGAGAAAGGCGGTGAGGCGCTTCATGGCTCAGTCCCCCGTCCGGATCCGCTCCACCAGCTGCTGCACGGTCGGCACGAAGCCGTTCGAGTAAAAGGGGTCCTTGCGGAAGCGGAAGGCGGAGTGGCCGGCGAACATTAAATTCTCCTCCACCGGCCCCCCATGGGCGATGTCCTGCAACGTCTTCTGGATGCAGAAGCTGCGCGGGTCCGCCAGGCGGCCGGTCGTGTTCTTCTCATTGTCCGCCCAGGAGGAAAAAGCGCACTGGCTGAGACAGCCCATGCAGTCCGATTGATCCTTGCGGATCATCGTCTTTTCCTGCGGATCGACGAAGATCAAAGTCTCGTCGGGTGTTTTGAGCGCTTCGGTAAACCCTTGCGCGTACCACTCGCGGGCGTGCAGCAGATCGCCGCGCGTGACCCAATAATTCTTCTTGCGGCCGACTCCGACATCGAGCTGGAAGGCGTGGTCGCCCAATTCCTCCTTGGTAAAGGCGATCTGGCGATGCGAGCGCGCCTCGAGGCTGCGCAGGAAAGGGTTGCGCACCGCCGAGCTGTAAAAGCCGGTCGGCGAGAACCGGTGCAGGAGAATGTCACCTTCCTCCAGCGTCATCAGCCGTGCCTTCCAGCCCTCGGGAATCGGGCTTTCCTTGGTGAGCAAGGGCCGCGTCCCGAACTGGAAGACGATCTGGCCGAGTTCAGGATTGTCGATCCAGTCGCTCCATTCCTTCAGATTCCAGACGCCGCCAGCCATCACGATCGGCACCGAATCGTCAATCCCGCCGGCGCGCATCGTGTCGCGCAGCGCCTTGACGCGGGGATAAGGGTCTTGCGGAACGAGCGGGTCTTCCGCGTTGGAAAGGCCATTATGGCCGCCGGCCAGCCAGGGGTCCTCGTAAACAACCGCGCCCAGCCATTCCGCCGCCTTGGAATAAGCGCGCTTCCACAAGGCGCTGAAGGCGCGGGCCGAACTGATGATCGGGAGGTAATTGACGCCGTAGGAGGCGGCGATCTCGCTCAATTTGTAGGGCATGCCGGCGCCGCAGGTGACGCCAGCGACCATGCCCTTTGTCCGTTCGAGGACGCCGTGGAGGATGCGCTGGGCGCCGCCCATTTCCCACAGGACGTTGATGTTGATCGCGCCCTTCCCGCCGGCGATCTCATAGGCGTCGCGCACCTGAGCGGTGGCGCCGTCGATCGCGTAGCGGATCAATTCCTCGTGGCGCTCGCGCCGCGTAAGAGCGTGATAGATTTGCGGGATGATCTTGCCTTCGGGATCGTAGCTGTCGGCGTTGACCGCCGAGACGGTGCCGATTCCGCCGGCGGCGGCCCATGCGCCCGAGCTCATGCCGTTGGTGGCAGATACGCCCTTGCCGCCCTCGACCAATGGCAGCACTTCGCGCCCCGCATAGATTATGGGGCTGATACCCTTGAACATTCGGCCTCCGGGAAAGAACGCTTGAGCCTATAAGCGGATTGCGCGCCATGCGCAAAAATTCACCGCTCCGCGCTCAACGCGCCGGGTCGTCCGATCGCTTCACTATAAAGGCGCGCGTAAATTCCGATCATCCTGCGCTCGTCATAGAGCGCCGCCGCCTTCTCGCGATTGGCGAGGCCGATTTCGCGGCGCAGATCGTCGCGCTCAGCAAGCGTGTCGAGCGCGGCGGTGAACCCCGCCTCGTCCGCCGCATCGACGATCAGCGGCCGATTGTCGTCCGCGACGATGCCTGGAACGTCGCCGACCGCGGTGCACACCGCCGGCAAGCCCGCGGCCATCGCCTCGACCAGCGAGATTGGGAATTGCTCGCTGTCCGAAGAGAGCGCGAAAATATCGAAATGCCCGATCCAGAGCGCCGGATCGCTCAGGAAGCCGGGCATCAGCAGCCGCGCCGAAAGGCCAAGCGCGCGCGCCTCGGCGGCGATCCGCTCGCTCTCCGGCCCCTCGCCGACTATCACGAGGCGCGCGTCCTTGCGCTGCATCGCCGCGACGGCGCGGACCAGGCGGGGGAGATTCTTGACCGCCCGCAATCCGGCGACGGTGCCGATCACCAGCTCGCCCGGCGCACGCACAAAGCCTGGAATCGTCCCGGCTTCCGGCGCCCCGGCGAAGCGCGCCACCGGCACGCCGTTCGGGATGCGCATCACCCGCGCCGGGCTCTGCCCCCACGTCCCGAGCGCAATCCGTTCGAGCCGCTCGGACGGCACGACCAGACGGTGCGCCCCCTTGAGACCGAGCCGGCGATAAAGATTGCGCTTGCTCTTCAGCGTTTCGGCCTCGTCTTCATTGAAGCCGTCCTCATGATGGACGAGCGGCGGGCCCCCCAGCAGCCGCCGCGCCATCACCGCATCGAACGACCCCCAATTGTAGGTCAGCACGAGATCGAAGCCGCGCATGTAGCGCGCCAGCTTCGCATAACGAGCCGGTCCGGGCTTGCCGGAGAGGGAAGGGGCGTCGCCGGGGAAAGCGACCTTGATGTGCCTATCGATCGCCTCGCGCGCCGCAAGCTGCTCGGGCATCGCGCTCAGCACGACGTGGGTCGCGGCATCGCCCCATTCGTTCATCAGCCGGACGGCGCGCGTCTCCTTGCCGCCGAGTGAGAAGGTCGAGTGACAGTGAAGGATGCGGACGGGCGCGGCCATGCGCCCTTATGCCCCGGCCATCGCGATCACGCGCGCGAAATTTCCTTGCCCGTGGCCAGCGCCCACAAATGCGCCGAACGCGCGCCCGAGCGGCAGAAAGCGAGCAATTTGCCCTCGGCCTCGGCGACCGCCGCAGCCATCGCCGCGACCTGCTCCGCCGGGAAGCCGCCGGCCACCGGGATGAAGCGATAATCGAGTCCCGCCGCGCGCGCCGCCGCCTCGATCTCCGCATTCACCGGCTGCCCCGGCTCCTCGCCGTCCGGCCGGTTGTTGACCACCATCGTCACGCCCAATGCGGCGATGGCGGGGAGGTCTTCCGGGAGGATTTGCCCGGCGACCAGGGTCGTGTCGTCGAGGCTCTGGAGCATAAGTCTATTCAAAGCCCTTCAGGACTTCGACGAACGCCGCGCCATATTTCTCCAGCTTCGCCGCGCCGACGCCGCCGACCCGTGACAGGGCCTGCACACTCGTCGGCTTCGATTCCGCCATCTCGCGCAGCGTACTGTCGTGGAAGACGACATAAGGCGGCACGCCCGCCTCTGCCGCAATCTCCCGCCGCCGCGCGCGCAACGCCTCGAACAGGGGATCGTGCGGATATTCGGCCGCGCCCTTCCGCTCGCGCCGCTTCGTTCTCTTGGGCGGCACGACGATCTCGACCTTCTCCTCGCCCTTGAGGATCGCCTTCGCGCCCGGCCCAAAGCTCAGCCCGCCAAAATCGTCGGCGCGCAGCGCATCGCGCGCCAGCAACGCTCGCGCCACCGGCTTGACCAACGCAAGCTCGTCCGCGTCGGCGATGCCGAAGACGCTCAGCTGTTGGTGGCCGAAACTCATCACCTTCTCGGTCTCCCGCCCGGCCAGCACGTCGGTGAGGTGGCCGACGCCAAAGCGCATCTCGGTTCGGAAAGCGGCGGAGAGCAATTTCTGCGCCGCTTTCGTCGCGTCGATCGATTGCGGCGGCTCCAGGCAATTGTCGCAATTGCCGCAGGTCTCCGGCGGCTCCTCGCCGAAATGGCGGAGCAGGATCGCGCGGCGGCAGCCGGCCGTTTCGACCAGGCTCGCCAGCGCATTGAGCCGCTCGCGCTCGCCCGGGCGGCGGCTTTCCTCGACCTCGGTCTCGATCCGCCGCCGCGCCCGCGAGAAATCCTCCGCCCCCCAGAACAGCCAGGCCTCGGCCCGGTCGCCATCGCGTCCGGCCCGGCCGGTCTCCTGATAATAAGCCTCGATCGATTTGGGGATCCCGGCATGGGCGACGAAGCGCACGTCGGGCTTGTCGATGCCCATGCCGAAGGCGATCGTGGCCGCCATCACCATTTCTTCTGATGCCACGAACGCCGCCTGGTTGCGCGCCCTGACCGGCGGTTCCAGCCCGGCATGGTAGGGGAGGACCGTCCGTCCCTTCGCGCTCAATTGTTCGGCGAGCTTCTCGGTCTTGTCGCGGCTCGTCGCATAGATGATGCCCGGCCCCGATTGCTCGCTCATCAGCGCTTTCAATTGCGCCGTCACCCCGTCGCGCGGGCGGACATGATAGCGGATATTGGGCCGGTCGAAGCCGGCGACGATCAGGCCGTCGTCGGGAATGCCGAGCTGGACAAGGATGTCCTCGCGCGTCCGCTTGTCCGCCGTCGCGGTCAGCGCGAGGCGCGGCACCTGGGCAAAGGCGTCGAGCAGGGGCCGCAGCAGCCGGTAGTCGGGCCGGAAATCATGTCCCCATTCGCTGACGCAATGCGCCTCGTCGATTGCGATCAAGGCGAGTGGGATCCGCGCGATCAAATCGCGAAAGCCGGCGGTCGTCGCCCGTTCCGGCGCGGCGTAGAGCAGGTCGAGCTCGCCCGCCCGCAACCGCTGAATTGTCTCATCCCGATTGGCGTCGGCCGAGGTCAAGGCGGCGGCGCGAATGCCGAAGCCGTCCGCCGCCCGGATCTGGTCGTGCATTAAGGCAATCAGCGGCGAGATGACCAAGGCCGTGCCCTCCCGCGCCAGCGCCGGCACCTGGTAGCAAAGCGATTTCCCCGCCCCGGTCGGCATTACGGCGAGCGTGCGGCCCCCCGCCATGACGCGGCCGATCACTTCCTCCTGGACGCCGCGAAAGTCCTGGAAGCCGAAGGTGGAACGGAGAATGTCGATGGGAGTGGTCACCAGTCGTCATTGCGAGGAGCGAAGCGACGAAGCAATCCAGTTTGCGTTCAGGCCGCTCTGGATTGCTTCGCTCCGCTCGCAATGACGGGAAGGAGCTTCACTCCGCCGCCTCCGCCCGCTCCTCCTCGCGCTCGCTCTGCTGGCGGGCCCACATCTCCGAATAGAGCCCACCCTGACGCAGCAATTGCGCGTGCGTGCCACGCTCCGCGACGCGGCCTTCGTCGAGCACAATGATCTGATCCGCATCGATCACGGTCGAGAGGCGATGGGCGATGACGATGCTCGTCCGCCGCGCGGCGATATCGTTCAGCGTTCCCTGAATTGCCGCCTCGGTGCGGCTGTCGAGGGCGCTGGTCGCCTCGTCGAGGATCAGGATCGGCGGGTTCTTCAAGAGCGTCCGCGCGATCGCGACGCGCTGTTTCTCGCCGCCGGACAGCTTCAGCCCGCGCTCGCCGACCATCGCCTCATAGCCATCCGGCAGCGAGAGGATGAAATCGTGGATCGCCGCGCCGCGCGCCGCCGCCTCGCCCTCCTCGCGTGTCGCGCCCTCGCGGCCATAAGCGATATTGTAGCCGATCGTGTCGTTGAACAGCACCGTGTCCTGCGGGACGATGCCCAGGGCAGCGCGCAACGACGATTGTTTTACGCTTGAAATATCTTGCCCGTCGATCGTGATCCGGCCTCCGGAGGGCGCGTAGAAACGGAAGAGCAGGCGTGACAGGGTGGATTTGCCCGCGCCGGACGGCCCGACCACCGCGGTCATCGTTCCCGGCTTCACCTCCAGGTCGACGCCCTTCAGGATCTGCCGCTCGGGATCATAGGCGAAATGCACAGCCTCGAAGCGGACATGGCCGGCGCTGACGATCAGGTCCGGCGCGTCCGGCACATCGACAATCTCCGCGGGCGTATCGACTAAAGCGAACATCGCATCCATGTCGACCAGTCCCTGGCGGATGGTGCGATAGACCATGCCGAGCATGTCGAGCGGCCGGAAAAGCTGGGCCAGAAGCGTGTTGACCACCACCACGTCGCCCACCGTGAAACGGCCGACGCTCCAGCCCCAGACGACGAAGCCCATCGCGCCCGCCATCATGAGGTTGGTGATCAAAGACTGGCCGACATTGAGCCAGGCGAGGCTGGTCTCGTTCTTGACCGCCGCCTCGGCATAGCGCGTGACGGCGCGGCCATAGCGCGCGGCCTCGCGGTCCTCCGCGCCGAAATATTTGACCGTCTCGTAATTGAGCAGGCTGTCTACCGCCCGTGCCACCGCCCCGGTGTCGAGGTCGTTCATCTTGACCCGCAATTGCGTGCGCCAATCGGTGATCATCCGCGTATATTTGATATAGGCGGCGACCATGATCGTGGTGGCGACGACCAGCCCCAGCCCGAACTTCACCCAGAACAGGGTCAGCACGATGATGAGCTGGATCACCGTCGGGCCGATGTTGAAGAGCAGGAAATAGAGCATCATGTCGATGCTCTTGGTGCCGCGCTCGACGATTTTGGTGACCGCGCCGGTGCGCCGCTCGAGATGGAAGCGCAGCGACAGATCGTGGAGGTGGCGGAAGGTCGTCTCGGCCAGCCGCCGCGTCGCATCCTGCCCGACCCGCTCGAAGATGCCGTTGCGCAGATTGTCCAACAGGACGCCGGCGAAGCGTGCGCCGGCATAAGCCGCGACCAAAGCGATGGCGATCTGCGCCGCCGCCTCCATCCCAGCCGTCATCCGGTTCACCGCGGCGCCGAAGGCGAGCGGCATGACCAGGGTGGTGACGAGAATCGAAACCAGCACCATCAGCGAGGCCAGGACGACGCGCGCCTTCAGCCCCGGCTCGCCGGCCGGCCACAAATAAGGAAGGAAACGACGCAGCACGGAGAGGCCGGGCTCGACCTTCCGCTCCGTCATCTGCTGCTCACCCGCCATCATTCTCCAGATAGGCTCTGGCCGGCAAATCCCCAAGACACACGGCGCTCGCCACGGAACCCATCCGCTTTCTCAAGCATTTTCAACGGCGAGGAGCGGATCAATGCAATCCTTGTTGTTCGTAATGGCGATCCTGGGCTGTGGCGAAGGCGATGCCCCTTGCCGCGAACTGGGTGTCGCCCCGGCCCGCTATCGCAGCGAAGCCGCCTGCCTCGCCGCCAGTGCGGACGAGCTCGCCCGCCGCGACGACATTCTCTATCCCTCGGTGGTCGCCCAGTGTCGGCCCGCAAATGCTCGGCCCCAGCTCCTCCGCGGAAGCGAGGTCGCCTTGCCGGAGCCGCAGCTCAGCCGCGCTTTCCCGATCCGCCAGGCCTCGCTCCAGCCGTTCAGATCGTCCCGCTGATCGACAGCGTGAAGACCGGCCCGTAGAGGCGGTCGCGGTCTTCCGTGAAGGCCCGGTTGCTGTCGTCGGCGAGTCGCTTCCCGTTGTAGAAGGTGCGGCTGAAGCTCTCATTGGTGTCGAGCAGATTATCGACGCTGGCGCGGACCGTGAGGCCGAAGACGTTTTTGTGCTCGACGAATACGCCCAGGCTGCCGGGCGTGTCGAGGAAGGCGAAGCGCTGATCGAGCCGGAAGCCGGCCGACTGCCGGTATTGAAAGGCGGTCGCGCCATAGGCCCATTGCGTGTTCGGAATATCCTGGCGAAGCGTGAGGTCGATCTGCCGGGTCATTCTCTCATTGATCGGCCGCCTGAGGCCGGTGAGCGGGTCGTCGAGCGCGGTCCGCTGGAGCTGGATATTGGCGTCGAGCTTCGCGCCGCGCCAGCCGATTGGATCGAAATTGAACGTGCTCGTCCACTGCAGACCGTAAATCGTTGCATTGCCATCGAGATTGCCGGGCGATTGGCCGGTCGCGCCGATCGGGATGACGTCGACGATGTCGGTGATCAGGCTGGTGTAGAGCCGCGCCGTGATGGAGCCCCAGGGGCCGAGATTGCGCCGCGCCTGCACCTGTGCGTTCCAGCGCTGCGGCGGCACGAGATTGGCGTTGCCGGCGTTCGATGTGCCGGCGCTGACGTTGGAAGACGCAACAAAATCGAAGAAATTGAGCTGATCGACGGCGCGTTCGATGCGGGCGCTGATGTCGAAATCCGCATTGGGCCGCCAGGCGAGGTTGAGGAAGCCCTTGGGCCGCACGAAGCTGCGCGTCAGCCCGCCCGCGCCGGTCTGGCTCAGCTCGGAATATTCGCCGCCCAGCGCCGCTTGCACGGTGAGCGTGGGCGACAAGGGTCGGCCATAAGTGAGGATCGCCTCGGCGCGCCTTTCCTCGACGACCGAGGCGGTGGCCGTGCCGGGAACGGGCACGAACTCGCCGCCAGCGTTCTGACTGAACAGGGAATTTTCGATGTCGAGGCGGTTGAGCGCGCCCTCCAGGCTGATCTGCCAGTCGTTGACGCCGCCGCGCCAGCGATATTCGCCGCGCGCGATCGTCTCGGTTTCGTCGGCGGTCTGGGTGAAGCGCTGGCCGAAAGGCGGCGTCGCATCCGAAAAAATCTGGGTCAGCGTTTGGCGGAACGGGCTGTGCTCGAAGCGGCGCAGGCCGATCAGCTTCAGCCGGCCGCTGCCGAGCCCGAATTCGTAATCGCCGCCGAACTCATAATTATATTCACGCTCGCGCTCGACGAGGACGCGGTTGCGGTCGGGCTGGCCGGGGCCGGAACGTAAGGAGTCCTCGCGCAGATCGATACGGAAGATGCCGAAGGCGGCGTTGGCGTTGAGGATCGAGCTGTTACCGAAGGTCCGCCGCAGCGTGCCGGCGAGGCGCGGCTGGTCGCCGATGATGCCGAGCACCTCGTCGCGCCGGTCGAGAATCGTTCCCGTCGGCGTGAAGACGATTTCCGGACCGGCGTTGCCGTTGCGGAAGCTGTCGTTCCTCAGGCTCAGCGAGAATTCCGTGCTGGCGGCGAGAGGGCCGTTAATCGAGATTTCCCCGTTGAGCAGTCGCGCTGGGGTCCGTCGCGCGCGGATCTGCGGGCGCCAGGCGAAGTTGCCCGAAAGGCCGCGCGCGGCGGTGACGATGTTGGCGACCTGGCCGGACAGCCCGGAAATGTTGAAGCTAGCGCCGTCGGCGACGTCGATGCGGGTGACGTTGGCGGCGCTGATCCGCCTCAATTCGGTCTGGATGTCGGTCGATCGGCCGGTGAAGCGCTCGCCGTTGATCAGCACGTTGCTGGTCGCCTCGCCCAGCCCGCGCCGGTCGGTGTCGCCCGAATCGATCGAGAAGCCGGGAACGTTGTTGAGCATGTCGAGCGCGGTGCGCGGCGCGAAGCGGGCGAAATCGGCCGGCGCGTAGCTGCGCGCACCCTGCGCGGTGGCGGGGGTCGAAGCGACCGGCGGCGGCGCGTTCGGATCGGCTGGCGGCGCCGGCGCGGGCGCCGCGCTCTGGGCGAAAACAGGCGCCGCCACGCTCATCATCGCCGTCGCCAGCAAAAGGCCACGCACGCTCGCAATACTCCGCGACACGGTCATTCATCCTTCCCTATCGCCGGCAATCGGCCCGGCGCCGGCTACAAATGTAGCAGGCCGGAATTCTCGTCAACCGGCCGCCCGCATCGTTTTGGCCGCTTCACGACCAACCGGTGCATTAGTTCGATAAAACACGTGGCGCGGCGCCGGGAACGCGGTTTCGACCAAAGCATTGTCCTCTTCGATCAGCGCTGGAGAGCCGCATGCCCGAAACCGAAACCGTCGAAATGATGCGCGAAGACGATCTTCCGGGCCATGAGAGCAAGCTCGAGCCCAAGCCCGAGTGGACGCCTTTCTATCCCGGCTCCGGCCGCCGCCTGCAGGGCAAGGTCGCCTTGGTCACCGGCGCCGACAGCGGCATCGGCCGCGCCATCGCCGCCCTCTTCGCGCGCGAAGGCGCCGACATCGCCATCCTCTATCTCTGCGAGCATGACGACGCCGCCAGGACGAAGGAGATCGTCGAGGCGGAGGGCCGCCGCGCCGTCACCATCGCGGGCGATCTTGGCGACAAGGGCTTTTGCGACCGCGCCGTGAAGCAGGTTGTCGACGAACTCGGCGGCATTGACATCCTCATCAACAATGCCGGCGAGCAGCATCCCGACAAGGAGATCACCGACATCTCCGAGCAGCAACTGAAGCGGACTTTTCAGACCAACATCTTCTCGATGTTCTTCCTGACCCAGGCGGTGCGGCCACACCTCCCCCACGGCGCGGCGATCATCAATTGCAACTCGATCACCGCCTATGAGGGCTCGAAGGAATTGCTCGATTACAGCGCCACCAAGGGCGCGATCACCGCCTTCACCCGCTCGCTCTCCGAGAATCTGGTCGGCGACGGCATCCGCGTCAATGCGGTGGCGCCCGGCCCGATCTGGACGCCGCTCAACCCGTGCGGCGGCTCGACCCCGGAGAAAATGGAGACATTCGGAGAGGACACCCCGATGGGCCGCCCCGGCCAACCCAATGAGGTCGCGCCCTGCTTCCTCTTCCTGGCCTGCGAGGACAGCCGCTACATGTCGGGGCAGGTGCTCCACCCCAATGGCGGCGCCATCGTCAACGGCTAGAGCTGGAAATCGCGGGGGCGGAAGACTGGAGCGGTTTCACGCAAGTGAAACGCGCGCCGGTGCCGCTGGATTGTCGGGCCGCGCGCGGATAGGGTCGCGAAAACAGGGGGAGTTCAAATGCGGACGGCACTTGCAGTGATCTTGGGCTTTCTCGCCGGTCTCACCGCTTTGGTGGTGACGGCTTATGCCGGCGACAGGCTTTTTCCGACGCAGGCGGCGCGTGTCCCCGGTGGCCCGATCGAGCAGGCGACGGCGGCGCTCATCAATGCGCCGGCCGGGGCGCTGCTCTTCATCGCTCTGTCCTGGCTGGTCGGCGGCCTCGTCGCGGGGGCGGTGGGCAAATGGTTTTCGGACACCTCGGCCGGCGCTTGGGGGGCGGTGACGGTGCTGACCGTGCTCACCGTCTCCAATATCTTCATCGCGCCTTTCCCCGTCTGGCTCGAAATCGCCAGCGTGGCCGCGCCGTTGATCGGCGGCCTGATCGGCAGCCATCTCGCGCCGGTGCGGACTGCGGTTCCCGGTGGCCCCGCCTGAATTGTCCGGTTTCGGGCAGCCGCTCGAATCGGGACGCCAATAATTGGTGAAATACGCCGCTACTTGGCGGGCGAGTTTTCCGGCTCGGGCCGCTGTTTCGGTAAAAACCGCGCTTTCCCGCCACTTTTCCCACTTGGCACGGCGTCTGCGAACTCCCTGACACAACCGCTGGATGGTCCCGCGGCCAGGAATTGGAGACGGAAAATGACGATGGTTTCGAACAGCATGCAGAAGATCATGATCTCGATGCTCGGCGCGCTGGTTGCCAGCAGCTTCTTCATCACGGCGACGGTGAGCTCGGTTCCGGCCATCTAAGAGATGACCGGCCGGGTTCTCCGGAACCCCGTCCACGCCTTCACTTCAGGAACAAGACGATGACCAGCACTTATGCCCTCGACAAATCCAACGCGAAGTTGCTCGGCGCCTGCGCCGGCCTCGCCCGGACGACAGGGTGGGACGCGCTGCTGATCCGTATCGGCGCCGTTTGCGCCACGCTCTTCCTGCTCGGGCCGCTCGCGATCGTCGCTTACCTCGCCACGGGGTGGCTCGCGCAAAGCCGCTGAGTTCAGGCCGGAACCGGGCTCGCCAGATTGCGGACCTCGATCCTTGCGCCGCCTTGCGACCGCGCCTCGGGCGGCGCCCCGCCTTCCCGACCGATCATGACCAAGGCTTCCTCAAGCGCCCGGCGCGCCCCCGCGCGGGCATCCTCATCATCGACGCCGAGCGCCGTCACCCCCGGCAAATCCGGGAAAGTGGCGATGACGAGCCCGTCATAACGGGTGGTGAGCTCCACGGCATAGCTGGGCATGCGCGCCTCCTGTCGATCCCGCGCAGCTTCTCGCATTTCCCGCGTTTCGGCGAGTCCGGCGGCCGCATATCGGCGCGCGTCATATTCGCTTCGGCGCATTCAGGATCCCGTCCCCGGCCTACCGGCGATGAACGGCGGATAACGCACATGTTCAGCCGCCGCTCAATCGCGCGTCCCTAGTAAGAGTGTCGAGCCGGACGTCGCGTATCGTTCACCGGTCTCCTGTACCTCCCGAGAGGGGCGTGCCGCCGGTCGCGGTGCGCGCTGTCATGCCGGAGGGCATGGCAACCTCATTCATCCCTCGCGTCGCGTATCGAGGGAGGGGCCGGCGTCCGCGAGGGCGCCGGCCCCAATCGTTTCAGGCCGGTTCCTGCGGAAACATATGCGCGAAGGGTTCGGCCTCCTTCAGCACCCGCGCGAAGCTCGGCCGCGCCGCCAGCCGGTCGAGATAGGCGGCCAGCGCCGGATGGCTGTTCCGGAAGGGGTGGACCTTTTCGGCATAATGAAGCGCCGGCGCCGCGGAGCAATCGGCCAGGCTGAAATCCTCCCCCGCCGCCCAGAAGCGGCCCGTCAGCTCGCCCTCCAGCCAGTCATAGGCCTTATCGAGCAGGGCCCGAGATGCGGCGACGCCGTAGGGATCGCGTGAATCGGCAGGCCGGATGCGATCGAACACGACGTTCTGCATCGGCGTCATCACATAATTGTCGAACACCCGGTCCATCTCGCGCACCTTGAGCGCCGGGTCCGGATCTGCGTGATGCGGCACGAAGCCGATCGGACCGCGATGGTGCAGGCCGAGATATTCGATGATCACCGAAGATTCGACCACGGTCCGGCCATGATCGACGAGGATCGGCATCTTCGCGATCGGCCATAAGGCGGCGAATTCGCGCCCGACCTCCTCATTGTCGAAATCAAGCTGGCGGAACGAGAACGGCGTTTCGTTCTCGTAGAGCGCGATCAGCACCTTCCAGCAATAAGAGGAGAGGGGGTGGGCATAGAGGATGAGGCTCATCATCAGCTTCCTTTTGTAATCATGACATGAGTTGCCCGCTCGCCGGCGACAAGCTCGCTGACCTCATAACCGAGCGCAGGCAGGTCGATCCCGGCAAGCAACGCCTCGCCGCGGCCGAGCAGAACAGGCGCGATCGCCAGGTGCAGCTCATCGATCAGCCCGGCCTCGAGATAGTGGCGGATCGTCTCGGCACCCCCGCCCACGCGGATGTCACGATCGGCGGCGGCTTCCCGCGCGCGATCGAGCGCTTCGTGGATGCCGCCGGTGACGAAGTGGAACAGCGTGCCGCCGGCCATTTCCAGCGGCGGTCGCTGATGATGGGTCAGCACGAAGACCGGGCAGTGATAGGGTGGCTCGTCGCCCCACCAACCCTTCCATTCGAAATTCGGCCAGGGCCCGCGTTCCGGCCCGAACATGTTGCGGCCCATGATCCACGCGCCGAGATTCTCCATCGAGCGCGCCCCGAAATCGTCGTCGATGCCGGTTGAGCCGCCGTCGTCGCCGTAAACTCGCTTGAAGCCGCGCGTGGGCACGAACCACTCGTGCAGCTCTTCCCCGCCTTTGCCGAGCGGGTATTCGAGGCCCTGATCGGGGCCGGCGCCATAGCCGTCGATCGAGATGCTGAATGCGTTCACGCGTAGCTTTTCCATAACGGGCTCTCCATTTCCGCTTGCGAACTGCAACTGGTTGCATCAATATCAACCGATCCTATATTGCAAGCGGTTTATTGCGAGGCTTCAAATGAGCGCGACGATCCGTTCCGGTTGCCCGATCAATCTCACGCTGGAAACGCTCGGCGACCGCTGGAGCCTGATCGTCATCCGGGACATCATGTTTGGCAATCGCCGGCACTTCCGCGTGCTGCTGAACGAATCGGAGGAAGGCATCGCCTCCAACATCCTCGCCGATCGCCTGAAGCGGCTGATGGAGCGGGGGCTGCTGACCCGGGCCGACGACCCGACCCACAAACAGAAGGCGATCTACAGCCTCACCGAGCAGGCGATCCAGCTCGTTCCCTTGCTTGCCCAGATGGGCGCCTGGGGCCGTCACCACCTGCCGGTGAGTCACGAGCTTTCGGTGCGCGCCGGGCTGCTCGAAGAGGGCGGTCCCGGGCTCTGGGACGATTTCATGGCGGAGCTGCGCGTTGGCCATCTGGGTACGCGGCCGGATCCGTCGCGCCCAGGCGTTCATGCGCGGCTTCAGGCAGCCTATGAGGCGGCGCTTGGGGAGGCAAAAGAATCTGCTCCGTAACGATCCGCGGAAAACCGCCGATGCGACGAATGGAGAGGGTGAATTTCGATTTACCCTCTTGCGCGCGATTCCAGATCAGGCACAATGGCTAGTGGCACTAAGCAGGGGGAACCGCTAAGGCTTGTGAGGGGTTGATCGGCGGGCTTGGCTCGCCGAACGCCGGCTCGCGCCATGTGGATATCGGGGACAAACCTCGATTAGCCCGCGCGCTTCCCCATTTAGGGCCTAAGAGAGGCCAAAGGCCCACTGGAACGATACAAGAACATGGGGTAGAGGAAATGGACCTGTCCGGCAGCAGAGAAGTGAGCGCGACCGACGTGACGACGACCCTTGAGCGCCCGCCTTTCTCGGCGAAACCGACGCTCGAATCGGGTGATTCGAAATCGGTGAAGCCGCTGACCTTCGAGGTCCAGGTCGATCGCAGCCGCGACGATCTGCTCACCGATTTCGGCAAGGACACGCTGCAGGACCGCTATCTGCTCCCCGGCGAATCCTACCAGGATCTCTTCGTCCGCGTCGCTTCGGCTTATGCCGACGACGCCGCCCACGCCCAGCGCCTCTACGATTATATCTCGCGGCTCTGGTTCATGCCGGCCACCCCGGTCCTCTCCAATGGCGGCACCGGCCGCGGCCTGCCCATCTCCTGCTATCTCAACAGCGTCTCCGACAGCCTCGAAGGCATTGTCGGCACCTGGAACGAGAATGTCTGGCTGGCCGCGCGCGGCGGCGGCATCGGCACCTATTGGGGCAATGTGCGGGGGATTGGTGAGGCGGTTGGTCTTAATGGTAAGACGAGTGGTATCATTCCGTTCGTGCGGGTGATGGACTCGCTGACCCTCGCGATCAGCCAGGGCTCGCTGCGCCGCGGTTCGGCCGCCTGCTATCTCGACGTCTCGCACCCGGAGATCGAGGAGTTCCTCGAAATCCGCAAACCCTCGGGCGATTTCAACCGCAAGGCGCTCAACCTCCACCACGGCGTGCTGATCACAGACGCCTTCATGGAGGCGGTGCGCGACGGCGCGGAATGGGTGTTGCAGAGCCCCAAGGACGGCAGCGCCCGCGCCACCGTCGACGCCCGTTCGCTCTTCCAGAAGCTGGTCGAGACGCGGCTGGCGACCGGCGAGCCCTACATCATCTTCATCGATCAGGTGAACCGCTCGATGCCGCGCCACCATCGCGAGCTCGGCCTCAAGGTCACCACCTCCAACCTGTGCAGCGAAATCACGCTGCCGACGGGGACGGACCATCTCGGCGCCGATCGCACCGCGGTCTGCTGCCTGTCGTCATTGAACCTCGAAACCTGGGATCAGTGGAACGGCGAGAAGATGTTCGTCGAGGACGTCATGCGCTTCCTCGACAATGTCCTTCAGGATTATATCGACCGCGCGCCGGAGGAGATGGCGCGGGCCAAATATAGCGCGATGCGCGAGCGCAGCGTCGGCCTCGGCGTGATGGGCTTCCATTCCTTCCTGCAGGCGCGGTCCATCCCCTTCGAAGGGGCGATGGCCAAATCGTGGAACTTGAAGATCTTCAAGCATGTCCGCGCGCAGGCCGACGAGGCCTCTTTGATGCTCGCCAATGAGCGCGGGCCGTGCCCCGACGCGGCCGACACCGGCGCGATGGAGCGTTTCAGCTGCAAGATGGCGATCGCGCCGACCGCCTCGATCAGCATCATCGCCGGCGGCGCCTCGGCCTGCATCGAGCCGATTCCGGCCAATATCTACACCCACAAGACGCTCAGCGGCTCGGTCTCGATCCGCAATCCGCATCTCGAGCGGCTGCTGAAGGACAAGTCGAAGAATAGCGAAGGCGTCTGGTCGACGATCCTCGAGCGCGGCGGCTCGGTCCAGCATCTCGATTTCCTGAGCCAAGAGGAAAAGGACGTCTACAAAACCAGCTTCGAGATCGATCAAAGATGGCTGATCGAGCTGGCCGCCGACCGCACGCCCTTTATCGACCAGGCGACGAGCCTGAACCTCTTCATCCCGGCCGATGTCGACAAGTGGGACCTCTTGATGCTCCACTATCGCGCCTGGGAGCTCGGCATCAAAAGCCTCTATTACCTCCGCTCCAAATCGGTGCAGCGCGCCGGCTTCGCGGGCGGCGTCGAGGCCGACAACACGCCCGACCTGCGCGAGATCAACGTCGAAACCACCGATTATGACGAATGTCTGGCCTGTCAGTGATCTAAGCCCTCTCCCATTTAGGGAGAGGGAGGGGCCCGCCGCGAAGCGGTGGGAGGGTGAGGGCCCGATGGCCCGTTGAGGAAATGCCGATGGTCATCACCAGCATGCTCAAATTCGCGGCTGGCTGCGTCTTCGCGCTTCTCGGCCTGTTCACGCTCTGGCAGTCGCGCTCCACCCGCGGCTTCGGCCAGAAGCGGCAGCTCGGCCTCCTCCTGCTCGCCGCCGGCATCCTCTTCGTCGCCTTGGGCCTGGGCTTCAGCCTGCGATGAGCGCCCGCCGCGCCCTCCTCGTCCTGGTGCCGGCCTTGGCGCTCGCCGCCTGCGCCGTGCAGGCGGGCAGCGCGGTCGCGCCGGCCGCGCCGGGCTTGCTGCTGGGTGTCTGGCACGGCTTCATCTTCCCGGTCGCGTGGGTGCTCTCGCTCTTCATGCCGGAGGTCGCGGTCTATGCCGTGCCGAACAATGGCGGCTGGTATGATTTCGGCTATTTCCTCGGCATCGCCGTCTTCGGAATCGGCGCCCGCAAGAGCCACGTCGTCTACCGCACCCGCACAATCCGCGAGCGCACAATCCCCGGCACCCACCGCGTCATCCGCGAGGAGGAAGAAGGATGAGCGGCGGCCTCGCTTTTCGCCTGGCCGCCTTCCTGCTCGGCCTCGCTTGCTATGTCGGCGCCGGAATCTGGCTGATGGAGGCGGTCGCCTGGACCGAGTCCTGCCGGCCCTCGGGCCGCAACCTCACCTATATGATCAGCGCTTTGTCGTGCAGCCCCGGTTTGCTCGACAAGGGCGGCGCGGGCCTCGGCCTCTTCGCCTGGCTCTGGTCGATGCCCGCCGCGATCCTCTGGATGGTCGCCGCTCGCCTGCTGAAACGCCCCGTCTCGGCGGCGCTGCCCTCTTCCCCGTCGCAAGGATGAGGATTCGGACATGAGCACCGGCTGGATCGTGATCATCATCGGAAGCTTCGCGGCGGCGGTCGATCTGCTGCTCGCGCGACACTATATGAATGTCACGCCCGAAGATCTGGCCCGCAAGCCCGATCCCAGGGGGCGCACCGCCGAGCAATTCCAGCTGGCAGGCAAGATGCTCGCCGGCGTCGGCGTCGCCATCTTCCTGATCGCCGCCGCGATCGCCTTCGGCCTGATCCCGACCGGCCTCGACCCCGCACGATTCTAAGCAAGGACGCCTGACCCATGCCCCTCACCGAAGCCCGCGCCCAGTATAAGCCCTTCGAATATCCCTGGGCGTTCGAATTCTGGAAGCGCCAGCAGCAGATCCACTGGATGCCGGAGGAGGTGCCGCTCGGCGAGGATTGCCGCGATTGGGCGCAGAAGATCACCGATCATGAGCGCAACCTGCTCACCCAGATTTTCCGCTTCTTCACCCAGGCGGACATCGAGGTGCAGGATTGCTACCACGACAAATATGGCCGCGTGTTCAAGCCGGTCGAGATCAAGATGATGCTGACCGCTTTTTCCAACATGGAGACGGTGCACATCGCCGCTTATTCGCATCTGCTCGATACGATCGGCATGCCCGAGAGCGAATATGGCATGTTCCTTCAATATAAGGAGATGAAGGACAAGCACGATTATCTCGCCACCTTCGGCGTCGATACGGACGAAGATATCGCCCGCACATTGGCCATGTTCGGCGGCTTCACCGAGGGGCTTCAGCTCTTCGCCAGCTTCGCGATGCTGATGAACTTCCCGCGCTTCAACAAGATGAAGGGCATGGGCCAGATCGTCAGCTGGTCCGTGCGCGACGAGAGCCTGCACTGCGAGGGCATCACCAGGCTCTTCCACGCTTTCTGCGCCGAGCGCGATTGCCTGACGCCCGCCGTCCGCCGCGACATTCGCGACGTCTGCCACACCACGGTGGGGCTGGAGGACGCCTTCATCGATCTTGCCTTCGAACAGGGCCCGGTCCCCGGCATGACGCCGAAGGAGATCAAGAAATATATCCGCTACATCGCCGATTGGCGGCTCGGGCAGCTTGGCCTGAAGCCGATGTTCATGATCGACGAGCACCCGCTCCCCTGGCTCGCGCCTCTGCTCAACGGCGTCGAGCACGCCAATTTCTTCGAAACCCGCGCGACGGAATATTCGAAGGCCGCCACGCGCGGCAATTGGGGCGAGGTCTGGGAAAGCTTCGACAAGAGGCAGGGCGCCAAGGCCGCGAATGATGGTTCGGCCGACGCTGCTGCGAAGGCGGAGGATGATGACATGTTCACCCGGGCCGGGGTGGCGGCTGAATAGTGGATGAGATCGAGTTCGATCCCGTGAAGGATGCGGAGAACCAGCAAAAGCATGGGCTGCCCTTGGAGCTGGCGCCGCTGATCTTCGAAGGCGCCTTCATCGAGGAGGAAGATCGCCGGCACGATTATGGGGAGACACGGATCGTGGCGACCGGGCCGGTTGCGCCGTTTGATGGCAGGATATGCGTCGTGGTATATACGTGGCGCGACGCGGTGCGGCGGATCATCAGTTTCAGGAAAGCAAATGACAAAGAAATCCGAGAATATCAGGCGAGTGTCGCTTGAGGAGGCGCGAGCCGCTGCGAAAGCCTGGGCGACGCCAGAGAACCTGGCTTGGTTTGACTCGCTCACAGACGAAGACATCGCCGCCCAGATCGCGAGCAACCCCGACGCCGCACCTGAGCTCACCGATGAGTGGTTCGAAAACGCCCGGCTGGTCATCCCGCTGAAGGGAAGGAAGCGCGCCGCGTGAAGGGCAATTGGGGCGAGGTATGGGAGAGCTTCGACAAGCGGCAGGGGGCCAAGGCGGCGAATGACGGGGGCGCGGCGGCCGCGAAGGCCGACGGCGGGGATGACGATATGTTTACGCGCGCGGGCGTGGCAGCGGAGTAGGCATCGGCGTCAGAGAATATAGGACGACTTCGCTGGACTGGTTTTCGTCACCTGCGGCTATATTCGTGGCCTTTTGGGCGACCATTGGTGGTCTGCTTGTGGGCCTATTCGGCTTTCGAATGACTCTTCGACAAATCAGGGACGTCAAAACGGCTACGCAGGCTGCTGAGGAGGCAATAGCTGGGCTCAAAATCCGATTCTCCCATTTTGACGTAATTCAAGAGACGGCTATCGCAGAGACTGCTCTGACAGCATTGAGAAAGGCTGCTGCAGGCCAAGACCTAAGTCAAACAGCCGAAACGCACGACCGGCTGGCGACATCTCTTGTGAATCTTAGGGAGCGGTTTTCTATATCTGACGCCGCGTTTAGCGCCCAGATAAATGATGCTCTGCTCAGCGTGGAAGCCCTTCCAAAATTAGTAAGAGCCTGATCCGAAATTAAGTTGAGTGGCATCAGCTGGTTAGCTTGACGGCTGACCAAGTCGTTGATTCAGGGGTTTTGCGAAAAACTACCGGGGATCAACGATGTGGA
>Ga0136633_1000637_pt1 | contig 26704 bp, 21 predicted proteins | sample AntDrymeUQ832206_2_FD_105494 | JGI IMG/M metagenome (GOLD analysis project Ga0136633, IMG submission 105494) | Polar desert sand microbial communities from Dry Valleys, Antarctica - metaG UQ83 (22.06) | ecosystem: Environmental > Terrestrial > Soil > Desert | place: Antarctica: Dry Valley... | reverse complement strand
GGCGACGGCTCCGCACGACCCCAACCGCGACGTTCAGGCACTATCCGAGCAACACATCAACCAGCGCGAGGTGGGGCCACTTCAAGCCGTCGCGCTGGGGCCAAGCGAAGCCGTCGCTCTCACGCTCAATGCGCTCGACGCAGAAGTACGGCATTCGCTGGTTGACCTTGCCGGCGAGCTCTATGAACTCGGTAGCGAAGTCGTACTCCCGGGCCCGCCAGGTCAGGTAGAACGGGTCCACCGGCAGGCAATGGCCGCCCATCCCGGGCCCCGGCTCGAAGCGCATGAATCCGAACGGCTTGGTCGACGCCGCGTCGATGACCTCCCAGATGTCGATATCCATGCGGTCGCAGAGCATCGACATCTCGTTCACCAGCGCGATGTTGACCGACCTGAAGATGTTCTCCAGCAGCTTCGCGAGCTCAGCCGCCTCGTACCTCGGGGGCGCTCACGCGGACGACGCCCTCGCAGATGCGTTCGTACACCGCCACCGCATGCTCCGTGCAGGCGGCGGTCAGACCGCCGACGATCTTCGGCGTCGTGCGGATCGTGTAGTCCGAGCGACCCGGATCGACGCGTTCGGGCGAGAAGGCCAGCCAGAAATCATCGCCGGCGCGCAGGCCGGACTCCTCGAGCAGCGGCACGAGGTAGTCGCGGGTGGTGCCCGGAAACGTGGTGGACTCCAGCACGACGGTCTGACCACTGCGCAGGATGCTCGAGACGGCGCCCGCCGCGCTCAGCACCGGCCCGAGTTCCGGCTCGCGATTGGCGCTCAGCGGAGTCGGGACGCAGATGAGGATCGCGTCTGCGCTGACAAGGTCAGTGAATCTCGTGCTGAACCGGCAGCAGTCCAGGACAGCCGCCAGCTGTTCATCCGGGACGTCTCCGATGTGTGACCGGCCGCTCGCAAGGCTCGCGACCTTCTGGGCATCGATATCGACGCCGATCACCTTGACGCCGGCGCTGGCGAACTCCATCGCCAGCGGCAGACCGACGTAACCCAGCCCTACGATTCCAACGTTCATCGCACTCTCGGTGGCTGCTTGGCGTGGCCAGGTGACGCGACGTCATCGAGAGCCGCGGGATCATCACGAGCAACGTGCTGCGCGCGTGGGACTTGTCGTCTCGCGCGTGACGCTCGGGGGGTTGTGGTACGGCCGGAAAGGGGGCGGGATGAGTCCGAGCACGACCATCAGCGCCAGTCGTTCGGCCGCCACGCGCTTGCGCAGCCCGGGACGGGCCACCGAGATCGGCGCGAGTCCGACAACCCGTACGGCGTGTCGCAGCGCGAGCGCGATGCGAAACGCTGCGCGTGCCCGCGCCGAAAAGTGCTTGCGCGAGTACAGAACCTTGGAGAACGAGTTCTGCGCAAATAGATCCGCGCGCGCCGAGCGGCCGGTGTGGTGCGTGACGCGCATGATCGGCAGATGACGCACATCCCAGCCCGCGCGGCGCAGGCGCAAGCACCAGTCAGTTTCCTCTGAGAACAGGAAGAACCGCTCGTCGAGCCCGCCGACCTGCTTAATCGCCTCGGCCCGCACGAGCAGAAAACCGCCGACGAGCCAGTCCGCCGACCGCTCCGTCTCATAGAACTCGGGCCGCCGCTCCTCCTCCTGGAGGTGGGCGAACAGCGGCAGCCGTGACAGCCACAGCGCCTCGCCGAACTGGCGCGCGGCTGATGGGAAGACGCGAATCGTCGGCTGCAGCCCGCCATCGGGCCATTGCTGCACGACGCTTGCAGCGCCGACCTCGGGACGTTCGTCGAGGGCGCGGACGAGCTCGGCGAGCGTGCCGCTGATGATCTCCATGTCGGGATTGACAAGCAGCACGTGGCGTCCGCGGGCGCCGGCCAGCGCGAGGTTGTTCCCGGCCGCAAAGCCGATGTTCGGCCGGCGCGCGACGGTGATGTCGGGAAAGTCGCGCTCGACGGCGTCTGGCGTGCCGTCCGTCGAGCCGCTGTCGACGACGAGCCATTCGACGCGGACACCGCCGGTCGCGCGGCGGGCGGCCGCGAGTGCCTGCAGCGCCAGGTCGCGACCCTGATGTGTCACCATGATCACGCTGAGATCCGGGACGCAGCTCACGACGTCACGACGCAAGCTCGGTCACCGGCGACGGCACAGCACGGCTGGCTGCCCCGTCGCCATCGACGAACAGGCGCTGCCAGCGCTCAAGTGCCAGTAGGCAGAACAAGCGCTGGCTGGCCTTCTTGTCATCCAAGCGTGCGTGATCGACGAGCTCGGCCACGGCCGCCGGTCGGTAGATGCCGCGGTCGAGCGCGCGACCCTCGAGCAGCGTGTCTCGCACCAGCTCGTCGCGATGGACCCTGAGCCAGGCGCCGAGCGCCGAGTGGAAGAATCCGCGCTTGGGCTTGTCGATGATGCGGTCGTCGACGAGCCCGCGGCTCGCGCGCTTGAGCAGTTCCTTCCGCCGCAGTCGCCAGACGCGGCGCGAGTCGGGCAGCCGCGAGCAGAAGGACACGACGTCGTGGTCCATGAACGGGACTCTGACCTCAAGCGACGCGGCCATCGACATCTTGTCGAAGTAGAGGAGCATGTTGTCTACGAGCGCCAGGCGCAGGTCGAGGTGAAGCGTCTCTCCGAGTGGCGTGAGCCCGACAGGCGCCATGTTCGCGCGCACGACCGATGCGATCTCCGCCTCCGCCCCGGGCTGCATGAAGTCCGGGGCCAGCAGGCTGCCGCGCTCGCCCGCCTGGACGATGCGGCTCATCGCAAGCAGCCTCTCGACCGGGTCGCTCGTGGTCATCGCGAGCAGGCCGCGGGCGAACGTGGTGCGACTGGCGGGCCTACGTGACGCGGCCGCGACCGCACGCCTCAGCCGCGCTGGAGTCGTCGTTCGCAACGCGGACGCGAGCTTCGCTATCTCGTGCTTGCGGTAGCCGCCGAGCAGCTCATCGGCGCCCTGGCCGGAGAGCGCGACCGTGACGTCCTTGCGCGCCAAGCGGCTCAGGAGCAGAAAGCCCAGGCACGAGACGTCGGCGATCGGCTCCTCCAGGTGCCAGAGCGCCTCGTCAAGCAAGCCTGGATGATCCGCCGCGCTCGTCCGGATCGCATGGTGTTCGGTCGAGAAGCGCCGCGCGACCTCGGCCGCGTCGTCGAGCTCGTCAGAGCCGGCATCCTCCGCGAAGCCGATCGAGAAGGTCTGCACCGGCTGGGTGGAGTGCTCGGCCATGATCGCTGTGATGAGGCTCGAGTCGAGCCCGCCGCTGAGCATGACACCGAGCGGGACATCGCTGATCATCCGATCGCAGATCGATCCTGTGAGAAGCTCGAGCAGTTGCTCCTGATCGTCCTCCCAGCGACCGGCCGCACGGGGCGGTCCGTCCTCCCAGGCGTTCCAGTATTCGCGCTGCTCGACGACCCTGCCGTCCTCGAAGACCAGCACGGTGGCAGGCGGCAGCTTGCGGACGCCGGCAAAGAGCGTGTAGGGGCCGGGTACATAACCGTGGGCGAGAAACAGCTCGGCTGCCATCGGATCCAACTCGGCGTGCACAAGATCGCCGGCGAGCAGCGACTTGACCTCGGAGGCGAAGCTCAGCCCATCGCGCCCGTGGGCGTAGTACAGCGGCTTGACGCCCAGGCGATCGCGCGCCAGCACGAGGCGGCGGCGAGGGGCGTCCCACAGGGCGATCGCGAACATTCCGCGCAGGCGCTTGACGAAGTCGACGCCGTGCTGCTCGTACAGGTGGACGATCGTCTCCGAATCGCCCTGCGTCGCCAGACGATGGCCCTTGGAGCTCAGCTCAGACCGCAGCGCGGCGAAGTTGTAGATCTCGCCGTTGAATACGGCGATCACCGCTTCGTCCTCCGTGCGAACCGGCTGATGACTGCCGGCGACATCGATGATGCTCAGGCGGCGCATGCCGAGCGCAACGCCGGGCAGCCGGGCGTGGCCGGCTTCGTCGGGACCGCGATGCTCGATCGCGTCCGTCATCGCGTACAGCGTCGGAGCGTCCAACGGGGTCCGCCTCGGGTCACTTGCCGCGATTCCACAGATGCCGCACATATCGGCTAGGAACGTGTGAGGTGCCCAGGGCTTCCGTGCAAGACCACAGGCATCCGCGCCGTTGATCGCCATATGAGGGCGCGCGTACTGATCATCTCCCCCGTCCGCAACGAGTCCGCGAACATCGAGCGCACCGTGCGCGCGGTCGCGGCGCAAACGTGTCCCCCGGCAGCCTGGATCGTCGTCGACGACGGCTCGACCGACGACACGTTGGACATCCTGCGCGCGCTCGGGCCGGACGTTGCGTTCTTGCAGGTCCACGCGCGGCCGCAGGACGGCACCACCGTGCCCGATCGTCTCGCGATCGCTGCCGCGCCGCGCGCGTTCAACTACGGGCTCAGCGCACTCGGCGAGTTCGACTTCACCCATGTCGCCAAGCTCGACGGCGACATCGAACTGCCGCCCGACTACCTCGAGCGCCTGCTCGAGCGCTTCGGCGCCGACCCTTTGCTCGGCATCGCCTGCGGCAACCTCGTCGAGCCGCGGCCCGGGAGGATGGAGATACTGCCGATTCCCCGTCACCACGTCCATGGAGCCCTCAAGTGCTACACGCGGGGCTGCTTCGACGCGATCGGCGGCATTCAGGAGCGCCTCGGCTGGGACACCATCGATGAGACGTACGCTCGGATGCGCGGCTACGCGACCCGGAACTTCGACGAGATCGTCGCGGTGCATCACCGGCCGCTGGGCAGCGCCGACGGAACGCTGCGCGGCCGCGCGCGTCACGGCAGGTGCGCCTACATCGCGCACTTCAGCCCCGTTTGGGTAACGCTGCGCTCGCTGAAGATCGCTCGCAGCCGTCCCCGCGTGATGTCCGGAGTCGCCTTCCTCTACGGCTATGTCATGGCTGCGGCGCGTCGCACGGAACAAGTCCCCGACCCCGAGTTCCGCCGCTATGCGCGCGCAGAGCTGCGCGGCCGAATGCGGCGCGCGATCGTGGGCCACTGACCCCAGATGTGCGGCATCGTCGGACAGCTGCGCCCAGCAGGCCAACCCGTCAGCGTCGAGCTCGCCGCGCGCATGTGCGCCGGTCTCGAGCACCGCGGCCCGGACTCGCGCGGCATTCACCGGGATGAGCGCGTGTTTCTCGGCATCCAGCGCCTGCGGGTGATCGACCTCGACACGGGCGACCAGCCGATCTACAACGAGGACCGATCGATCGTCATCGTCCTCAACGGGGAGATCTACAACTACGCGGAGCTGCGCGCCGACCTGCGGGCCCGGGGCCATGTCTTCGCGACATCCGGCGACACCGAGGTGATCGTGCACCTCTACGAGGAGTACGGCGCAGACTGCGTGCGCTTCCTGCACGGGATGTTCGCGTTCGCCCTCTGGGACCGCCGCGCCGAGCAGCTGCTGATCGCGCGCGACCGGGTCGGCAAGAAGCCGCTCGTGTACTCGCTACGCAACGGCGTGCTCTCGTTTGCGTCCGAGATGGGCGCGCTGCTGCAGGACGCGGAGATCCCGCGCGAGGTTGATCCCGCGGCCGTCGATCAGTATCTCGCGCTCGGCTACGTCCCGGCCCCGCTGACCGCGCTGCTGGGCGTGCGCAAGCTGCCCGCAGCGCACACGCTGGTCGTCAAGGACGGCGCGGCGACGCTGTCGTGCTACTGGAGCCTTGACTACTCCGAGAAGCTCGAGAACGTGCCGGTCGAGGAGGTCTGCGAGCGTCTGCGCGCGCAGCTGCGGGCGGCCACCCGCCGCCGCATGACCTCTGATGTGCCGCTCGGCGCATTTCTCTCAGGCGGCATCGACTCGTCCGCCGTCGTGGCGGCGATGGCCGAAGCCGCGCCGGAGCCGGTGCAGACCTTCTCGATCGGATTCGATCACGCCGCGTTTGACGAACTACCGTATGCACGCCGCATCGCCGAGCAGTTCGGGACCGTGCACGAGGAGTTCCAGGTTCGCGCCAACGCCGTCGAGATCCTGCCGCGCCTCGTGCGTCACTACGGAGAGCCGTTCGCCGACGCGTCCGCGATACCGAGCTTCTATCTCGCTCAGATGACGCGCCGGCACGTGACAGTGGCGCTCAACGGCGACGGCGGCGACGAGTCGTTCGGCGGGTACACCCGCTACGTCGCCAATACGGTCGCTGAGCGGCTGGACCGTATTCCGCGCCCGATCCGTCGCGGCATCACCGCCGTCGGTAGACGCCTGCCCGAGGGCGGCGATGTGGCGAGCATCATGAACAAGGCGCGCCGCCTGGCGGGCACGCTCGCCTTGGATGGCCCCGCGCGCTATGCCCACTACATGTCGTGGTTTGACGCCACGCAGCGGCGCGCCTTGTACACCGAGCAGTTCGCCGAGACCGCGGGAGCCGCCACCGAGAACGTCATTGCGGCGTCATGGGCGCAGGCGTCGGGTGACGCGGTTCTCGACAAGATGCTCGAGGTCGACGTGCAGACCTACCTGGCAGGCGACCTGATCCCGAAGATCGACATCGCCACGATGGCGTACGGCTTGGAAGCCCGCTCACCGCTGCTCGACCACGAGCTCATGCAGTTCGCCGCCTCGATTCCCGCCGGCCTGAAGGTGCGTGGAAGCGAGAAGAAGTGGATCCTGCGCGAGGCGTTGCGGGGCTGGCTGCCGGACGACATCCTCGACCGCCCGAAGCAGGGCTTCACCGTGCCCCTGTCAGATTGGCTGCGCAACGACCTGCGTTCGTGGTCGCGAGAGATCCTGCTCGACCGCGAAACGCTGAGCCGCGGCTACTTCGACGGCGCTGCTGTACGCCGGCTGATGGACCGCCACGATGCCGGCGCCGATGACGACGCCAAGCGCATCTGGTCGCTCCTGATGCTGGAGCTGTGGCATCGAGAGGTCGTCGACGGGGCCAGCGTCGCGTTGCCCTCTGCAGCCTGAGCAGCCCACGAGGACCGCATCACGGTGTGCGCAGACGCGGGAAGCGGCCGAGCAAGCGTCGACCGCGGCTGGGCACGACGCGGCGCAGCACCGCCACGAGATCGCCGAACGCGATTGGAAATGCCGTCCGCAGCGCAAGGAGGTAGGCCAGACCACCGGTTGCCGCGACGAGCGTCATGTGGATCAGGGGAGGCGAGCCTGCCCCGCTCAGCGCCCAATCGGCCGGCGCCCCAACGGCGAACAGTGCGAGGCACGCGCCCGTCGCCGGCCACAAGTCGATCCACAGTGCCCGCAGCGCGATGCCACCGCGACCCCCGAGCAGCACCTGGTACGCAACGACCACGAAGATGAGATGCACGACCGAGGCTGCGAGCGCGACGGCAGCGATCCCCCGCGACGATACGAGCAGCACGGCGCCGGCGTAGACGACGAAGTGGCCCACTCCGTAACCGAGCAGTGCCTTGGCACGTCCGGTGGCCGCCAAGGCCGGCCCGATGGCGTCGATCACGAGCGTCGCCCCGCCGCCCAACGCAAGGATCTGCATCGGGAGGACCGCCGGTTCCCAGAGCGGGCCGAACGTCCATGGGACGAGCACAGGCGCGAGCACCACGAGCAGGACGAGCGCCGGGAAGAGCACGACCGTCAGGACCTGCACCATCCGCCGGCGCAGCGCGAGCATCGCGTCCTCGCTAGCCGCTCGCGCGAGGATCGGAAACGCCATCTGCGTCATGACGACGCTGACCTTGCGCTGATACTCGACGGCGAGCTGATAGGCGCGCCAGTAGTAGCCGGCCTGCGCCGCACCAAGGCGAGCGCCGATGATCGCGTAGTCGCCATTTCGAAAACCGGTCCACGCGACGGATGCCAGGGTCGCCGGGAAGCCATACGGCAGCAGGTCGCGGATCGCGGCGCTGTTCCAGCGTGGAAGCGGCGGCATCGCGAACGCGAGTGCGACGGCGACCGCCACGATCATGCTGGCGATGTGCCCGAGCACGAGCGCCTCCGCGTCCAACCCGCCGATCGCGAGCACGACCGTGACGACAGTACGGGTCAGCGTCCCGAAGATGTCGACGATGCTGGTACGGGCAAAGTCCAGCCGCCGCCGCAGGACGGCCAGCGGCACGGCTCCGACCGCACCGAGAAGAAAACACGGCGCGGCGATCATCAGCAGGTGCGCCGTCTCGTCGCCATAGAGCGGCCGCGCGATCAGCTCGGCGGCGATCAGCGTGACCACCGCGAGCGCCGTGCCCACGACCAGGCTGAGCGCCAGGCCGCCCTGCAGATGGGAGCGTTGAACGGCGCGCCGCTGAACCAGGGCGTTGCCGACACCCTCCATCGGCATCGTGATGGCGAGCTCTTGAACGATGACCACCACCGCGTAGATGCCGAAGGCCGCCGGCGGGATCAGCCGTGCGAGCAAGACCATCGAGCACAGCATCAGCAGCTCGAGGCCGATCCGCGTGTACGTGATCCAGCGCAGCCCGGCAGCAGTGGCCTCGGTTAGCTCCGCGTTGGTCCGGACGCCGTCGTCCCCTGGCACTTGCACCGTTGCGCTCTAGAGCTCGCGCACGACGCGGGCCGGGTTGCCCGCAGCGATGACCCCAGCCGGGATCGATCTCGTGACGACCGACCCCGCACCGATCACTGAGTCAGCTCCGATCGTAACACCCTTGAGGATCTTGACACTCATGCCCACGAAGACGTTCTCGCCTATCTCGACGGGCCCCATCTGCGCGCGGCCGCCGCGGCGGTTGGCCGGCGTGAGTTCGTGGAAGTCGCTGTCGAAGATCTCGACGTGGGCACCGAAGAGCCCATCCTGCCCGACTGTGATGCCCGCGCCCTCGCTCTTGAGCATCGCGTTGTTGTTGAACTCGACGCGGTCGCCCAGCTCGATCCGCGAGTGCGGAGCGGCGGCCTCGATGTGGCAGTAGCCGGTGTAGTAGAGCGGCGACCGCTTCCAGCCGAACTGCACTGCGGTGCCGAGGACGACCTCGCCGGGACCGACGAAGAGCACGGGCTGCAGGATCCGCGGCGTACCGCTGACGTTGGTGCATGTCGACAGCGCGCGGTACTTCCAGATCCGTGGCCGCTGAGCGGCGGCCTCGAGGACCGGTTGACCGAATCGGCGCAGCGCTCGCCTCGGTAGCGACACCTTCCGACGTGTGACCGCACGCATGTCCGCCACCGCCGCGTACAGCCGCTCGTCCTGAGGCGCACGCGCCAGGCCGTGCGCAAGCAGCTGCTCGGCATCGCGGTGCGCGCCGCTGGCAGTTCGGATGGAGGCCAACCCACAGATCGCCTCGACGTTGGCGGGCTCGACGGACAGCACCTGTTGGAAGAGCAGCTCGGCATTGCCGTCCCGGCCGTCCGCCGCGAGCGCCAGCGCGCGCTGGACCACGAACGGTGTGGTATTGGAATCCATCTCGTGACAAACGAGCTCGTCCGGGCGGGACTTCCGCTCGCCTCCTTTGGCGCTCAGGCTGTGGGCTGCATCCGGCGGCCTTCGGCAACCCAGCCGCGCCGCACTCGCGAGATGAAGAGCACCGCGGCACAGGAGACCGCTAGCACGAGCAGGAACGACAGCAGCGCGACGTTGGTGCTCACCCCGCTGTTGATGACGCTGCCCTTGGCCAGACCGAGCTGCTCGAGACGTACCTGCTGGCGATCGGGGATCGCCTGCTGGCGCGAGAGATCGCGCATGTAGTCCTGCATGCCTGCGACCGTGCCGTTGGCGAGCTGCTCGGCGGCGTCGGCGGTCGGTGCCTGGGCGTAGACGTCGATGATCGGAACCGTCGGGTTGGACTGCAGGCTCAGCCGATACTGGTCAGGCGAAGCAAGGATGTCCCCCGTGCGCTTGGGCTTACTGCCCTGGGCCAGCGGCCTTGGCCAGGCCGGCGTCACCGGGGTCGAGACCTGCAGGATGCCCGCCGGCACCCCCGCGCGCCGTACGATGTAGTCGCGCACCGGCGCACTGCCCATGACGTTGCTGACGAGCAGCGCGCGGTTCGTGATCGACCTGATGTCGTCCGTCTGTGAGTTGAGATCGATGACGAAGGACTTTGGCGTATCCACGAGCACCCGCGTTGTGGCGCCGGCCATCTCAACCGATCGCGGCTCGATCTTCAACGGCACGATCGACACCTTGCTGACGCTCCACATGGCGGCCAACGACGCGAGCACGATGCTGATCACGAGACCGGTGCGGTGAAGCCAGAGCTCGCGGAGATGGCGCCCGAGCTCCATGGCGTCAGACCGACGCCGCGGCAGAGTGGCCGGCGGCGAGGACAGCCCCGCGCACGGCTCGCTCGACCTGCCGTCCCGCGTCGTCCCAGAAGCGTCCACTGACGCTGCCCGCGGCCGCTTCGGCTGCCTGTCGGCGAGCGGCAGCCGGCCGCTCCACGAGCGCGCACAGGGCGTCCGCGAGCTCATACGGCGTCGCGGTCGCGTACGCGACGTGCGAGTTGTCGAGCACGACGCGGTTGTGCTCGGCATCGTTGACGACCGGGATGCAGCCGCCGGCAAGCATCTCGTGCGGCACGAGCGATACGTTCGTTGCCGACAGGACGAGCCCCGCGATGCAGCGGTTATAGAGGCCGTTGAGCTCGGCAGGCCGCATCGTCCCGTGATCGATCGTCGGGAACGGGGGTCGCTTGACCGGATCGCCGTAGAGATGGATGTCGACCTCGGGGTGACGCGCGTGGAAGAGCTCGAGTGCAAGCAGGCCGAGCTCGAAGGCGCGGCGTGGTTTGGTGAAGCGCGCGTAGTAGCAGATGCCGGTTCGCCGTACCGACGGATCCAAGGCATAGCGATCCAGATCGCACCCGAAGTCAAAGAAGTCGGCGTCCATGCCGTAGTCGCGGGTCAGCATCTCGGCCAGCCAGCGGCCGGCGGTGACTCCGTGAAATCCGAAGCGATATGTCGCCTCCGCCAGCAGCGCCTCGCTGCCGGCGGGGTAGAACCACGGCTCGAAGTCCTGGACGAGATAAAAGCGCACGCCGCGCGCGCGAGACGCGAGCACCGGGTAGGCGGTTTCCCAACTCGTGGCGAAGATCGCGTGCGCGTCCTCGATGCCGTCCGCGGCGTCGCGGACGTCGGCGTTGATCGACGGCCACCAGTTGCGCAGGTTCTCGCGGTGCTGCTCGATCGACCAGCCGTGGCGATCTGTGAAATACACCACGCAGCGATGGCCGGCTCGCTCGAGCGCCTCTACTTGGCGGAACATTGTCGTGTGTCCCCCGGAGCCCGGGCCGCTCGTCGGCTCACTCACCCAGGCCACGGTCAGCGGGTCATCGGGTCCGGCGGGCAGCGCGGCCGGCAGCCTCCAGCCCGAGGCCGCGACCTCCCCGGCCCGTACGAGATCGTCGCGCGACACGGGCAGGCGGGCGCTGCCGGGCGGCGACAGCCGGGCGGCGACACGCTCACGCAACCTGGCGCCGACCGCTGCTGCGCCCTCGCCGCGAAGCAGGCGCTGCGTCTGACGAATGCGGTCAAGCGGGCTGGGACCGCTCATGCGACGTGTTGGCGACGTGACTGGCAATGCGATTTCACGAGATCCTCCATGGCGTCCTATTACGACAACGACCAGCGGGGCCGCGTTCTTCCGCGCGGAAGGCGCGGCCGCTCGGGACGTTCATCCTCGATGGGAACGCCAACCGTGTCTGTGATCGTGCCCTGCTACAACTACGGCTCGGTTCTCCCCGGCTGCGTTGACAGCGTCCTGGGGCAGGCTGGCGTCGACGTGCAGGTGCTCATCGTCGATGACTGCTCGGCCGACGACAGCGCGTCGATCGCCGCCGCGCTCGCCGCGCGTGACGGCCGGATCGCCTTTCGCCATCACACCAGCAACCAGGGCTTGATCGCAACTGCCAACGAGGGCCTGCAATGGGCCCTCGGCGACTTCGTCGTGCTGCTCTCCGCCGACGATCTGCTCGCCCCAGGCGCGCTGCAGCGCGCCGCCACGGTGATGCAGCGTCATCCCGGCGTCGGCATGGCCTACGGCCGCGCGCCGTACTGGGACGGAGCCAGCGCGCTGCCGGACACCTCGGCACGGTGGCGTCGCACGGACGTCTGGAAGGGCGAGGACTGGATCGGCACGCGCTGCCGGAGCGCGCAGAACTGCATCTCCTCCCCCGAGGTGGTCGTGCGCAACTCCGTCCAGCGTGCCGTCGGCGGCTACGATCCCGGCTGTTACCACGCCAGCGATCTGAACATGTGGCTGCGCATCGCGGCGGTCTCGGACATCGCGTACCTACGCGGCGCCACGCAAGCGATCTACCGCGTGCACGCCGACAGCATGCTGCGCAGCGCCGACACTCCGATGGTCGATCTCGTCGAGCGACGCAAGGCATTCGACGCGTTCTTCGCGACCGGCGAGGCACTGCTCGACGATGGCTCGGCCCTGCGGCGGCTCGCGGCACAGGCGCTTGCGCGCCAAGCCCTCTGGCGTGCGAGCCGCACGGTCGACCGCAACCACGCGGGGACATCCGGCTCCGACGCGGTCGACGAGTTCGTCGCGTTCGCGCTCGACGTCTACCCGCAGGCGCGCGAGTTGCGCGAATGGCGGGGCCTCGCGGCGCGCAGGAGGATCGGCGAGGGCAGGTCGCTGTGGTTTCCTCCGTTCATCGCCACGGGCGTGATGCACCGCCTCCGCAGCGAGGTGGCTCGGCGCCGCTGGGTCCGCACCGGTCTGTAGACGATGGAGATCGTGAGCATCCTGCGTGTGCTCGGCAGCCACCGGGTCCTCCTGGTAGCCGGCGTGGTCTGCTCGCTGCTGCTCGGCGCGGCGCTCTTCAGCAAGATGTCGGCACCGCGTAGTGACGTCTTCACGGCCGAGTCGCGCGTGCTGATCGACGCCCGCCGGCGGCCGGCGATCGACCTCAGGTCGAGCGTTGCGGAGACGCTCGGCCTGCGGGCTGGGCTGCTGGCCGATCTGATGATGACGCGACCGGTCCGCGCGGAGATCGCTCAGGCTGCGGCAATCGACGCCGACGAGCTGGCGGTCTTCGGGCCCTCGATGGACGCGCCACCGCTCGCGGTCCCGCTCGGGGTCAGCGGGAGCGAGGCCGCCGCGACCGTGACCGAACGCTATCTCCTCCGCATCAGCGCGAAGGGCGCCATCCCGGTGCTCAAGATCGCCGCTTCCGCACCGAGCATCGCCGGGGCGTCCGACCTCGTCGAGGCCAGTCAGGCGAGCCTGGTCAACCTGATCTCCACCCGGTCCAGCCGCGGGCCGGGCCTGGAGCTTCGTCCGCTCGGCCCACCCACCACAAGAGTTATCCACAACGACTCGACCCCGATCATCGGTGTCTTCGCGGCGCTGGTCTTCTTCGGGGGCTGGTGCGCCGCCATCGTCGTGATCTCCGGGCTGTTGCGTCACTGGATCGGCCGGCGACGCGCGCCACGCGCCACGCGACCGTCTGACGCGCGAACGGAAGCGTAGGCACACCCTCCGCGTTGTTCACAAGCCCAGTCCGACCGGGAGCCCAATCGAGACCATGACCATGAACCTGCCGCTCCTGTCACGGATGGAGAACAAGCTCAACAAGCCGTACTTCCTCTTTCGGCCCACCCAGGTGGTGCGCCGCCTCGCGCTGCCCCTGCATCAGCGCCGTCTCACAGGCGAGTTCGACCACATCCGGCTTCCCTGGGGACTTCCGCTGCGATTTCGCGCCCGCGACAAGAGCGGGCTGTGCTACGCCCGCCGCGGCGTCTTCGACCTGCCCGTGTGCGAGGCGCTGTGGCGGCTCAGCGATCCCGGCGAACTCGCGCTCGACGTCGGCGCGAACATCGGCCAGATGACGAGCGCGCTGTCGGCGGCAGTGGGTCCGACCGGGCGCGTCATCTCGTTCGAGCCCCATCCCGAGATCTTCGCGTTGCTGCATGACAACGTCGCGCGCTGGAACGGCGCGGGCGACACCGGCGCGATCGAGCTGCGCCATCTCGGGCTCGCTTCAAGTTGCGGAACCGCCCAGCTCGGAATGAGCGAAGCGTTCGAGTCCAACGCCGGCACGGCTTCGATGTGCGCCGACGACGAGCGGATCGTGCGCACCGTAGACGTGCCGATCCGCCGTCTGGACGACGAGCTCGGTGAAGCCTGCGTCGGCGTGATGAAGCTCGACGTCGAGGGTTACGAGCTCGAGGTGCTGCGCGGTGCGCCGAAGGCCCTCGCCGAGCATCGGATCCGCGACATCGTCTTCGAAGAGTTCGGCGAAGCACCTACGCCGGTGAGCGAGCTGCTCCAGAGCAGCGGCTACGAAGTCTATAGCCTCGACCAGACCCTGCTCGGACCCATGATGGAGCCGGCGCGCGCCGACTGGCGGCGCCGCTCGACCGAGGACCCCAGTTACCTGGCGACCGCCGATCCCGAGCGTGCACGCGACCGCATGCAGCGCCGCGGATGGGCCGTCCTCGGACGTGGCCCTTACGGGGGCCGCTAACAGCCAAGGCGGTGCGACGGCTCAGCCCGTGCCGACCGGCGCCCGACGGCTCAGCGCCCGACCGGCACCTCTGGCTCTGCGAGCCAGTCGGTCGCCTCTCGGCGCCCCCGTCCGGCCGGCGGCGGGGCTGGAGAACGCATCTGGACGACGACGTCATTGGCCTCTTCGTCGAACTCCTCCTCCGAAGGCCGGGCGATCACGACAGCCAGCAGGGCGGTCAGCGACATGAGGATGTACGGCGTATGCGGGAACGACGACACGTCGAACAGGAACGCAAGCACGAGATAGGCGACGGCGGCGGCCGCCACCGCGAGCGCCGGCGGTGACCAGATCGAATGTCGCCACCTGATCAGGCGACGTGCCGACCCCACGATCACCACGATCATCAGCACAAGCGACAGCAGGCCGAGAATGCCGGTGTCGACGATGCGGCTGAGGATCTCCGAGTCGAGGATTCGGTAGCTCACGTGGTCGTAGCTTCCGAAGCCGCGACCGAACGCGAGGTGGGTCCACAGATCCGGTCGAATCGCGTCGTAGTCCGACGTGCGGTCGCTCACGGTGCCGACGCCGAGCCGGTCGGGCTGCAGCTGGAACAGGATGCCCGCGATCGCGCCCGGCGAGAGCGCGTTTATCAAGAGGATCGCGACGGCCGCGAGTGGCGCCAGTCGCAGCAACTCGCGGCGACGGAAGTACGCCAGCGTCAACCCGACGGACACTGGCGCCAGCAGCGCGCTCTTACGGTATGTCGACAGCGCCGCCGCCAGCAGGATGCAGGCCGCCAATGCGTACAGGATGGTCGTCCGCTGACGGTTGGCGTGCATGATCCCGACGAGCGCGATCGGCAACGCCATCGACAGCATGGCGACCGTTTCGAGCGGGTGCTCGCCAGGCCCGCGGGTCAGGAACCGCCCTTGGTCGTCCACCGCCGCCGACTCGGCTGCACCGACGCTAAACATGTCGGGCAGCAGCTTGTCGGTGAGGTCGTAGAACACGTTGTACTGAAAGCGGTACTCCCAAATCGTGCCGAGCGCGCAGAGCACCGCGAGGATGAGCGTGAGCTTGAAGAACGCCGGCACCTCGACTACGCGCACGATGCTGGAGACCATGAGCAGAAGCACGAGGTAGGAGACGATCAGCGTGAGCTTCTTGGTGGACCCGGAGAATTCGAGCGTCTGGTTGAGGTAGTGCGCGTCTACCACGACGCCGAGGCACACGACCGCCGCGAAGCTGGCTACAGCACCGTGGATCCAGGTGATCCGCACGCGTGGCACAGCCCGCCCGCCGGCGGCGAGTGCCAGGGCCCATACGCCGACGATCACGGGCAGCACGAGCCGGTCGAACGTGAGGTCGAACGGCAACGTTGCACGCAGCTCCGTCGTGTTGAACGGTACGAGCCAGAGGATGACCATGAACCAGGCGACCAGCCACGGCAGCACACGCGTGGTGCGCGGCCAGTCACCGCCCGCCGACGCGTGCCCGCAATTTCCATCGACCGCGTTCGCGACGGGCGCCAATCGCCGGGGCGAGGGCTTGTCGGGCGAGGGCTCGCGAGCCGAAGCGGCCCAGCCCATTCGAACGCGGATCGAGAGCAGCAGCAGCCCGCAGGTAATCGAGAACACCACGAGGAACGTCAGCCCCGAGATCTGGATCGTGGTCCCGCCGTTGATGACCTCCCCGCGCGCGGGGCCGAGCTCCTCGACAATCGGCCGGCGCGACCGCGCGACGTCTTCCCGCACGGCGAGGTCGTGCAGCTGCTCGCGTAATGCGACGACCGCGAAGTCGGCCAGGCGCTCGGCTTCCGGCGCGGTCGGCGCCTGCGTGTAGATGTGCAGGATCGGACGAGCGGGGTCGGATTGCGTCTCGATGCGATAGCGCTTCTTCGAGAGCACGATCTGGTTGACGCGCTGCTCGCTGTCAGGCTCGCGCATCGTCGCCGGCAGGCCGGCCGTGAGACGCGAGACGGCGGCGATGTCGTCTACCGGCACGCCGATCCGCCGCGCGATGCGCTCGCGGACCGGCACGGATGCGATGAGGTTGCCGAACACGTGCGCGCGCTTGGACAGCGACTCGAAGTCCGGAGTTCGCGCTCGCTGGTCGAGGATCCATGAATCCGGGGAGTCGACGAGCACATGCGTCGCCGCGGCCGCGATCTGGATCTGGCGCGGCTGCAGGCTGAGGTCCCGCACGCTGGCGAACGCGAAGCCGAACGCCACAACGGCGCTGATAGCGACGGCGAGTGGGGTCGACAGACGGCGTGGAATTGCGTTGCGGATCTTCATGTGCTGCTTGGGAGCAACGCGCGACGGACGCACGGACTTCCCTCGCGCGCGTCATGAAAGCACCACGTGCCGTCGACCGTTGATGGGGTATGAGCGCACACAACGCCCAGCTGCGAGTCCTTCAGAGCTTCCCGCACAAGATCGGCGCAACTCGGATCTGCGACACGGCATGGCACCAGGCCGCCGGCGTGTCCGCGACAGGCACCGATCTGCTCGTGATGTCTGGTGCGGTCCAGCCGGACAGGCCGCTCCCGGCGAAGATCCAGGTGCGGCCGACGCTCGCCCGCGGCAAGCTGCGGATCCCGTACAAGGTTCTCGGCCAGATGCGCGCGTGCAAGCTACACGACCGGCTCGTCGCACGGGCGCTGCCGAAGCTCGCGGATGAGATAGACCTTGTCCACCTGTGGCCGCTTGGCGCGTTGGAGACGCTGCGCGTCGCCCGCAAACTCGGCATCCCGACAGTCTTGGAGCGTCCGAACGCGCATACGCGATTCGCGTACGAGGTGGTGCAGGCCGAATGCGAGCGCCTCGGGGTCTCGCTGCCCGCCGACCACGAACACGCCTTCAACGAGGAGATCCTGCGACGCGAGGAAGCGGAGTACGAGATAGCCGACCGGCTGCTGTGTCCGTCGGAGTTCGTCGTTCAGACGTTCCTGGACAAGGGATCGCGGCCTGAGCAGCTCGTGCGTCACCTCTACGGCTACGACGACCAGCGCTTCCACCCGCCCAGCACCCAGCGAGCAGCGAGCGAGGGAATCACCATCCTGTTCGTCGGCGTCTGCGCCGTGCGCAAAGGCCTGCATTTCGCGCTCGAGGCGTGGTTGCGCTCGCCCGCGAGCACGACCGGCACGTTCCTCATCGCCGGCGAGTTCCTGCCCCACTACGCCGAGTACCTTAAGGACATGCTCGACCACCCGAGCGTCCATGCGCTCGGCCATCGCACCGACGTCCCCGACCTCATGCGCCGCAGTGACGCCCTTGTGCTCCCGAGCATCGAGGAAGGCTTCGGGCTCGTCTGCGTCGAGGCCCTCGCGAGCGGATGCATCCCGCTGGTGTCCGATGCGTGCACCGACGTCTGCCGCGACGGCGAGAACGCCTTTGTGCACCGCGTCGCCGACATCGATGCACTGACAGCGCAGCTGACCGCCCTGAACGAGGATCGCGGGTTGCTGCAGCGTATGCGCGACGCGTCCCTGCGCTCCGCGCCCGATTACACATGGACCGAGGCCGGCCTCCGTCTTGTCGACGTCTACGAGCACGTCGTCGCAGAGCATGGCCCGCGCCGCGCTCCAGTGGCGCACGCCGCCTGAGCCGGCACGCCGCCTGAGCCGCTGACCCGTTCAGCACTGGTCCACGACGCGGACCTGTCCGGCGGACGGGTCCGCGGCAGCAGTCCGGCGCAGGTCCGAGGCGGCCCGCAGGCTCGTGCGGAGCGTCGTCGCGATCACGATCCCCGCACAACCCACGCCGAGTACACCGAGCCCGATGAGCACCGCGACGAACGACGACGGCCCGCGGCGCTGCGTGGAGGCCGCGGCGGGCGCAAACTGCTGAAGGACGAGCCGCCGGTTAGCAGGAACGCCATCCGCTGTCGCCACCCTCTCGAGATACGCCTGCAGCGCGACAAGCGCGGCCGTCGCAAGTCGCGCTGCCGCTGCGGCGTCAGGAGCCTGCGCCTCTATCTCGATGATCGGGTTGTCGCCGGCCGCGAGAAACGGAACGCTCGGACGCAGGATGTTCGCCTCAGGGTCGTCGATGGCGATCGTCGCCCCTGACACCGGTCGAGGGCGGCGTGACTCGGGTCCCGGCCGAACCGGCGGCAGGCCGATCAGACGCTGCGGCGGGATTCCGGCGCGGGTGGCCACCTCCTCCCTGATCGGCGACACGGCAACGAGGCTAGCGAGCAGCGACGCGCGCGCCGCGAGGGAGGCGATGTCCGTCCCCTGTGTCCCGGCCAGATCGACGACCTGCGACCTCGGCGTGTCCACGATCGCGTCGATGGTGGCAACGCCGACGCTGTACTGGCGGTTCTGCGGCGGCAGGCCAACGCGGTAGAGGACCAGCAGGCCTCCAACGAGCGCCAGCAGAACGGCGGCGGCCACAAGGCGCGGGGACCTGCGAAGGATGCTCAGTGACGCAGAACCGTCCATTTCAGTGATTGCCCCGCGTGTCCTCGTGATCGTCCATGACCCAACAACGCCCGCCGGGCGCGGGGGCTTTTGAGCGGATCGCGCCAATCCGCCCGTTGGCGAGCCCGCACTGCGAAGCGCGATCAGCCGAACGTCCGGTTTCCGGTGCTCAGACAGTGGACGTTTGTCGCATCCTGCTCGTGGACGGCTGGACTAGGCGCTCGGAGGCTGTCGAAGCCATCCGTGAGTCCCGATGGCACACAGCCAAGCTTCGGGTTGAGGACGCCCAAGGAGTGACCCTCGCATGCAGCATCCAGCTGTCGCAGCACTGCGCCGGACCAACCGAGCCGGCCCTCAACCGAAGGCTGCGCAGGATCGGGTCCGCGGCCGCGGCCGCCGCGCCCTTCTCGCCGCCGCGGCCGCGACGGCACTGCTGCCGGGCACTGCAGGCGCTGCGACGCTGTCGGCGACTCCAGCGAACCTGGGCAGCGTCTTCTCGTCAGCGCAGAGCGGCGACACGATTCTGCTGGCAGGCGGAACCTACGGCCGGTTCTACGGCGGCCAGAAGCCAGGCCCCGGCCCCGTGACGCTTCGGCCCCAGTCCGGCGCGAGCGCGACGATCGCGGCGTCATTCATGTCCGCGACCAACATCACGATCGACGGCGTCACCATCTCCGACCTCGTGCTCGAGGGATCCGGCACGAAGAACATCACGGTGAGCAACAGCACGTTCACCGGCCGCGGCGTGGTATGGAGCGCGCCGATGTCCAATGCCAACGTGCTGCTGGACCGCAACACGCACATCGGGATCAACGTCTGCGGGGGCTGCTTCGCCGGACGCCTGCACTTTCCCGAGCGCGGCTCGCAGCCGTCCGGCGTGACGGTCAGCAACTCGTACTTCGCCGGCGGCAGCGCCGACGGCATCCAGAACGGGGCCAACGGCCTGAAGATCCTCAACAACGAGTTCGTGAACCTGCACCAGGGCGACCCCAACGTCGCGCACACCGACCCGATTCAGCTCTACGGATCGGCGAACACGGTGATCCAGGGCAACTACATCCACGAGACGGCCAGCGGGATCATGGCGCCCGACGGTGCCGACCACGAGATCATCGAGAACAACGTGATCTGGCCGGCGAGCCCGCAGGCGATTCAGCTCGGCTCGGACAACGGGTCGATCGTGCGCCACAACACGCTCCCCGACGGCGCGTGCGAGTTCAATCAGCGCTGCGGCATCCTGGCGGTCGGCTCCAAGCCGGGAGAGCCCGGCGGTCGTGGCACTGTCATCAAGGACAACATCCTGGGCGCGATCGCGATGACCGGGGGCAGCGCCACGTACGAGAGTGACCACAACCTCATCCGCGGCTTCGGCGGCATCGGTGCCAACGACATCGTCGGCTTGCCGACCTACGTGAGCGGCACCGCGCCCAACTCGCTGCCCGGCTTCCAGCTGGCCAGCGGATCGCTCGGGTGGCGCAACGCAAGCGACGGCGCCAACCGCGGCATCGCAGCGATCGTGACGCCGACCCCGCCGGCGCCGGCCCCACCGCCGCCGCCGGCACCGGCCCCACCCCCGGCACCAGTCGCGAGCTGGACGTACTCGCCTAGCAGCCCGCAGACGGGCCAGGCGGTCAAGCTCGACGCCTCCGGATCGACCGGGACCGGACTCACATGCTCCTGGGCCGTCGAGGGCAAGACCCTTACCGGGTGCGTGACGCAGTACACGTTCACGACCGTCGGTAGCAGGCCGGTCACGCTCACGGTGGACTCGACGGGTCAGACCGCGACATCGACGAAGACGATCGCGGTATGGGCGGCACCGGCCCCGACGGTGGCCGGGGGGCTCGTGGCGTCCTTCGGCTTCGACGAAGCATCCGGAGCGACGGTGAAGGACAGTTCGGGCGCCGGAAACGCCGGAACCGTTGTCGGGCCCACTCGTGGTACAGGAGGCAAGCACGGCGCCGCGCTGACGTTCGATGGGGCCAACGACTACGTTACGGTGCCTGATTCGGGTTCGCTGGATCTGACCGCGGCGATGACACTCGAGGCTTGGATCCGTCCCACCGCCGGCGGCGCTGGCTGGCGGCAGGTCGTTCTCAAAGAGGGCACCGGCGATCTGGCCTACGGCCTGTACGCATTCGACGACGCCGGTCTGGTGGCCGGATTCGTCCACATCGGCGACGACGTGGGATCGCCGGGCTCGAAGCTGGCGCTCAACGTCTGGTCGCATCTGGCGACGACCTACGACGGGGCGAAGCTGCGGACCTACGTCAACGGCGTGCTCGTCGGCCAGCGCAACGTGCGTGGCGCTATCGCCGTGAGCCGGAGCGCGCTCAAGATCGGTGGCAACGCGATCTGGGGCGAGTTCTTCAAGGGCAGAATCGATGACGTGCGCGTGTACAACCGCGCGCTGACGCCGGCACAGCTCATGAGCGACATGAACGTACCCGCCTGACACCGACATGGCATAACCTGCGCGGTGGCGACCTCCGCCGCCGCGCAGTCCGGCGTCTGCACGCGCTCAAGAGCGGCGACGCGAATGCCGATGCCTCCTGCGGTGGAGCATACGCATTCGTTCTCGCGAGCAACGCGCTGGGTTACCAAGGGGGTTTCATCATGGACATCGTCGGGCGCATGGGCCCGCGCACGCGGGGCCGCAAGTCGCTCGGCTGGCTCACCGCCGTAGTCATCGCCGCCCCGTGCTCGGGCACTGCCTCAGCAGCTGATCTCCCAGCCACTCCGGGGAGTCTCCCGAGCGTCTTCGCATCGGCGCAGACCGGCGACACCATCGTGCTCGGTGCCGGCAGCTACGGCGTCTTTCGTGGTGGCATGAAGTCGGGCAACGTCACGCTGAAGCCCCAGTCGGGAGCCGCCGTGACGATGGCGCTGGACTTCGCCCCGGCTTCGAACATCACGATCGAGGGCGTCACGCTCACAGAGATCGAAATCGGTGACGCTCGGACGAAGAGCATCACCGTTCGCGGCGCCGACATTCCGGGCCAGACCACGTTCCGCACCGGCGAGTTGCAGAACTCCAACATCCTCTTCGACTCCAACGTGCACCGCGACTTCAACAAGTGCGCCGGCTGCGGCGAGGGACGCATTCACCTCCCCGAGAACACCAATCAGCCGAGCGGCATCACGATCCAGAACTCGAAGTTCCTGCGTGGGAACTCCGATGGCATCCAGAACGGCTCCAACGGAACACGAATCATCAACAATGAGTTCGCGAACATCCGGCAGGTAGACGGAGCAGACGGCGTCCATGCCGACGCGCTTCAGCTCTACGGGTCGAAGAATACGCTCATCCAGGGCAACTGGTTCCACGATGTTGGCTCCGCGATCATGGCGCCAGACGGGGCCGAGCGAGAGATCATCGAGGACAACGTCATCCAGTCGACGAACCCATTCGCGATCCAACTGGGCTCCGACAACGGCTCGATCGTGCGTCACAACACGCTGCCCGACGGCGCCTGCGAGTTCAACAAGCGCTGCGGGATCATCACGCTGGGCTCCAAGCCCGGTCTGCCGGGCGGGCGAGAAACGATCATCACCGACAACATCCTTGGCGAGATCGCGTTCACCGGAGGCAGCGCCACGACGGCGGAGGAGAACTTCAACCTCCTCGCGGTGGTCGGCGGCAGGGGGCTCAAGGATGTACGCGGCAAGCCGACCTACCTCGGCGGCACCGCCCCGACGAGCTACGCGGGATTCGCCCTCGCGAGCGGCTCCCGCGGCAAAGGCGACGCGAGCGATGGCAGCGATCGCGGCGCGCGAATCGGCGCCGTCGCGCCGGCCGCCGGCATCCCGGCAACCCCCGTTGCGGTGGGCCCGCCCGTGATCAAGGTGCTCACAAAGCTCCGCTCGATCGGCAAGACCCGCAAGCTGCGACTCTTGGTGAAGGTGTCCGGCGCAGGCACGATCCGGCTGGAGAGCTCCATCCGTCCTGGCCGTGCCAGCGACCGCGCCCGGTCGCGTCATTCGCGCGCGGTGATCACACTGCGCCCGCGGGTGCTCACCTTCGACATCGCCGGCGGTCGCACGATCGTGTTCAAACTGAAGCGCTCGGCGGCCCGAGCGCTGGCGCGTTCCAAGAACGCTAGCCTGTCAGTGCACAGCTATGCCGGTGACAGCCGGACGCAGCGGTTGAGAACGTCCCGGCTGACGATCAGACGTTAGACGATACGGCTCGACCTAGCCGACGCGACTGACGAGTGCTCGCGGGCCTCGGTCGCGGGGCCGGAATCGCCATCGTCGCGGCCGCGCGCCGGCCGCGGCGTGACCGTGCCCCACGCCGGTCGCTCCGGGCGATCCAGCCGCTCGGGTCGCGCCGGCCGCTCAGGACGAGCCAGCCACTTCGGCGACGGCGCGCTCGAGAGCGCAGCAAGACCGTGTTCACCGCGGAGCGAGCTGTCGAGGCGCTCGATTCCCGCCGGCTCACCGCGGGCCTGGAGGGTCTCGACCTCGGCGGCCTGTCGCCATCCCCGCGCGAGCCCGACGACGCCGAGGATGCCGACACACCAGAACGCGAACAGCATCGCGCTCACCACGGCCCCGACCATCCGGCGTGGACCACGCTCGGCGGTGGTCGACCGTGCGACTCCGAGCGGCTTGATGATCAATTGCCGCACGTTCGGCACGCTCTCGCTCGCCGCCGTCTGCCTCAGGTAGAGGCTGAGCTCTGCGACCGCGGCGCTGGAGATGCGGGCCGCGGTGGCGGCCCGTGGCGCCTGTGCGTTCGCCGTGATGATCGGCAGCGCCTCATTTACCTGCACGTTGAGGATGTTCGCGTCCGGGTCCGTCGGCCGGACGGTCGTGCCGGTGTCCAACGGAGACGGGGCAGCATCCGGAACCTCTGAGGGCGCCAATGCGACCAGAATACTCGAGGGCAGACGCGCACGCGCCGCAATGCGGTCCTTCAATGGGCTCGTCGCCATGAGGTTAGCCAGCAGACGCGCGCGAGCCGAAAGCGACCCGACGTCCGCGCGATTTTGCCCGGCGCCGAGATCGGTGACCTGCGAGTTCGGCGAGTCGACGAGTACCGCCGCCGATGCGATCCCGACTTCGTACTGTCGGTTCTCGAACTTCGGCGGGAGGCCGAGCGTGACCTGGTAGGACATCAGGAGGCCGACGAGCAGCGCCACCGCCATGCCGACCGCGACGAACAGCCGGTAACGCCAGAGCTGCCTCAGGATCGCGACGGCGTCCATGCCTATCGCAGCCTACGCCACCGCTGCCTCGACGGGGACATCCAGCAACACCGGCTCCCCACCGCGCGACAGCGAGATCTCGATCGCTTCCATCACCGTCACGACGTCCACGCCAAGCTGTGCATGCGACACCGGCGTCGACCCCGTCAGCATCGCCCGCGCGAAATCCGCAAGCTCGAGCGCGAGCGGCTCGGCCGGCTCGACGCGCGGGATGACGACGTCCCCGGAACGGTATGTCAGCTGGTACTCGCCGAACGACTCGGGCGTGGAGAACTCCATGCCGCGATCGTAGAGGCGGACCGGCTCGTCGGACAGCGTGTCGTCGTAGGAGATCATGCGTCGGCTACCAACGATCATCATCTGGCGAACCTTGCGCGGCGCCAGCCAGGAGACCTGGATGTTCGCCGTCGTGCCGCCCTCGAAGGTCAGCGTGATGAACGCCGTCTCGGGCACGTTCTCCTGGAAGATGTTGCGTGCGGATGCCGACACCTGCACGACCGGACGGTCCAGCCAGTGCATCAGGATCGACAGATCGTGCGGCGCGAGGTCGCAGACGACCCCGTCGGGCTGGTAGTTGCCGAGGTTCATCCGCGAGGACGTGACGAAGTAGACCTCGCCGACGGCATCGTCGTTGATGAGGTCGCGGACCTTGTTGACGGCCGGGCTGTAGAGGAACGTGTGGCCGGGCATGATCACGAGGCCGCGCTGATCGGCGAGATCCTTGAGCTCACGCGCCTGCGCCGCCGTCTTCGCCATCGGCTTCTCGACGAGCACGTGCTTGCCGGCCTGCAGCGCGCGCTTGCACAGCGGGTAGTGCGTGTTCGGCGGTGTGGCGATGACGACCGCGTCGATCGCCGAGTCCAGCAGCAACTCGTCGAAGTCCGGCTGAACCGTGACGCCGGGCATACGCGCCCGGAACGCGTCCGCGCGCTTGGGATCGCGGTCGCACAGCGCCGCGAGCTCCATCGTCGACGACGACGTCACGTTGCGGACGAGGTTGGGTCCCCAGTAGCCGTAGCCTACGACCGCCACTCGCAGCGGCCCCAGCTGATCCTGCTCCCTTCGTACGCGGACGAACCGCTTCCCCGGCGTGTTGCCCAAAGCCCTCATGCCAGCCTCCTGTCGTACGTCAAGACCCCGTTGACTACTCGTGCCACTTCGTCCTCGGTCATCCCGGGAAAAAGCGGCAACGTGCAGATCTCCTCCGCCAGGCGCTCGGCGACGGGCAGACTGCCCGCGGCGAGGCCGAGATCCGCATAAGCCCCGACTCGATGAACCGGCACCGGGTAGTGGACGGCGGTATTGACGCCCTCCCCGATGAGGTGCTCCCGAAGGCCCTCGCGGTCCTCCGCACGCACGATGAACAAGTGATAGACGTGATCTGCGCCCTCGCAGGCGAGGCTCGGCAGACCGACGCTGGAATCCTGCAGCCCCTCGCGCAGGGCGGCCCCGAGGCGGCGGCGCTCGTCCGTCACGGCATCGAGGTCGCGAAGCTTGATCCGCAGGATGGCGGCCTGCAGCGCGTCCAGGCGCGCCGTCGTGCCGACGATCTGGTGGTGATAGCGTGGGCGCTCGCCGTGGCAGCGCAGCAGCCGCACACGATCGGCGAGCTCGGCGTCGTCGGTCACGATCGCGCCACCGTCGCCCCAGGCGCCGAGGTTCTTCGTCGGATAGAACGAGAAGCAGCCGATGTCGCCGAACGTGCCGACGCGCTTGCCGCGAAGCAGCGCGCCGTGCGCCTGGGCGGTGTCCTCGACGACGCGCAGGTCGTGCTCGTGCGCGACCGCCAGGATCGGGTCCATGTCGACGGTCGAGCCCATCAGGTGAACCGGGATCACGCAGCGCGTGCGCGGGCCGATCGCGGCCTCGACGCCGGCGGCGGTCATGAGATGGGTGTCGGGGTCGACGTCGATCGGATGCACCGTCGCGCCGACGAGGCTGACGGCCTCGGCCGTCGCGATGAACGTGTTCGCCGGGACGATGACCTCGTCGCCGGGCCCGATCTCGAGCGCACGCAGCGCGAGCACGAGGGCCTCGGTGCCGGACGACAGGCCGACGCTGTGGGCGCTGTCGTTGTAGTCGGCGAACTCCGACTCGAAGGCCTCGACCTCGGGGCCGAGCGAGAAGGCGCCTGACCGGGCGATCCGCTCGACGACCTCCATCATCTCCGCGAAGCGCGCGGGGTCGGCGCCGTTGTCGACCTTCATCACCGGGATCGGCGATGCGTCCTGCAGCGTGGTACCAGGCGTCACGCCGCCACCGCCATCCGCCCGCGCGCCGCGGTCAGCGGCGTCGAGTCCAGCCGCTCGAGCTCGGCGCACAGCGCGCGCCGGCCGCGGTGGTGCAGGCCGTAGACGGAGCTGTTCGTGCGGCCGAGCTGCTCGGCGATCTCGACGGGCGAAAGCCCCAGTACGTGGCGCAGGACGACGACCTCGCGCTGATCCTGCGGCAGCGTGGCGAGCGCCGCGTGCAGCGAGCGGGCACGCTCGGGAGTCTCGTCGCAGATCGCGTCGTCGGGTCCGTAGATCTCCTCGGCCGGGGTCGTGCGGCGCGCGCGGACGGCGTCGACGGCGACGTTGTGTGACATCCGCAGCAGCCAGGCGACGAACGGAACCCCGCGCGGCTCGTACTTGGCGATCGCCGTGATGAGCTTGGCGAACACCTGCTGCGTGACGTCCTCGGCGTCGTGGTGGTCGCGCACGATCGTGCGGACGTAGCCGTAGACGTTGTCGGCGTAGCGCAGGTACAGGAAGCGGACGGCG
>Ga0136633_1000636_pt1 | contig 26731 bp, 28 predicted proteins | sample AntDrymeUQ832206_2_FD_105494 | JGI IMG/M metagenome (GOLD analysis project Ga0136633, IMG submission 105494) | Polar desert sand microbial communities from Dry Valleys, Antarctica - metaG UQ83 (22.06) | ecosystem: Environmental > Terrestrial > Soil > Desert | place: Antarctica: Dry Valley... | reverse complement strand
CTCCACCTCCACCTCCACCACCACCTCCACCTCCACCTCCACCACCACCTCCGGGGCCGTTCGTTCCGCCGACGCCCAGTGGGAACGTGTGCGTCGTGCTGACGGTCACTCCGAAGCTCGTGCGGGTCGACGGGAAGATGGATCGCATCGTGGTGCGGGTGACCGCGGGCAAGAAGAACGTCAAGGGCGTGAAGGTGCTCGTCACCGCCAAGGGCGTGCGTGCCACCGACCGGACGAACGCGAACGGCATCGCGATCATCCGAGTGAACGCCAAGAACGCGGGGATCATGACCATCTCGACGCTTGGCCGGAAGTCCTGCGGCCCGAAGCGAATCGGGGTCGTCGGAATCTTCCTTCCGCCGCTGACCGGCTAGGCCAGCGGTAGGAGGTCGAGGGGAAGGGGCGGCTGCGGCCGCCCCTTCCCCGTTCGGAAGTCGGTTGCCTTTGCAGGTATTTCCGCGTATACGGTGAACGGATGATCCGAACGATGGTCGCTCGCACTCTGCTTCTGCTCGTCCTCGTCGCAGCGCTGGCGGCGACCGCCTCCGCGGTGAACAAGCCGGCGGCGGAAGCTGCCGAGGCAATTGCCACCGAGAGCGTTTCGACGGCCGTCCGCACGGTGGTCAAGCCGAAGCCGACCGTCGGGGTCACCTTTGTCCGGAATGACCGGCTCGTCCGCGTCGAGCGAGTCGTGCCGAAGCGGGTTTCACCAGCGCGGCACGCGGTCCGCGAGCTCCTGCAGGGGCCGACAAAGCTCGAGCGCCGAGAGGGCCTGCGCTCGGCATTCCGGCCCGGCGCGCGACTGCGTTCGCTCCGCGCCGAAGGCGATCTTTGGCTGATCCGGCTCTCGCGCTCGGCACTCGGTGCGGCGACCGCGCAGACGATGGACGTGCGACTCCGCCAGCTCTCAGCGACGCTTGCCCTTGCCGGCGGAAGAGCCGCTGACCCGGAGTGGGCCGCGATCTCCGCCGAGGGTCGGCTGGCGACAGTGCTTCGGATCGGCGTGCGCCCGAGCGCGTGGCGGGCCGTGAGCGGCGAGAAGGGTTACGTCTACAGCGTTCGTGGGATCCAGCTCCGGCTTTGGAAGCTCGGGTACCTCGACCACGCCTCCGTCACCGGGACGTCCGACTATGTGACCGAGCAGGCGCTGCTCGCCTTCCAGGGTTGGAACAATCTGGGCCGCACCGGCACGGTGACCGGGGAGACACAGGTTGCGCTCTTCCGCGCATCCGCGCCGAGGCCGACGACGCATCGCTCGGGACGGCGTATCGAGATCCACCGCGACGAGGGCGTGCTGCTCATGATCGAGGACAACGTGGTACGACGTGCCGTGCACACCTCCACCGGCGCGTTCGGTGCGACACCGTCAGGTAGCTACCGCGTGTATCGCAAGGAGCTCATGTCCTGGTCCGTGCCGTTCAGCACCTGGATGCCGTACGCGTCGTACTTCGTTGGTGGAATCGCGATGCACGAGTACTCGGACGTGCCTGGATATCCGGCGTCGCACGGTTGCGTACGCCTCCCGGCCGGCGAGGCCCATCGGGTCTACGCGTTTGCCGAGTTCGGCACTCCGGTGCTCGTCTTCTGAGCGCGCGTCAGTGACTACGCCGAGCGTTAGGCAGATTCCCACGGTGACGAAGTTCCGCGACTGACCTCGGCGGGTTCCTGGATGCGATCGGCTGCCGGGCTCGACGAACGTCTTCTTCGCGCGGTTGGTGATCGTCGATCCAGTGACGCAGGTTCGAGTCTCTTGGCACTCATTTGGCGCAGAGTCGTCACGCATCGCCACGTAGCCTCGAGACAGGGCTATTCCGCGAGAGGAGGTCGAGATTCGGCGCTCTGGCAGACATCACTCTGGGAGACATCACTCTGGGAGAGATCGCATCGGACATCGCATCGGTTGCTTACTCGTGGTTCTCGCCTTCGCACCGATCCTCGCGGGAGCTGCACGTGCCCACCTCGACTCGAGCGATCGCTACACGCACGGGAGCTGCCCGGCACGAACTGAGAACCGGGTCGACCCGATCAACGTCGTCTTTCACAGCTGGGGCACGTGGGGGCGTGCGGTCAGCCAGATCGAGTCGCACCTGGGCTGGACGACGACCTCGGGTACGTCGCAGTCTTTCGTCGAGCACGGAAAGTGCCAATCGCTGCACGCACAGCGCGCGAGTGGCCACGGCACCCGGTTCCATGTCCGTCTTCGCGGGCAGCACCCCGACGGCGCGCTTGGCTGGACGACGACCGCCGCCGCCCACCACGAAGACCTCGTCCTGTTTCCGCCCTGCGGCCATGCGGTCGACGAAAGCGGACCGGGAGGGAGCGGCTTCGATCAGGCTCGTGACGAGCTACGCGCCCGCTTTGCAGGTGCGGGGCACGCGACCAGCGCGGTCTGGTGGGGCAACACGCAGAGCTTCAAACAATGCGACGGCGACTACGCGGGCTCGGACGGATGGGCCGTGTTTATCGAGCTGCACCAGGTGAACCACTCGTGAACCCGCTTCGCGTGTTGCTGGCGGCGATCGGCTTGGCGCTCGCGGGCTGCGGGGCGGTGCAGGAAGACGTTCGGGAGGCAGGCGGCGACGCGGGCGCGCCGCGCGGGGGCATCACGCTGGCGGAAGCTCGCGCCTTCAGCGAGTTCCCCCTCGTCTACGCCGGCGAGAGCGTCCTTGGCTACCCGCTCGGCGCGATCTTGCGGAGAGAAGACACGGTGCGTTACGTGTCGTTCATCTACGGCGACTGCGAGCCGGCCGCGCTCGAAGGCGGCTGCGCGCCGCCGATCGAGATCCAGGTCTGGCCGAGCGGTGCTCGGAATCTTGGCTCGTATGGAGAAACGGCGCCACGTTCGGCTTGGGGCTCGCCCGCGCTCGAGCCCACCACGGTTCGGGGGCTTCCGGCGGCGTACGTTGGCGACGACCAGCTCGAGCTGTATGCGGGCACCTCGACCGTGGTCGTGTTCTCGGCATCCCGCGCTCGCGGTTTGGCGGTCGCCGCGAGGCTTCGCTGCCTCCGCGAAGACGCTCGGGCGCCACCGGCGAGACTCGCGTGCTGAGGGGTCGAACGTTGAGACCCGGGCGCGCGTGGCAAGATCGTCTCGCTGTGGAGACGATGCGAGCGGTCCGCAAGCGGGAGTCCGAGCCGGGCCTCGTCCTCGACGAGGTTCCCGTCCCGACACCCGGTCCGGACGAGGTCCTCGTCCGGATCGAGGCTGCAAGCATTTGCGGGACCGATCTCCACATCAACCGCTGGGATCAATGGTCATCAGAGCGCGTGGAGCCGCCGCTCACGCTCGGCCACGAGCTCTGCGGGACGGTGGTCGCGATCGGGCGCGAGGTCCGCGACATCGCCGAGGGCGAATACGTCTCCGCCGAAAGCCATGTCACGTGCGGAATGTGTTTCAACTGTCGTACCGGCCGCGCGCACATGTGCGAGAGCACGCGCATCCTCGGCGTCGACCGCGACGGAGGGTTCGCCGACTATGCCGCGATTCCAGCCTCGGTCGTCTGGCGCAACGATCGCTCGAAGCTGCCGCCGGAGATCGCATGCCTGCAGGAGCCGTTTGGCAACGCAGTCTTCGCGACCAGTACTCAGGATCTCGCCGGCCGGGCAGTCGCCGTGCTCGGCTGCGGGCCGGTCGGCCTCTTCACGATCGCGATTCTGCGGGCGTTCGGAGCGGGCCGCCTCCTCGCCTCGGATCACGTGCCGTTCAGGCTCGAGCTAGCGAAGCAGCTCGGCGCCGAGGACGTCGTCAACGTCGACGAGACCGAGGACGTGCCTGCGTGGTTCGCGGAGCAGAACGACGGGGTCGGCATGGGCATCGTCTTCGAGATGTCGGGCGCGCTCAGAGCCATCCACGACGCGTTCCAGATCGTCCGGCACGGTGGAAACGTCGTTCTCTTCGGGATCCCTGCGCAGCCGGCCACGATCGACATCGCGGAGTCGCTCATCTTCAAGAACCTCACGGTGAGCGCTGTAAACGGACGTGAGATCTGGGAGACGTGGTACACGACGCGCTGGCTGCTCGAGCACGGCGTTGTCGACTTGCGCCCGCTGATCACGGCCGAGCTTCCGCTCGAGCGCTTCGACGAGGCGTTCGACCTCCTCGAGACCGGGAATGCCTGCAAGATCGTGCTGCGACCCAACGGCGCTTCTACCGTGAACGCTCTACCGTGAACAGGGGGCTCAAGGAGTCGATCGGCGACGAGCTCGACGGCTTACGTGAGGCGCGAACGTACAAGCGCTTCAACGTTCTCACCTCCACGCAGGGGCCTGTTGTCGAGATGGAAGGTCGCGGCGAGGTCGTAGTCCTCTCCTCTAACAACTACCTCGGTCTCGCGGAGCATCCGGAAGTCGTGCGGGCGGGGATCGACGGGCTCGAGCGCTACGGGGCCGGCACCGCATCGGTCCGCTTCATCTGCGGCACCTTCGAACCGCACCTCGAGCTCGAGCGCAAGCTCGCCGAGCTCTCGGGGACGGAAGCAGCTCTCTCGTACGTCTCCTGCTGGAACGCGAACGAGGCGGTCATTCCGACACTCACCGATCCCACGACGGTGATCCTCACCGACGAGCTGAACCACGCGAGCATCATCGACGCGGTTCGCCTCTCACGGCCTGCCCAGAAGGTCATCTATCCGCACTCCGACATGACCGCGCTCCGCGACGCGCTTGTGGCGGCGCCGCGCGACGCACGCAAGTTGATCGTCACCGACGGCGTGTTCTCGATGGAAGGGGATCTCGCGAAGCTGCCCGAGATCGCCGAGCTCGCGCGCGAGCACGAGGCGGTCGTGATCGTGGACGACTCGCACGGTGTCGGCGTGCTCGGAGAGACCGGGCGGGGGGTGATCGAGCACTTCGGACTCCTGGGAGAGATCGACGTCCTCACCGGGACGCTCGGGAAGGCTCTCGGGGGCGCGGCCGGCGGCTACGTCGCCGCGTCGGAGGAGGTCTGCGACCTCCTCGCTCAGCGCTCGAGACCGCAGCTCTTCTCGAACGCGCTACCGCCGACTGTCGCGTGCAGCGCACTCCGAGCGATCGAGCTCATGCTCGAACAACCCGAGCTGCTCGCTCGTCTGCGCGAGAACACGGCGACCTTTCGGACAATGCTCGTCGAGGCCGGATACCAGCCGCTCGACGGCGAGGCGGCGATCATCCCGATCATCGTCGGCGAGACGGCCAAGGCGATGGCGCTCTCGGAGCGCCTGCTCGACGAGGGCGTCTTTGTGACGGGCTTCGGCTACCCGGTCGTCCCCGAGGGCACCGCGCGAATCCGCGTGCAGATGTCGGCTGCGCTCGAGCTGGAGCACCTGGAGCGCGCGATCGAAGCATTCAAGCGCGTGCACGCCGTCTGACCCCGGGGGCTCGAAGGGCAACTAGGTTGGGTGTTCGGTCTCGTCGGCAGGCTTCGTCATCGGACACACCCTCCTACGAAGGAGTCCCGAATGAGGCTTTCGGCTAGTGCGCGGCTCGGGGTCGCTACGCACGCACGATCGTCTAGCGCTTCGTAAAGACGTAGTCGTTCGACTTCGCCATCACGTGGCAGGACGCACAGAGCTGTCCCTGAGCGAGCACGGTGTAGCGGGCGGTTGCACTAGAGCGCTCGTACTCGATATAGCGCCAGCGTCCGTTCACCTTGCGCATGACGGCGAACTGACCGACGTACTTCGTCCGGGGCGTGACGATCGTTTTCACGACCACGGTGCCGTTCGGGTACTTCTTCCCGACCTTCCGCTTGCTCGCGTAGACGTTCTTGACACCGTTGTGAGCGCCGAGCCGGTCGGTCAAGATCGGCTTGTCGTTCACCTTTGGCCACTTCTGGTAGCCGTTCGTGTACGAGGGAAGCCCGTTCGCAGAAGTCTCCGCGGCGGCCACGACGACGACGGTGGCGGAGAGCACTGCGACGAGCGCGACTGCGAGAAGTCTCGTGCGCATGCCGGAATTATGCCGCGTGCGCACCGCTCCATGTCAAGCTCGCCGCCTGCGGTGGACACGGGCTCGTCACCGACCACTGTTGGCTCAGACCGGTAAAAGGCACTCGTGAGCCACGAGCACCAGCACGAGATGCGGTCGTCGACCGGACGCGCGCTTACCGCCGCGCTGGCGCTGACCGCCGCGTACACGGTCGTCGAGGTCGTGGGCGGACTTGCGACGGGGAGCCTCGCCCTGCTCGCGGACGCGGTGCACATGCTCTCCGACAATGTCGCGCTCGCGCTGGCGCTCCTCGCTCTGTGGCTCGCCCGCCGCCCTGCGACTCCCGAGCGGACGTACGGATACAAGCGCGCCGAGGTGCTGGCGGCGCTCGCAAACGGCGTGGCGCTCGTCGCGCTCGCGATCTGGATCTTCTACGAGGCCGTCCGGCGGCTCGACGACCCACCCGACGTGCGCGGCGGCTGGGTCTTCGCGATCGCACTCGTCGGGGTCGGGGTCAACGTCGCCGCCGGGATCATCCTCCAGCGCGCGAGGAGCGGGAATCTCAACGTGGAGGCGGCTTTTCGCCACGTCCTCGCCGACCTTGCCGGATCGCTCGGGGTGGCGGTGGCCGCCATCGTCATCGTTCTGACCGGCTGGCTCGAGGCGGATCCGCTCGTCAGCCTGGGGATCGGCGTGCTCGTGCTTGTGAGCTCTTGGTCGATCCTTCGCGACTCGACGGCAATCCTGCTCGAGGCGGCTCCGAGGGGGATCGACACCCGTGCGCTCGGTCAAGCGCTGTCGTCCCACCCGGGTGTGGTCGAGGTGCACGACTTGCATGTCTGGACGATCACCTCTGGCTTTCCGGCGCTCTCGGCACACGTGCTCGTCGGGCGCGGCGAGGACTGCCACGGGACGCGCCGCGCGCTCGAGCGCTCGCTCGCGCGCCAGTTCGGCATCGAGCACACGACGCTTCAAGTCGATCATGTCGGCGAGCAGGGTGGGTTCGTCGAGCTCGGCCGCTTCGAGAATGGAACGAGTAGCCCGCGGTAGCTCTTGACATTGTTCGCCACGGTGAGTGCAGGCGAGGTCCAACTTAGACCGCTAGCCAGGTCCGAGCTCGCGCGTATCGGCGAGATCGACCGCACCGAGAAAATCGAGGCTCTGTACGTGCAGCGCGGCACCGAACTCGAGAGGCGGGCCGGCGACTGGAGCGCTCCGTCATGGGATCCGGTTGGAGACGGCCAGCACTCGGTCGCTGCTCAACAGGCGGCTCTCGAGCGGCAAGTGGCGGCGGGGGCGAGCGCGCTGGGGGCGTTCGCAGGCAAACGGTTGATTGGGATCGGCCTGGTCATGCCTCTCGTGCGGCCCGGTGTCTCGCAGCTCACGTACCTGTACGTCAGCCATGGTTACCGGGCGTCGGGCATCGGCAGCCGGCTATCCGACGAGCTGGAACGCATCGCTCGCACCGCGGGCGACACGGAGATGGTCCTTTCCGCGACTCCGTCCGAGAACACGGTGGGCTTCTATCGACGGCGTGGCTTCGAGCCCATGGCCGAGCCGCTTCCCGAGCTCCTCGAGCTAGAGCCCGAGGACGTGCACATGCACAAGAAGCTGTGACCTCGGGTTAGAGAACCAACTCTGCGCGCACGGTGCCCGCGCGCTCGTGGCGCGCGACGACGCGGACCGTCGTACCGGCAGGCGCCTCGACCACCCACTCGAGCTTGGTGAGGTCGCTCGTCGAATGATCGACCCCCCACCAAAGAACGGTGCGACGCTCGACGCGTCCTTCGAGCTGTCCCGCTTCCTCGCGCGCGTTCCCGGTGACGACTCGGGCGCCGTCCGGTAGCTCCAGCTCCACCTTGACCGGGAGCACCGCCTTCCGCTCGACCGCCTTTTGCGTCACGTAGGTGGGAAGCCAGCCGGAGTTCTGCAAGACGAGAAGAAGGCGGTGCGCGCTGTCGCCGACTGCCTCCGTCTCGAAGGATCGGATCTCGAGCCGCGGCGCGACGAGCGCGAGGAAGAGGGCGAAGTCCGAGTGCGGGCGAACCTCCTCCTCGAGGCGGGCAAGCGGCGGGTTGAACCAGAAGCGGACGAGATCCCAGCCTCCGAGCTCGACCGACCCAAGCTGCGGATGCTCGAACGGATACCACTCGACGTAGCCCTCCCCGAGCTCGTCGGCGAGCTTCAAGAGCGCGACGTCGTCCTCAGGCGGGTGATCGCGGATCCAGTCGATGAAGTGGTAGTCGGAGAGCCCAGCAGCCCGTTGTGGGCTCCAGAACTCCGTCACCCACGCGTAGATGCCGAGGAAGTCGTAGACCCAGTCCACGTCGCCGCCGCGGATGACCGTCTTCGGGTCGTACTTGAAGTCGTGGAAGATGGAGATCGCGGGATAACCGGTGAGCCGCGTCGCCTCCTCACCCATGAGCTTGAACGCACGCAGGTCGGCGGTCGGAAAGTCTTCGTCGGACCGCGCCGAGTAGGGCCGGAGATGGACACCGGAGAACGTGTGATAGCCGACGTAGCTCGTGATGTTCGGCCGCTCGACGATCGCCTCGACCAGGGCCCGAACCTCCGGTTCCGAGGTCGGGTACGGGCCGGCTCCGAGCTGCTCACCCTCGGGCGCCCAGTCCGCCGGCCAGTTGCGGTTCAGGTCGAGCCCCTCGAACGCCGGCGCGATCTTGACGGTCACCCCGTCCCAGTTGTGGATCGTTCCCTCGGGGAAGACTCGGAAGAACTCGCCCTCGACGTCATCCGGCCTGCGCGGAACAAGCAGTCGCGGATCATCCTGGTGAGCCTTCCAGTGCCCATTGAGGTCGGCCTGGCGCATCATCAGGACCCGGCCGTCGCCGTCGACGTCCTCGAGATGTAGCCCATCTTGCGGCTCGTCGCGCGGGTACGGACGAACGCTGGAACGGCGGAAGCGACCGTCGGCGAGCCCAGCCTCGGCGCCGTCCGGATTCACGCGGGGGACGACGTAGAACGTGCGTGTGTCGAGCGCCGCTGTCACGCGCCCGTCCTCTCCGTGCCCGTGCAGCAGCCGGTCGAGGAGCGCGAGCGCCGCGGTCGTCCCGGTGAACTCCATCGCATGGATCTGCGCGTGGATGAAGACCGCGGGCTTCTCCTCGGGCGGCCCGGTCTCGAAGTTCGTCACGGTCACGAGAGGGATCTCGCGTCCCTCGTAGGACGTCCCGATGGATTCGACGCGGCCGAGACTCGGGAACTCGGACGCCCAGGTGTCGAGTGTGTCCGTCAGCTCGGCATACGTGTAGAAGCGGTCGAAGCGGACACGCGTCGGCACGAGCGCGACCCTAGTCGATCAACTTGACTTCGAGCGCGCTCGAAGTCGTAGCATCGAGTGCGTGCCACGGCTATCGGTCTCCGAAGCTGCCAAGGAGTGCGGGTTAACCGCGACGGCGCTGCGCTACTACGAGCAGGCCGGGTTGGTTCCGCCGGTTGCGCGCGACCGCGCTGGTCGACGGGTGTTCGGCGAGCACGATCTTGCCTGGATCCGGTACGCAGTCTGCCTCCGGTCGCTGGGCATGGGCGTGGCTGACATCGCCCGCTACGTCCGCGTGGCGCAGCGGGCGGATGGACTCGACGAGCAGATGGTGTTGCTCGTCGAACACGTCGAACGGATGGAGAAGCAACGCGCGACGCTCGATCACTTCATCGCCGTCACCCGGGCTAAGCTCGCGGCCAACTACGTCGAGACATGATCGAGCAGGTCTCGCTCGGGCGGACCGGCCTCAGCGTCAGCCGGGTCTGCCTCGGAACGATGAACTTCGGTGGTCGCACGCACCGAGACGTTGCCGTGCAGATCCTCGACCGGGCGTTCGAATGCGGCGTGACGTTCATCGACACTGCGAACGTCTACGGCCATGAGCCGGCCGACTTCGGCGTCGGTCGTGGTAGGAGCGAGGAAATCATCGGCAGCTGGCTGGCGGGCCGGCGCGAGGACGTCGTCGTGGGGTCGAAGCTCTACTTTCCGATGCGCGACGGCGCAGGGGCACTCGGCTCGAGCCGGCGGAACGTGATCAGGGAGTGCGAGGCGTCGCTACGTCGGCTGCGAACCGACTTCATCGACCTGTACCAGCTACATCACCCTTCGAACGACGTCCCCATCGACGAAACGCTCAGGGCGCTGGACGATCTCGTCACCGCCGGCAAGGTGCGCTACGTCGGTACGAGCTCCTTCGCGGCCTGGCAGATCCTCGAGTCGCTCTGGGCGTCTTCGGATCGGCGTCTCGTTGCGATGTCCTCGGAGCAGCCGGTGTACAACCTGCTGGATCGGCGCATCGAGCGCGAGCTGATGCCAATGACGGTCACCTACGGTCTCGGATTGCTCACGTGGTCTCCGCTCGCAGGAGGCGTGCTGGCCGGGAGGTACGAGCGAGGAGCCAGGCCACCGCCGGGCTCAAGGCACGAGACGTTCTGGGAAGGCCGCCACGAGGCGATCACCGACGAGGTCTTCGATGTTCTCGACGAGCTCATCGAGGCAGCGGGCTCTGCAGGAATCGAGCTCCACCAACTCGCCCACGCCTGGCTCCTGAGCCAGCGTGCGGTCACGAGCGTAATCGTGGGTCCGCGAACTCTCGACCAGCTCGACGCCGCGCTCACGGCCGCGTTCGTCAGTCTGCCGTCGGACGTGCTCGACGCCGTCGACGAGATAGTTCCGCCCGGGCGCGCCACGTTGCCACAGTACGGGCCTGACGGACTTGCCTGGACCACCTGGGGCCCGCACCGATACGCCTGGCGCTGAGAGCTGCGACCGTCGACTACGCTCAGCGCGTGCGGGAGCTCCACGAGTACCGGGACGAGTTTCCGATCCTCGCAGAAACGACGTACCTCGTGAACCACTCTCTTGGCGCGATGCCGCGGCGTGCCGCGGAGCGCCTCGCCGAGTTCGCGCGCATGTGGGCCGAGCGCGGGATTCGCTCCTGGGCGGAGGGTTGGTGGGCGACGCCCTGGACGGTCGGGGACCAGATCGGGCGAATCGTCGGCGCGCGGCCGGGCTCGACCGTCATGCACCAGAACGTGGCCGTCGCCGAGGCGGTCGTGCTCTCGTGCTTCCGGCCCGTTGCTCCCGGTCGTAACCGGGTGGTGTACGAACGCGGCAACTTCCCGTCCGTCCGCTACCTGTACCAGGCGCAGCCGGATCTCGAGGTCGTCGTTTGCGAGGATGACGCCGAGCTCGTGGAGCGAATCGACGAGCGCACGCTCCTCGTGCCGATCTCCCACGTTCTCTTCAAGCCGGGCGAGATCCAGGACGTGGAGCCGATCGTCCGGCGCGCGCGCGATGTGGGCGCGCACGTCGTCCTCGACTGCTACCAGTCGGCGGGCATCGTCCCGCTCGACCTCACCGCGCTCGAGGTGAGCTTTGCCGTCGGCGGCTCCGTGAAGTGGCTCTGTGGCGGGCCGGGAAACGGTTGGCTGTACGTGCGGCCGGACCTCGTCGAGTCACTCGCGCCGACGTACACCGGTTGGCAGGCCCACGCTCGTCCGTTCGGCTTCGAGGAGGAGATGGAGTACGCCGGCGGGATTGCGCGTTTCCTCACCGGGACGCCGAACGTGCCGGCCCACTACGCGGCGACCGCCGGGTACGACCTCGTCGAGGAGGTGGGTGTTGCGCGCATCCGCGAGAGCTCGCTCCGCCAGACGCAGCTCCTCATCGACCTCGCCGACGAGCGTGGGTTCGAGGTCATGAGCCCGCGGGCTCCCGCACGGCGGGGCGGGACGGTGACGATTCGCGTGCCCGAGTTCCCGGCCGTGCACGCCGAGCTCGCTGCTCGCGCGATCCTGTGCGACTTCCGGCCCGATGCTGGAATCCGCCTCGGCCCGCACTTCTTCTCGACGGACGAGGAGCTGAGATTCGCCGTCGACCAGATCGCCGACATCGTCGAGACGGGCGCGCATGCGCGACACGTCGGCGCGGTCGCGCTCCACTAGCTGCCGGGCGGGACTAGGGAGCGAGGCGTGCGACCGCCGAGAGCTTGTTACGGGCATCGAGCGCTGCGACTTTGTACGACTCGGCCAGAGTCGGGTAGTTGAAGACAGCGTCGACGAGGTAGTCGATCGTCCCTTTCAACCCCATCACCGTCTGTCCGATGTGGACGACCTCCGTCGCGTTCGTGCCGAGGACATGGACACCGAGGATGGTTCGGTCTTCAGTCGACACGAGAAGCTTCAGCATCCCGTACGTGTCGCCGAGGATGTGCCCGCGCTAGCTCGCGATAGCGAGAGAGCCCGACCTCGTACGGAACGGCTGCTTCCGTCAGCTCCTCTTCCGTACGGCCGACGTAGCTGATCTCTGGGATCGTGTAGATGCCGATCGGAAGCAGCTCGCTCTCGAGAGTGCTGCGTCCTCCCCGAAGGCATGGGCGGACGCTAGGCGCCCTTGCTCCATTGCAGTGGCTGCCAGCGCCGGCCAGCCGATGACATCCCCCGCCGCGAAGATGTGCTCGACGCTGGTCCGGTAGTCGGGGCCGACGGCGATGCGGCCACGCTCGTCGGCTTGCAGGCCGGCCTTTTCGAGCTCGAGGCCATCCGTCTCGCCCTGGCGTCCGGCGGCGTACAGCACGACCTCGGCCGGAATTCGCTTCCCGCTCGCAAGCTGGGTCAACGTCGAATCGGCATGGCGTTCGACCGCGGTCACTTCCTCGCCGAGGCGAAAGACCACGCCGAGGTCGCGCAGGTGGTACTGGAGACCCTCCGTGATCTGGTCGTCGCAGAAGTCGAGCAGACGGGCTCGTTTCTCCACCAAGGTCACGTTCGAGCCGAGGGCGGCGAACATGGACGCGTACTCGACGCCGATCACACCCGCACCCACGACGACAACTGAAGCCGGGATCTGGCCCAGCAGCAGCAAGCCGTCCGAGTCGAGAATCGTCTTGTCGTCGAAGTCCACCGCGGATGGACGCGCCGGGCGGGTGCCGCTGGCAATGACGAACCTCTCTGCAGTCACGCGTCGCTCGTCTTCGCCTGACACCAAAACGGTGTTGGGGTCGAGGAAGTGAGCGCTGCCGTGAAAGACCTGGATGTGGTTCCGCATCAACTGGTGGCGGACGACATCGACCTCGCGATCGATCACCTGTCGCGTGCGTTGTCGCAGATCTTCGATCGTGATCTCCTCTTTCACGCGATAGCTCTGGCCATACGTCGTCCTCTGGCTGATGCCGGTTAGGTAGACGATCGCCTCGCGCAGCGTCTTCGACGGAATCGTCCCCCAGTTGACCGACACGCCTCCGAGCTCACGTCGCTCGACGAGCGCGACACGCCTGCCGAGCTTTGCCGCCTGAATCGCCGCCTTCTGTCCAGCCGGTCCGGATCCGATGACAAGAAGCTCGAAGTCGTCGCTCATGTTGGTTGCAGAATCGCACGGGATGCCCGTTCAGAGCGATTCTCCGACCGAGGCCATGGAAGCCGGGAGCGCTCGTAGCTCGACGCGACCCGCCCACGGGCTGGACTCCGCTGCACCTGGCGTCATACGATCCGGTCAAATGGCCCTGCAAACAGCCGAGAAGACGCTGCACCAGATCGTCTCGACGGTCGCGTCGTCGCTCGAGCTGACGGAGGTGCTGAGGGCCGTCGTTCGTCTGATGTCGGAGGCGAGCGGCGTCCACGCGTGCTTCGCATACGTCATCTCGGAGGACGGCGAGCGACTCGAGCTGCGGGCAGCGTCTCCGCCGTACTCCCGGCAGGCGGGCAAGGTCGTGATGGAGCGGGGAGAGGGTTTGGCGTGGTGGGCGGCAGAGCGCGGCGAGCCGGCGTTCATCCGCGACGACGCTCTGGCCGATCCGCGTACGAAGTACTTCGCGGAGCTCGAGGAAGAGAAGTTCCAGTCGCTGCTCGCGCTCCCGGTGATCGGCCGCTCGGGTGAGGCGATCGGCGTCATCACCGCGCATACCGAGGCACCGCGCGAGTTCTCAGACGACGAGGTCGACTTCCTCGTGACTTCGGCCTCGCTCGTCGCGGGCGCCATCGAGAACGCCCGCCTGTACGAGGAGGCGCGAGCTCGCGTGTCGGAGCTCGAGCAGCTCGCGGAGCTCGCAGAGGCGATCGCCCGCGTGGACGCGCTCGACGAGCTGCTCGCGACAGTCGTCCAGAGCACGCAGCCGCTGCTTGCCGCGCGCGCCTGTCACGTCTACCTCCTCGATCCCGGGAGCGAGGAGCTCGAGCGTCGCGCGAGCGCCCCTGAGGCGGGAAACGCACGACAACGGCTCGGCCTCGCCGAGCTCGGACCCGAGCTCGCGCGCGGCGGCCGCAGCTCGAGACTGGCCGTGCCGCTCGTCGCGAACGGCGAGCTCATCGGCTTGTTGGTCGCCGAAGGCAGCGCGCGGGTAGAGCTCGGGCGCGCAATCGCGAGCCAGGTCGCCGTCGGAATCAAGAAGGTGCAGGTGATCGAGCAGCTCACCGAGAAGAACCTCATCAAGGACTTCTTCGAGGAGCTTGCTGGAGGCAGGCCGCGCGGAGATCTCGAAGGACGCGCGGCGAGGCTCGGATGCGACCTAGACCTGCCGCATGTGGTTCTGGTGGCCGAGCCGGCGGGTGCCGGCCTCGAACGGGCGCTGCGCGCGTCTGCGCCAGGGTCGCTCTTCGATCGTCGCGAGGACTCGCTGCGCGCGCTCGTCAAGCTGGCTACTTCGAGCTCGGACCCCTTCCTCGAGCGGCTGCGGAGGATCCAGGCCGATCTCGAGCGGCCGGGGTCGATCGGGGTCTCGAGCGTGTGCCAGGGTCAGGCAGCGTTCCCCGACGGGTTTGCCGAGGCGCAGCAGGCGTTGCTCGGGACGATCGTGCTCCGTGCCGAACCGACGGTCCTCGCGTACGAGGAACTGGGCGCGTACAAATATCTCCTTCGTGTCGCCGTGGACGGCGGCATTCGCGACGCGACGGTGGACGCGGTTGGACGTCTCGCCGAGTACGACGCTCAACGCGGCTCGCAGCTCGTGACGACCCTGGAAGAGTTCCTGCGTCGGCACGGCAACATCAGCGCCACCTCCGAGGCGCTCTTCGTCCACCCGAACACGCTTCGACAGCGGCTGCGTCGCGTGGCCGAGCTCTCCGGTCTCGACCTACGCCGAGATGACTGGCTCATGATCGAGATCGCGGTCAAGATGGTGAAGCTCGAGCAAGCGCTCGGAGCGGCGAGACCGAACATATAGACGCCGCGCAGGTGTGGAGAACCCGCACCTTCATCGAGGTCGGAGTGCGTGGTACGCCTATGTCCACCTGCAGAGCGCTGCGCCAGGGCGGAAGCCACTCAAGCGGATTCCGGGCGCGCCAGACGATCCCGAAGGGAGTCGCAGCAATGGCCGGAACCGTCGACGCCGTATGGAAGGAGATGCAGGACCGCGGGATCGAGTTCGTCTTCGCGCAGTTCGTCGACATGTACGCGAGGCCGAGCGCGAAGCTCGTTCCCGTCCGCTCGAAGGACGATCTCGAAGGGCTTGTCACCGACGGCGCCGGGTTTGCCGGGTTCGCCGCAGGTGAGATCGGGCAGGTTCCGAGCGACCCGGACATCGCGGCGATTCCGGATTTGGACAGCTACACGCCTGTTCCCTGGCAGCAAAATCTCGCCCGCTTCGCCTGCGACATCACCGTAGAGGGCGAGGAGTGGCCGTATTGCCCGCGGACGATCCTCAGGCGCGTGCTCGCTCGCGCGGAGGACCAGGGCTACGAGTTCCAGATGGGGCTCGAGCTCGAGTACTTCCTCGTGAAGCAGCGAGAGGACGGATCGATCGAGATCGCGGACTCCTACGACACGCTCGAGAAGCCCTGCTACGACATGGCAGGGCTCACGCGTCGGTACGACTTCCTGACGACGGTATCCCGCTACTGCAACGACCTCGGCTGGGGGAACTACGCGAACGACCACGAGGACGCGAACGGCCAGTTCGAGCAGAACTTCACCTACGCGAACGCGCTCACAAGCTGCGACCGGGGGATCTTCTTCCGCTACATGGTGCACACGCTCGCGGAGCAGAACGGGATGATCGCGACCTTCATGCCGAAGCCGTTCACCAATCTGACCGGCAACGGCTGCCACTTCCACATGTCGCTCTGGGACGGCGACACGAACCTCTTCCTCGACGAGTCCGACCCGCGTGGCCTCGGGCTCTCGGAGCTCGCGTACAACTTCATCGGCGGGCTGAAAACCCATGCGAGAGCGACGAGCGCGCTGACCGCACCTACCGTCAACTCGTACAAGCGCCTGAAGGTCGGTACCACGTCCAGCGGCGCGACCTGGTCTCCGGTGTGGATCTCGTACGGCTACAACAACCGCACGCAGATGCTTCGCATCCCGGGCCCAGGGCGGATCGAGGACAGGACGATCGACGGCTCGTGCAACCCATATCTCGCCGCGGCCGCGGTGCTGGCCGCGGGACTAGACGGGATCGAGCAGAAGCTCGACGCGGGTGAGCCGAACTCGGAGAACCTTTACTCGATTCCCTACGACGAGCTGCGCGCGCGCGGGCTCGAGACGCTGCCGCACAACCTGCTCGAGGCGACGGACGAGCTCGCGCAAGACGACGTGCTCCGCAAGGCGCTGGGGCCGGTCCGCGACGAGGACTACGTCGACTACTTCATCCGCGTCAAGCTCGAGGAGTGGAATCGGTACCACGAGCAGGTGACGCCCTGGGAGCTACGTGAGTACCTCACGCGTTTCTGATGCGGGAGCGAGACAGCAGTTTGTGACGATCAGTTACAAGGTGGATGAGCAGCCAATTAGCCAGGTAACAAAGGCGGTGGAGGCAGCTTGTGACGATCAGTTACAAAGTGGAGGTTCCAACCATGGCGAATAGGCGAAATTCGGCCAAATCATGTGCTTTGTGGGATGGCGATCTGTGTACCTTCTGAACATATGTGCGGGATCGTCGGTCTCTTTGCGAAGTCGGCAACCGTAGAGGAGCGCCTCGGCGTTCATCTCGCCGCGATGCTCGAGCAGATGTCCGACCGCGGCCCGGACAGCGCAGGAGTCGCCGTCTACCGAGATCCGGCCCCGTACGGCTCGAGCAAGCTCACGCTCTTCTCCTCGGACACCCGAGAGCCGTGGGACGAGGTGGGCGGTGCGCTCGAGCAGGCGTTCGGCGGGGCGTGCAAGCCGCGCGTCCGCGCGAGCCACGCCGTCTTCGTCGTCGAAGCCGAGGCGACGGAAGCGGAGCAGTGGGTGAGGGCGAACCGGCCCGATCTCCGCGTGATGAGCGCCGGCACCGTGATCGAGATCTACAAGGAGACCGGCCTGCCGCACGAGTTCGTCCAGCAGTTCGGGCTCTCGGAGCTGACCGGAACGCACGCGCTCGGGCACACACGCATGGCGACCGAGAGCCGGGTGACCACGGCCGGCTCGCACCCGTTCTCGACGGGCCTCGACCTCTGTCTCGTCCACAACGGCTCCCTCTCGAACCACAACCGGCTGCGCCAGACCCTGCGCCGCGAGGGGATCGAGTTCCAGACCGAGAACGACACGGAGGTCGCGGCCGGCTACCTGGCCTGGCGGATGCGCGAAGGTGCGTCGCTCGAGGTAGCGCTCGAAGGTTGCCTCGACGATCTCGACGGCTTCTACACGTTCGCTGTCGGAACCGCCGATGGGTTTGCGGTGCTCCGTGATCCGATCGCGTGCAAGCCCGCGGTGCTCGCAGAGACGGGCGAGTGGGTGGCGATGGGCTCGGAGTGGCGGGCGATCTCGGTGCTTCCGGGTGCGACCGACGCCGAGACCTGGGAGCCCGAGCCCGGCGTCGTGTATGTCTGGGAAAAGGCAGCCGTGTGATGGCCGCCGTGCCGGCCGAGGAGGTCGCGGTCGAGGTTGTCGATCTCGAGAAGATCTCGCTCCGGGAGCTCAACCAGCGTCTTCACAACCTCGCGCACGCGCCCGGGCCGAGCGCGTGGCGCGTGGTCAATCCGGACGGAGCTCACGCGGTTGCCTGCGGGATCGACGTCGACGTGGAGGTCGCGATCGAAGGGCACGTCGGTTACTACTGCGCCGGCATGAACAAGCGTGCCACGGTGCGCGTACATGGCAACGCGGGCCCCGGCGTCGCCGAGAACATGATGTCGGGGCAGGTGCTCGTCGACGGTAACGCGAGCCAGTCGGCGGGCGCGACCGGCCGCGGGGGACTGCTTGTGGTGCGGGGCGACGCTTCTGCTCGCTGCGGCATCTCGATGAAGGGCATCGACATCGTCGTCGGCGGCTCGGTCGGTCATCTGAGCGCGTTCATGGCGCAGCGCGGCTGTCTCGTGGTCTGCGGCGACGCCGGCGAGGCGCTCGGGGACTCGATCTACGAGGCACGCTTGTACATCCGAGGCGAGGTCGCCGAGCTTGGCGCGGACTGCGTCGAGAAGGAGGTGCGGGCCGAGCACCGCGAGCAGCTCGGCGGTCTGCTCGAAGCCGCGGGCATCGACGCCGACCCAGCCGACTTCCGGCGCTACGGCTCCGCGCGGAAGCTCTACAACTTCACCATCGACAACGCCGGGGCGTATTAGCTTGGCGGCCGAGACCGAGCGCGCCTGGAACCTCCGCGAGTCGCATCTCTTCGACCGGACCGTCATCGCCGAGATCCAGCGCGCGGCGCGAGAGGGGATCTACGACATCCGCGGCTTCGGCGCGAAGCGGCACGTGCCGCACTTCGACGACCTGCTCTTCCTCGGCGCGAGCATCTCGCGCTACCCACTCGAGGGCTACCGCGAGCGCTGCGCGACCGACGTCACTCTCGGCACGCGCTTTGCCAAGAAGCCGCTCGAGCTACGGATTCCCGTGACGATCGCAGGTATGAGCTTCGGCGCGCTCTCCGCGCCGGCGAAGGAGGCGCTCGGCCGCGGCGCGAGTGAGGTCGGGACCTCGACGACGACGGGTGACGGCGGGATGACGCCCGAGGAGCGCGAGCACTCGGAAACGCTCGTCTACCAGCTACTTCCGTCGCGCTACGGCATGAACCCGGACGACCTGCGCAAGGCGGACGCGATCGAGGTCGTTGTCGGCCAGGGTGCGAAGCCGGGTGGCGGCGGAATGCTCCTCGGCCACAAGATCTCGGATCGGGTCGCCGAGATGCGTGATCTGCCGCGGGGCATCGACCAGCGGAGCGCGTCGCGCCATCCAGACTGGACGGGTCCGGACGACCTCGAGATCAAGATCGGCGAACTGCGCGAGATCACCGACTGGGAAAAACCGGTCTTCGTGAAGGTCGGCGCGACGCGCACGTACTACGACGTTCAGCTCGCGGTCAAAGCGGGCGCGGACGTCATCGTCGTGGACGGGATGCAGGGCGGGACCGCGGCGACCCAGGACGTCTTCATCGAGCACGTCGGCATTCCGACGTTGCCGGCCACCCGTATCGCCGTCGAAGCGCTGCAGGAGCTCGGGATGCATCGCCAGGTGCAGCTCATCGTCTCCGGCGGAATCCGCACCGGCGCCGACGTCGCCAAGGCACTCGCGCTGGGCGCCGATGCGGTCTCGATCGGGACGGCGGCGCTCGTCGCGCTGGGCGACAACAGCCCGGAGTACGACGAGCAGTACCGCCAGCTCGGGAGCGCTGCGGGGTTCTACGACGACTATCAGGCAGGGCGCGATCCGGCCGGCATCTCGACACAGGACGACGAGCTCGCCGCGCGCTTGGACCCCGTCGTGGGAGGACGGAAGATCGCGAATTACCTGCGCGTGCTCACGCTCGAGGCGCAGACGCTTGCTCGCGCATGCGGGAAGTCACACGTCCTGAACCTCGAGCCGGAGGATCTGGTCGCGCTGACGGTCGAGGCCGCCGCGATGGCGCGTGTTCCGCTCGCCGGCACCGACTGGATTCCGGGTGCGACGCCCACCTGAGCCAGCGCTTCAACAGTGGTCAACTTCCGGGGCTGGTCTCGCCGGATCCCGTTGACGCGGATCGTCGAGCAACTCCGGTAGCGACCTCCCGACCTCCGCGGCGCGCGGGCCCGAGAGGTAGAGGCGCGTCGTGCCCGCGCTCCAGGGCGGCGGGCCGGAGATCGACCCGTCCACGACGTCGATGCCGTCCGCACGGGCCGACTCAGCGATTCGGGCAACCGTCATGGGCGCGACCGCGTTCAGGTCGGCGAAGAGCGGCGTTGCGCTCCGCTCGCGCGCAGCGCGCGCCAGGTCGCGAGCGACCGCGGGCGCGGCTTCGGGCGGCACGATCGAGAGCACCACAGCAGCCTCCCGAGCGACCGCCTGGAGATCGTCGAGCAGCTCGATCTGAGCCTTGGCAGCGAGCCCGCGCGTCCGCTCGCTCCGGCCCGCGAGAGTCGCGACGACGCGGGCGCCGCCGCTCGCGAGTGCGCTGCCCATGGCGGTCCCCATCGCTCCGGGGCTGACGATGCCGACCGTCGGCACGGTTCGAGCGGCTCAGCTCCGGGTCACGTGCGCGGACACGGCGAGCCATCGTCCTGCACGGCGGGCCCAGACATCCGTGTAGCGGCCCGCACCGGGCCGTCCGTCGGCGAGTGTGTACGTCGTCCGGGCGTGGATGATCGCGACGTCGCCGAGGAGGCGGATCTCCACGTCGCGTGCCTCGAGCCCTGAGATCGTCACCGGTCTCGCGGTCTGCTCGAGAAAGGCCTCACGGTCGACGAGCGACCCGTCCGGGTTGGAGCAGCGGAAGTCGTTGGCGAGGATCTCCTCGAACCGCTCGACATCCGAGTGCTGCACCGAGTGGATGTAGGCGCGGTTCAGCTCGCTCAGGGTTACGAGATCGGACGTGGAAGCAGTCATCGGCACGGTCTACGCCACCTCTCGAGGTGGAGGGGACGGCAAGATGATCGCAGCCGGGACCCCCAGGCGGGATGACGTGCGGCTCGCGCTGCTCCGGCTCATGGGTGGAAGCGCAACCGATTTCGTCTTCTGCCACATCGTTAGGTCGTCGCGGAGATCACGGCGATCTTGGTGTCGAAGTTGACGGGCACGCGCGACGTGCTAGACGCCGCGGGGCGCGGCGTCGTCTAGCACCACGCGCATGAGGTCGCGGATCGAGACGATCCCGACCACTGTCCCGTCTTCTACCACCGGCAGATGTCGAAATCCGCCGTGGATCATCAGCGTCGCCGCCATGTCGGTCGACTCGCTTGGCTCGATCGTGTCGGGATCGCGGGTCATCCAGTCGGCGACCGTAGACCCCTCCACGCGCCCCTCACCCACGACGCGAAGGACGTCGCGCTCGGTGAGGATTCCCGCCAGCTTTCCGCCGTCAAGCACCACGACAGCTCCGACGCGGCCTCCGCTCATGCGCTTGGCTGCGGCCGCGATCGTGGTGTCAGGAGGGACGCTGAGAACGTCTCGCGACATGATGGTGTCGACGGTCGGCATCCGCCCGAGCATAACGTGCGTCCTGTCGAGGAGGTCCTCGCGTGGCACTGCTGAACGACCATCCACCACATGTCCTTCGTGACGGGCGACATGGACCGACTCATTGCGTTCTACGAGCGCGTCTTCGATGCCCGCGCGACCCTCGATCTCGAGGAGGAAGGCCTGCGGCATGCGTTCATCGAGATCGGGCCGCACACGGTCCTCCATCCCTTCGAGATACCGGGCGTCGAGGCCCCGGGAAGGGAGGCGATGTTCGAGCGGGGTCGGCTCGACCATTTCGGCCTGAACGCCTCGAGCGAGGAGGTGTTCTGGGAGCTACGTCGCCGCCTCATCGCGGAGGGCGCCGGCGCGTCCGAAGGGGGCCTCGTCACGGACATGGGCTCGATGCTGAGCTTCAGCTTCCATGACCCCGACGGCGCCTGGCACGAGGTGATGTGGCAGAAGCCCGGCGTGCCGCTCGCGGCCGGCTTCAGGCTCGCAGACTGGCAGATGATCGGCGACGACGATCGTTGATGGCGGGCCTTCGAGTGCCACGTCACTCCGAGTCCCAGCCGAGCTCGCTGGAGATCGCTGCCGTCGTCTCGAGGAGCATGGGCAGCGCCGCCTCGACCGCCGCGGCATCGAACCTCGAGCTCGGGCCCTGGAGCGCGACGATCGCCTCCAGCTCGCCTCGACTCGAGCGGATCGGAGCCGCGATCGCGCTCAAGCCGGTCTCACGCTCCTCGATCGCCTCCGCCCAGCCCCGCTCGCGAACCAGCTCGATCTCGGCGGCGAGCTTCTTCGGGTCGGTGATCGTCCGCGGCGTGTAGCCATGGAGCGATCCTTCGGGTAACGGGCGCGGCGAGAAGGCGAGCATCACCTTTCCCGCGGAGGTCGCATGTGCGATCGACGGCCGCCCGAGCCGGGACACCGGCTGGATCTGGTGGGTGCCGGAGGCGAAGTCGATCGTGATCGCGTCGTTGTCGCCCGGCACGGAGAGCGTGGCGGTCTCGCCGGTCTGACGAACCAGCTCCTCGAGGTGGGGGCGGGCGACGGCCCGGACGTCGAGTCGTGCGAGGAGCGCGTTCGCGAGATGCACGATGCGCAAACCGAGCCGGTAGCGGCCCGTGGCGGCGACGCGCTCGACGAGGCCGGAAGCGGCGAGCGTCCCCAGCTGACGCGATACGGTGCTCGGGGTCATGCCCGCTCGTCGTGCGATCTCGTTGGTTCCCAGCTCGCCTCCGTCTGCGACCGTGTCGAGGACGGTGATCGCCCTCGCGGCGGCGCCGATCCGGCGTGCCGATGGTTGACGGGTGCGAGCCATTCGGTGTACGGTCTCCGTTGCGAATGGTGGCACACCGTTGTTGATAGTGCAATTCCGGAGCTGACGGTCGCCCATGTCCTTCGTGCTGGCATGCCCCCACTGCGGGCCACGGCCGGTCGATGAGTTTGCGTACTCCGGCGAGGTCACCCGCAGGCCGCAATCCTCGCCGACGCTCCGTGAGCTGACGGACTACGTGTACTTCCGCGACAACGTCGCGGGCCGGCAGCGCGAGTGGTGGCAGCACCGCCAGGGGTGCGGGGAGTGGTTCCTCGCAGAGCGGGATACGCGCACGAACGAGATCATCTCCGTCAGCCTCCCCAAGCCCGGCACATGAGGCTGCCGGCACAGCCCGGCGAGCTGATCGACCGCGCCGAGCCGCTCGGGTTCAGGCTCGGCGAATACCGCCTGGAGGGCTTCCGCGGCGACACGATCGGCTCGGCGCTCTTCGCGAACGGGCGCCGCGTCTTTTCCCGCTCGTTCAAGTACCACCGGCCGCGTGGGCTTCTCTGCTGCTCGGGGCACTGCCCGAACTGCATGATGACCGTGGACGGCGTACCGAACGTCCGCGTGTGCGTCGAGCCCCTTCGGGAGGGCGCCGTCGTGACGCCACAGAATGTCCTCGGGCGACTCGACATGGACTTCCTGAGCGTCGTGGACAAGTTCGGCGGGCCGTTCACGCCTGTCGGCTTCTACTACCGGACGATGATCCGGCCGCGCTTCATGTGGCCCGTCTACGAGAAGTTCCTACGTGGCGTTGCCGGGCTCGGACGCCTCGACGAGCACGCAGGTCACTCCCGCCGGTACGACGTCGAGCACCGGCGCGCTCGGGTGCTGGTGATCGGCGGCGGCCAGGCCGGCCGGGCGGCTGCTCTGGCGGCGGCGACGGCCGGGCCCGGCGTCGTCCTCGTCGACGAGAGCGTCAGGCTTGCAGACGTCGAGCTCCCCGGTGTCGAGGTGCTCGCGCCTGCTCGCGCCCTCGGAATCTGGGAAGGCAAGCTCGTGCCCGTCGACTCGGGCACGGTTCTCTACCGCTACCGCGCCGAGCGGATCATCGTCGCGACGGGCACGGTCGAGCAACCGCTCGTGTTTCCGGGGAACGACCTGGCGGGCGTCATGCTCCCGGAGGCCGCGCGCCGGCTGATCAGAGACTTCTCGCTGCGGCCCGGGCAGCGGGCGATCGTGCTCGCCGCGGACGAGCGCGCGCCCGAGATCGCGGAAACCCTGCGCGAAGCAGGCGTGGCGGTACCACGCGTCGTCGATCTACGCGAGGGAGCACGGCAACTCGAGGCGCACGGGCGTCGCGGACACGTTCGCCGCGTCGTCGTCGACGGCGAGGAGACGAAGTGCGACCTCGTCGTCGTCTCCGGCGGCCGCCAGCCCGCCTATTCGCTGCTCTCTCAGGCAGGCGGGCGGGTTGAGTACGACGAGAGCCTGAAGGTCTTCGTACCGAGAGATCTTCCCGCCGGGATCGAGGCGGTCGGCTCGGTGACGGGCGAGGGGATCGTGCGAGCAGAGGGCGCCGCTGCCTACGAAGGCAGCGGCAAGTGCTTCGTCTGCATCTGCGAGGACGTGACGACAAAGGACGTGAAGCGGTCGATCGAGGAAGGCTTCGACTCGATCGAGCTCTCGAAGCGGTACACGACGGTGACCATGGGCCCATGCCAGGGGAAGCTCTGCCAGCTCCCGAGCATCCATCTCTACGCACACGAGCTGCACACGTACGAGGCGACGATCGGTACGACGACGGCTCGTCCGCCGTGGGCGCCCGTCGAGCTCGGGCTGCTCGCGGGCAGACATCTCGAGCCGACTCGCCGGACGTCGCTTCACTTCCGGCACGAGGAACTCGGCGCCCGGATGATGTGGGCGGGGCCGTGGAAACGACCGTACGCATACGGCGAGCACCCCGAGGACGAGGTGCGCACGGTGCACGAGTCGCTCGGCGTGATCGACGTCTCCACGCTCGGGAAGCTCCTCGTCGAAGGTCCTGAGGCGGCGCAACTCCTCGAGCGGCTCTACCCGAATCGATTCGCCGACCTCAAGGCGGGACGCATCCGGTACGGCGTGCTCACGAGCGACGGCGGTCGGATCATGGACGACGGCACCGTCGCGCGGCTCGCGGACGACCTCTACTACGTGACGACGACGTCGACGGGCGCCGATGCGGTCACGGCGTGGTTCGAGTGGTGGAACGCGGTGTGGGGCTACGACGCCGAGATCGTCAACGTGACCGGCGCGCTCGCCGCGCTCAACCTTGCCGGCCCGCGGTCCCGCGACGCGCTCCAGAGACTGACCGAGGACGAGCTCTCGGCAGACGAGTTCCGGTACCTCGATGCAAAGCACATCGAGGTAGCCGGAGTTCCGTGCCTCGCGCTTCGCATCGGGTTCGTGGGCGAGCTCGGGTACGAGCTCCACTTCCCGAGTTCCGCCGCCGAGTATCTGTGGGATCGCCTGCTCGCCGACGGCGCTCGGCCGTTCGGGCTCGAGCCTCAGCGCATCCTGCGCCTCGAGAAGGGACACGTCATCGTCGGCCAGGACACGGACTCCGAGTCGAACCTGCTGTCGGCCGGGATGCCCTGGCTGCCGAAGATGGACAAGGACGACTTCGTCGGGAAATTCGCGCTCGAGCACTTCGCCGAGCGGGACGAGCGCGAGCTGCTGGTGGGCTTCACGATGGAGGACGACGTGGTCCCGGCTGAAGGGGCGCAGATCGTGGTCGAGGGCCAACCCGCAGGGCGTGTGACCAGTGCGCGCCGGAGCGAGCAGGTCGGCGCCGTCATCGGGCTCGGTTGGCTGCCGCGGGATCGTGCCGACGCCGGCACGCGCTTCGAGGTCCGCGTCGACCGTCGTCTGGTTGGCGCACGTGTGCATCACGGGGCCTTCTTCGACTCGGCCGGGGAGCGCATGCGGTCATGAGCGCGCTTTACTTCATGTCACCTGCGCGGTGCACACCCGAGACCCTCGCATCGCCACTCGAGCGTGGGCTCGTCGGTGCCCCGGAGAGCCTGCGTGATCTCTCGCCCGACGGCAAGGTCGAGCTCCGCGGCGACCTCGCCCGCGTCGGGCTTGCGGAGGGCGACGAGCTCATTCGCCTGACGCCGCGGCGGGGCTTCCTCCTGACCGGAGACCCGCTCGCGGCGATCGACCGCTCCCGTGCGAACGGCGTCCTCGCGTACGACATGACGGGTGCGCTCGGGGGGCTCGCGTTCGAAGGGGAGACGCTCTTCCGGCGGCTGACGGACCTCGATCCTGGCGCGCTTCCGACGGCAGGGGGATTTGCGCGGATCTCGGCAATCCTCGTTCGCGACGAGGGCGAGCGCTTCCGCGCCTACTTCCCGCAGGAGCTCGGTCACTACGTCGTCGAGGTCGTGCTCGACGTGCTCGCCGGGCTGGCCGGCGGGAGGTCACACCGGGCATGAAGGAGATCTTCTTCCCCAAGCGGATGTGGCGATCGCGCGGAGAGCTCAAGCGCCGCTACGACGTCGTCATCGTCGGGGGCGGCTCACATGGGCTTGCAACGGCGTACTACCTCGCGAAGGAGCACGGCGCGAAGAGCGTCTGCGTTCTCGAGAAGTCCTACATCGGCTCGGGGGCGTCCGGGCGGAACACGACGATCGTGCGTTCCAACTACCGAACACCCGAGGGAGCCGCATTCTACGGCGAGAGCGTGCGCCTCTATGAGCGGCTCTCGAAGGAGCTCGACTTCAACCTCATGTTCTCGCAGCGCGGGCACCTGACACTCGCGCACTCGGATCGTGCGCTCGTCGTCATGCAGGAGCGTGCCGAGGTGAACAAGCTCCTCGGGATCAAGTCGAGCGTCGTCGGTCCGCGCGAGATCGCCGCGCTCTGTCCCGAGCTCGACCTCTCCGACCGTCCCACCTGGCCGGTGCTGGGCGCGCTCTTCCACCCACCGGGCGGAATCATCCGCCACGACGCAGTGGTGTGGGCGTTTGCGCGCGCTGCCGATCGCCGCGGCGTCGACATCCACCCGTACACGGAGGTCACCGGCTTTCAGCAGTCGAACGGCCGCGTCACGGTGGTGGAGACGAACCGCGGGCGGATCGAGTGCGGGCAGGTGGTGAGCGCGACCGCGGGCTGGTCGACGCTCGTCGGCGATCTTGCCGGCGTGCGTCTTCCGATCACGACGCACATCCTCCAGGCGTTCGTGACCGAGCCGCTGAAGCCGTTCCTCGACGTGGTCATCGTCTCGTCCCAGCTCCACG
>Ga0136633_1000635_pt1 | contig 26747 bp, 27 predicted proteins | sample AntDrymeUQ832206_2_FD_105494 | JGI IMG/M metagenome (GOLD analysis project Ga0136633, IMG submission 105494) | Polar desert sand microbial communities from Dry Valleys, Antarctica - metaG UQ83 (22.06) | ecosystem: Environmental > Terrestrial > Soil > Desert | place: Antarctica: Dry Valley... | reverse complement strand
GATCGATGTCTCCCAAGCGATGATCCTCGTCGCTATGGGCGGCCTCATGCTTCGCCGAAACGCCCATCCTTGATTTTCAAAACGGACTCTAAGGCATCCGCGCCGGATTTGCTGCATCGACAGCGCATGATAGACGCCGGCCATGCGCGACCCGGACGACATGACCTATGGCCACTATTTGGGCCTAGACCAATTGCTCGCCGCGCAGCACCCGATATCCGATCATCATGACGAATTGCTCTTCGTCATCATCCACCAGACCAAGGAATTGTGGCTCAAGCAGACGATCCACGAGCTGAAGCTGGCGCGAGATCTGATCCGCGCTGATAAATTGATCGAGGTGCACAAGAATCTCTCGCGCGTCTCGCGTATCCAGGCGGTGATGACCTTGAGCTGGGACGTGCTGGCGACGCTCACGCCCGCCGACTACCTGACCTTTCGCGGCGTGCTCGGATCGTCGAGCGGCTTCCAGTCGGCGCAGTTTCGCGAGGTCGAGTTTCTGCTCGGCATCAAAGACGGCGCCCATCTCGCCCGACATAAAGAAGGCTCGGCGGAGCGCGCTGCTCTTCAAGATGCGCTGGCGCGGCCGAGCCTGTGGGACGAAGCCAATGCGGCGCTGGCGCGGGGCGGCTTCGCATTACCCCCCGCCGCGCTGGAGCGGGACTGGACCCGGCCTTATGCGCCTGATCCGGCGGTCGAGGCGGCCTGGGCCGAAATCTACCGCGATCCGGAGCGCTGGTGGCGATTCTATCAGTTCGCCGAAAAGCTGGTCGATATCGACGACGCCTTCGCGGTGTGGCGGCACAAGCATGTCGTCACGGTCGAAAGGGTGATCGGCTTCAAGCGCGGCACCGGCGGCACGGCTGGGGTCAAATATCTGCAATCGACGCTGGAGAAGCGCGCTTTTCCGGAACTATGGAGTCTCAGGACTATCCTCTGACTCGGTTTTGGCCTCTGACTCGGTTGTGGCATCTGACCCGGTTTGGGGTTCGTCCAGATGAGGATGAGCGCGCCGCCGCCGGGCAACGAGAAACAGGACCAAAGGCCAGAACGTCGTGTTGATCACGTCGAAAAGTGATGCGAGCGGCGGCCAGTCGGTGCCGAAATAGTCGATCACCTCATTCAATAGCGCGAACGCCAGGACTGTGAGCACGGGCCACCAACTGTGCATCCGCCGTCGCAAGACGACTGCAACCACAACGAATATCAGCAGGCCGAAATGGACATGCAGGAGCTCTTCCGTAGCGCCCGTGGCCAGGGCCATGCCTTCCTTCAAGGCGCCATATTGCTCGGCGAAACGGGTAAAGATCTCAAGCATATGGGCGACTAAAAGCTCATTTCGTCATAGATCGGGCCGACATCGCCCCGCCAATCGCCTTGATAGCGGGCAAGTAAGCGCTCGGCCGGTGTCTGACCCGTCGCGATCACCTCGCGCAGGGGATCGAGAAAGCCGGACTCATTGTCGCCCGAAGGATTGAGCGCGGCGCGAGCGGTGAGCCCGGCCCCTGCTATGGCGAGCACCCTTTCGCCCAGTTGTAACAGCGTCTCGCCGTCCGGCGTTTGCGCGGCGAGACCCTCCTTGGGCACCGCGTCGCGCAGCGCCTGGCGGCCGGCGAGGCTCCAATGCTTGACCTCGTCCCATGCGGCGGTGAGCGCGTTCTCGTCATAGAGCAGGCCGACCCAGAGCGCGGGCAACGCGCAGATCCGGCTCCAGCGACCGCCGTCCGCGCCGCGCATCTCGAGAAAATTCTTCAGCCGAACCTCGGGGAAGATGGTCGAGAGATGATCGGTGAAATCCGAGACGAGCGGCTTCTCGCCCGGCAAAGCGGGCAGGCGACCATCGAGGAAATCGCGGAAGGATTGGCCGGAGGCGTCGATGTAGCGGCCGTCGCGAAAGACGAAATACATGGGCACGTCGAGCGCGTAGTCGAGATAGCGCTCATAGCCAAAGCCATCCTCGAAGACGAACGGGAGCATGCCCGTACGGTCGGCGTCGGTGTCGGACCAGATGTGGCTGCGGAAGGAGAGGAAACCGTTCGGCTTCCCTTCGGTGAAAGGCGAATTGGCGAAGAGCGCGGTGGCGAGCGGCTGCAGCGCCAGCCCGACCTGGAACTTGCGCGCCATGTCGGCCTCGGAGGAATAATCGAGATTGACCTGGATGGTGCAGGTCCGGACCATCATATCGAGGCCGAGCGAGCCGACCTTCGGCATGTAATCGAGCATGATCTTGTAGCGGCCCTTGGGCATCGTGGGCAGCTCGGCGCGGGTCTTGTCCGGCCACATGCCAAGGCCGAGGAAGCCCAGGCCCAATTTGTCGCCGATCGCCTTGGCCTGGGCGAGGTGGCGGCCGGCTTCGGCGCAGGTCTCGTGCAGGTGGCTACGCTGCGCGCCGGAAAGCTCGAGTTGCCCGGCCGGCTCGAGGCTGATTGTGCCGTCAGGGCCGGACAGCGCAATGACGTTTCCGGCTTCCATAACCGGCGTCCAGCCGAACTCGGTCATCGCCATCAGCAAATCGCGAATGCCGCCGGGCTCGTCATAGGATGGCGCGCGATGATCGTCGCAGCGATAGACGAATTTCTCATGCTCGGTACCGATCCGCCAGGCGGGTTTCGGCTTCTCGCCCTTGGCGAAGGTGGCGAGGAGATCGGCGCGGCTTTCGATCCGGGCGTCGCCCTTAACGGCGGTTTCGGTGCGGGTGGTCATTGCGGCGGCATCTAGGGCGTGGGACCGGCCCCCGCAATGACCCGGGCGTCCTCGGGGGGCCGCCCGCTCGACAGCCGCAAAGCCTCGGGCTACGGCGTAGCGCCATGACGATCCGTCCGGTCATCCTTTCCGGCGGAGCCGGAACCCGGCTCTGGCCGCTTTCGCGCGCCGGTCGGCCGAAGCAATTGCAGGCCCTGACAGGCGAGCGGACGATGCTGCAGGACACCGCTATGAGGGTCGCCGATCCGGCCCGGTTCGCGCCGCCGCTGCTGATCGCCAATGCCCGCCACGCCGACGAGATCGAGGCGCAACTGACCGAGATCGGCGTGACGCCCGCGCTGCTGATTCTCGAGCCGGCGGGACGGAACACCGCGCCGGCGATCGGCCTCGCGGCGCTCGCTGCGGAGGCCGGCGATCTCCTGCTCGTTCTGCCGAGCGATCATGCGATCGGCGACGCCGGGGCGTTCCGGGCGGCGGTCGAGGCGGCGGCGCCGCTAGCCGCCCAGGGCTGGCTTGTCACCTTCGGCATCCGCCCCGACCGGCCCGAAACCGGCTATGGCTATATCCGGCGCGGCGCGGCGCTGGACGATCGCGCCTTTGCAGTCGAGGCCTTTATCGAAAAGCCTGACCGGGCGACCGCCGAATCCTATCTGGCAGACGGCTTCTATGACTGGAATGGCGGCATCTTCCTGTTGCGCGCCGATCGCGTGATCGAGGAGCTCGAGGCGCAGGCGCCGGACATCGCTGCCGGGCTGCACGAAGCGATGACCGGCGCGCGGCGCGAATATGGCCGGCTTCATCCCGCTGCCAAGGCCTTCGCCGCGATCCGCAGTGAATCGATCGACTATGCAGTGATGGAGAAAAGCGACCGGGTCGCGGTGGTGCCGGTAACGATGGGCTGGTCGGACATCGGCAGCTGGGACGCGCTCCACGATCTCACGCAGAAGGACGCGAACGGCATTGTAGCGAACGGCGACGTGGTCGCGATCGACAGCACCAATTGTTTGCTCCGCTCGGACGGGCCGACGTTGGTGACGATTGGGGTCAAGGATCTGATCGTCGTTGCCGCGGGCGACGCCGTCCTGATCCTGCCGCGCGGCGAGAGCCAGCGGGTCCGCGAAGCGGTTGAGGCGACGAAGGCGCGCGGGTCAGGCGAGTAGGTCGGGCCGCTTCGCGCCGCCGGGATAGGCCGCGATCAGCGACCGATCGCCATCGAGGCGGGCTTTGCCCTCAACCCTGAAGACGGACCCGACGGTCAACGGCGTCCCGTCAAGTCGGCCGCCGTCGCGTGTCGGGATCAGCCAGAGATCTTCGCCGCCGGGCCTCACTTCCCGCGACTGGTCGCCGGTCCAGCGTTCGAGGACGAAGCCGCGGCCCGCATGAAGGAGCCCGCGGCCCGGCTCGAGCGAGTGTTGCGCAAAAGCCGGCCGCCAAGGCTCCGGGCGCGCCGCCGCTACGGCTTTCTCAAGGTGCAGCTCGCGCGGCCGGCCATAATCGTAAAGGCGGTAGGTGAGATTCAGATTCTGCTGGATCTCCATGATCGTCAGCCCGGCGCCGATCGCGTGAATCGTGCCGGCGGGCGAAAAAAAGACGTCGCCCGTCCGGACCGGCCGCCAGTCGATCAGCTGCTCAATCGCGCCGCTCAGCGCTGCCTCGCGCAGCTCGGCCTTGTTCACTTCGCGCGTCAGACCGAGTCCGATCACCGCGCCGGGCTCGGCGTCGAGAACCAGCCACGCCTCATCCTTGCCGCGCTTGTGGCCGATCGCCTGCGCCGCCACGTCGTCCGGATGGACCTGGATCGAGAGCCGGTCTGCAGTGAATAGCAATTTGATCAGCAGCGCCCGATCGGCGCCATCGGGCTCTTCGAACCAGATCTCGCCGATCGGCGTGTCCCCGTCCGCCTCTCCAGGCGCCCAATCGGGCAGATCGGCGCGGCCCCAGACGCGCTCGACGCGGCGCGGTTCGAGCCGGGTTGCGGGCATGTCGTCTCTCCTCCGATGGAAGCAATGACCCAAGCGGCGCAGGGATTCCAGTGGGCCGATTCGGCACGAGCGCCAACCCGAACTCAAGCTCAGCCTGACCGGCCGCGAACCTGTTGAACGGACTCTACGTCCCCGCTATACGCTGGCAGTGAAGTTGCGCCGGCTCATAATTTCAATCATTTGCTGCGGCATCGTCGGTATCGGCGGCGTCGCGGAAGGCCAGTTGCAGTCCGAGCGGCCCGATGGGCGGCAACGCGTTTGCCTGTATCGCGGCGTGACCGGGGCCACCCGCGCCAACGACCAGACTCGCGAATATCGGGTCGGCCTCGCGGAGAATTGTCCGCTGCTACCGCCCAATCGGGAGGCGGCGACGCTGCCGCCGACCGCCCGGCTGACGGCTGAAACGGTGTTCGGGAATACACGCCTCTGCACCTATGAGCAGTCAGGCCTGAGCTGGCAGAGCACGATACCGGCCGAGCGCCCCTGTCCTCTGGCGGCGGGCATGCTGCCACGGACGCTTCGCTAGACAGACGCAAGAGCGCCTAGCGCAAGACGATTTCAATCGGGCCGCCGCCCGAATCGGCCGGGCGCGCCTCGTCGGCGCAAGCCACGGTCGCATCGCGCACGGCGGGCGGCAATTGCGGCCAAAGCTGCCGGGCGACGACGAGGTGCGATGGATTGCGGCGATCCAGGATGACGCCGGCTTCCGTCAGCACCTGGAGGACTTGAACGCACTCGCCCCCGCCGGCGAGCGCCGCCGATTCGATGTCGCGAATATCGAAGGGCGCTAGCGAGGCCCGACCGAGCCAATTGGCGCCGTAAGCCATGATCGCGAGCAGCAGCGCGCCCAGAGCACCGAGCGCCGGAACGGTCGCGCGTGATCTGCGGATCAGGAAGACCAGCGGCGCGGCGACGGCGAGGTAAAGCGCCAGAGCTGCGGATGAGGCGAGGGCAGGAGTCATGGGTTGGCGCGACCCAATAGTCCGGCGGACCACGCTTGGCAAATCTCGCGGCGGCTGCAGACCAAGGCATTTGCGCCCTTGCGGCCGCCGACCTATGAAGTCGCCGCCCAATCCTTGGGCGAATCCCTGCCGCCCAGGAGAGGTTCTTCATGCCGCCTTCCACCCCGCAAGCGCGCTGGCCCGACCTGGTCCGGTTCGGCATTCTTGTGGCCCTGATCGTCGCCTGTTTTCTAGGGGGCGGCGCCTCGCGCCTCGACGTTCTGTCGCTGATCTACCTCCAGCCGTTCGCCGTCATTTGTCTCGCGGCCTTGCTTATCGTCCCGGGCCCGATCGAGTGGCGGACGGTGCTCGCGCCGTTGCTGATGCTCGCCGCGCTGGCCGCCATCATCGCCTCTCAGCTCATACCGCTGCCGCCGGGGCTGTGGGCGGCGCTGCCCGGCCATGGCTCCTTCGCGGAGATCGCGAGCGGCGCCGGAGCGGGCGCGGTGTGGCGTCCCATCAGCCTCACCCCCGATCTGGGGCTGGCCAGCCTGGCCGGCCTGGTGGTTCCGGCGGCGGCGCTGATCGGCTTCGCCGCGATCCCGCGCGCGCTAACCTACTCGCTGCTCCCGATTCTGCTCGCAGGCGCGGTGATCAGCATTCTCGTCGGCCTGGCCCAGGTGGGGGGAGGCGAGCGCAGCCCCTTCTACCTCTATGCGGTCACCAGCCCCGGCCTGCCTGTCGGTCTCTTCTCGAACCGCAACCACCAGGCGGTCCTGCTCGTCATGGCCTGGCCGATGCTGGCCGTCTGGGCGGCGTGTTCGACCGGTAACCGCCGCGCCGACGACGTCCGCCGGAGCGTCGCGCTCGCGCTCGCCATCCTGCTGCTGCCGGTGCTGGTGATCACCGGCTCGCGCGCCGGCCTCGCTTTGGCGCCAGTCGCTCTTCTCCTTGCGGCCGCGATCTGGCGAGCCCATAATGTCGGCGGCCTGCGGCTCGCCCCGCGGGCGAGGCGGCTCGTCTGGGCCGGCGCGGGGATCACCGCCGTCCTCGTCGTCGGCGCCGCGATCGGGTTGTCGCGGGATGAGGCGATCCGCCGCTTCTTCGAATCGTCGTTCGAGGACGATTCCCGGTTTCAGCATATGCCGGTCATGCTGCGGATTCTGGGCGACTTCTTTCCGGTCGGATCGGGCTTCGGGTCGTTCGATCCGATCTACCGCTTCTACGAGCCCGATGCGCTGCTGAGCGCGACCTATTTCAATCATGCCCATAACGACCTCATGGAGATCGCCATCACCGGCGGCTTGCCTGCTATACTGCTGGCGCTTGCCTTCCTCCTCTGGGCCGGCCGGAACATCTTTGCCGCTTTTCGCGACCGCAGCGCCTCGCGACGGCGGGCATTTGCCTGGCTCGCGGGCGGGATCATTCTCGTCGCCCTGGCCAGCAGCCTGGTCGATTATCCGCTACGAACGCCCCTAATGTCGGTGCTGTTCGCGCTGGCCTGCGGATGGCTCGGCCAAGGCCGATCGAGCGCGCGCGATGCCAGCGCCCGAGGCTGAAACCGCTTTACCGTCAAATTGTTTGTCACTAAGGCCCCGACCTTCAGTTGACATTCTCGGCGTCCAGGGCGGACCGGGGCCACAAGCTTAGTGAGGTTTGCTTCGAATGAGACGTTTTGTGCTTCTCTGCGCGCTGGCCCTGGCCGGCTGCTCGGGGCCGCGTCTGATCAATACGGGCCAGGTGAACATCGTAGCGGCTAACGATCTTCCGGCGCCGTCGCGCGCCGACCTCGCGGGGGGCGAGCGCCCGCATCTCGTCGGACCCTTCGACCGGCTCGGCGTCGAGGTGTTCGGTCTGCCGGAGCTGAGCCGACAGGTCCAGGTCGACTCCAACGGGAGCGTCTCGCTGCCGCTCGCCGGGGCGATCCAAGTTTCGGGCCGAACCCCGCAGGAATTGGAAGCCATTTTCGCCGAGCGGCTGCGGGCCGGCCATGTTCGCGATCCGCTCATCACCGTCAGCGTGCTCGAAACGGTGAGTCAGACGGTCACCGTTGACGGCCAGGTGCGTACGCCCGGCCTCTATCCGGTCGTTGGGCAGATGACCCTGATGCGCGCCATCGCCCGCGCCCAGGGCACGACCGAATTCGCTCAGGCGAGCCACGTGGTCGTCTTCCGGACGGTCGGGGGCCAGCGCATGGCCGCGCTCTACGATCTCCGGGCGATCCGGCTGGCCGCCTACGAGGATCCGCAGGTTTATCCCAACGACGTCATCGTCGTCGGGGAGTCCGTGGCGCGGCGGATCTTCCCGCAGCTCCTGCAGGGGGCTGGCCTTCTCGTGGCGCCGTTGGTGACGGTCCTCGGCAATAACAGCAATTAATTTCGGCCGGACAAGACATGAACGATTTGACCTTCCGCCGAGCCGCCGACGACGATCGCGGCGAGCCGATCCGCCCCGGCGGGTCGGTCGAGGAAGTGCAGCGCGGCGTGCAGCCGCTCGTCCTCCAGTATCTGCGGATCGCCAAGCGCTGGCGCTGGCTGTTGCTGGGATCGATCACCCTCAGCGCGATCGCCGGACTAGTCGTGACCCTGCTGATGACCCCCCAATATACGGCGGCGGCGACGATCGAGATCCAGCGCGAGAACGACCGCATTCTTTCGGTCCGCGGCGTCGAGCCCGAGGGAAGCGCGGTCGACGTGGAATTCTACCAGACTCAATATGGCCTGCTGCGCTCCCAATCGCTGGCCGAGCGGGTCGCCGCGGACCTGCGCCTTCACAACAGTCCCGAATTCTTCGAAATGTTCGGCGCCGATGTCTATGCGGAACGGCTGCGCGAGAACCGTACAGCGGCGGCCGTGGCGGGCCAAAGCCGAGAGCGCATCCGTCAGGCCGGCATCATCCTGCTGCGCAACGTCAATGTGGCGCCCGAGCGGCTCTCCCGCCTCGTCGACATCGAGTTCAGTAGCCCCGATCCGCAGTTGTCGGCGCGCATCGTGAACTCCTGGACGCAGCACTTCGTCGAGACCACATTGGCGCGGCGCTTCGAGGCGACATCGCACGCCCGCACCTTTCTCGAAGCGCGGCTAGGCGAGTTGCGCCAGCGGCTGGAGCAGTCCGAGCGGGCGCTGGTCGCTTACGCGTCGCGCGAGCGGATCATCAACCTTCCGACGACGACGCCTTCGCCCAACGGCGGCGGTACCAGCGTTGTCGAACGGCCGATCGTGGCGGAAGACCTCGCCGCGCTGAACCAGGAGCTCAACGAAGCGATTGGCGACCGAATGCAGGCTCAGAGCCGGCTTCAGGTCGCCGGGGGATCGACCACCGAAGCGCTGGCCAACCAGGCGATCAGCTCGCTGCGCACCCGGCGCGCGGAACTGGCCGGCGAAAGGGCCCGGATGCTGGCGCAGTTCGAACCCGAATATCCGCCGGCGCGCGCCATCGCTGACCAGATCGCTGAGCTCGACCGATCGATCGCGCGCGAAGAAGGTCGGGTTCGCAACACGTTGCAGAGCGCCTACCAGGCCGCCGCCGCCCGCGAAACTTCGCTGCAGGAGCGCGTGAGGGGCTTGCAAGGTGACCTCATGAACCTGCGCGGGCGCACCATTCAGTACAATATCTACCAGCGTGAGGTGGACACTAACCGCCAACTCTACGACGCCCTGCTTCAGCGCTACAAGGAGATCGGGGTCGCCGGGGGCGTCGGCGTCAACAACATTTCGGTCGTCGATCCAGCGGAAGTACCGCTCTCGCCTTCCAGCCCGCGGCTGATCATCAACCTCCTCGTTTCGCTGTTGCTCGGCGGCGTGATCGGCGCGGGCATGGCGCTCGCGCTGGAGCAAATCGACGAGACGATCTCCGACCCCACGGACGTCGAGCCGATGCTTGGGCTACCTCTGCTCGGTACGATCCCGAAGGCGGGGACCGAAGACGTTGTCGAGGAACTGGAGGACCGCAAGTCCTCCATGGTCGAAGCCTATCTGTCCGCCCAGACGCGGCTGGCCTTCACCACCGACCACGGCATTCCGCGCACACTCACCGTCACCAGCACCCGGCCCGGCGAGGGTAAGACGACCACTGCTTATGCTTTGGCCCAGTTGCTCGCGCGCGCCGGGCGGAAGGTCATCATCGTTGATGCCGACATGCGCTCGCCGTCGCTGCACCATATCTTCGGCGTCGATAACGAGCGCGGGCTTAGCAACTATCTGGCCGGAAGCGGTGATCTGGCACAGCTAATCCGAGGAGGCCTCCCCAACGGCCTCGCTTTGCTCAGCGCCGGCCTGACCCCGCCCAACGCAGCGGAGCTGCTGACCGGCGACCGTGTGCGACTGATGATCAAAGAGCTTGTCAAAAAGTTCGACCATGTCATCCTGGACGTGCCGCCTGTCATGGGTCTTGCGGACACGCCGCTAATCGCGAGCCTGGTCGAAGGCACCATCTTCGTCATCGAATCGCATGAGACCAAGAGCACCATGGCGCGGGTCGCCGTAAGCAGGCTCCGCGACGCCAATGCGCGCGTGCTCGGCGCGCTGCTGACGAAATTTGAATCGAAGCGGGCCCATTACGGCTACGGCTACGACTATGGCTATGGCTATGGCGAGAATGCCGGGAAAGCGTCCTAGCCGCAGTCGCGACGGGGCGAGGTCAGCGCTGCGGCGCGGCAAAGCTCTTCGTCGCGGCTTGCGCTCGCTGCTCGTCGCCGGTTCGTCGGCGCTGCTCCTCCTCTTCGTTCTTCAGGTCTCGATTGCCGGCGCACTCCGAGCGCTATCGCCACAGACCGCGCTGGTCTGGTCGCCGCTCGACGCTGACGCCCGCGCGAATGTCGCGGCCCGCATCCTCACCATGGACCGCTCGCCGCCCGCGCGGGAACGCGCCGCCGCGCTTGCCCGTGACGTGATCGATCGCGATCTGACCCGGGTGGTCGCGCTGCGCTCGCTTGCGCTGGCGCGTGCCGAGCCGGGGCGCCCGCTCGATGACGTCTCCCGCCTCATGGCGCTCGCCCAGCGCGTGTCGCGCCGGGATCAGGCAACCCAATTGTGGCTCGCCGACCAAGCCGGACGACGACGCGACGCCGGCGCGCTCATCCGTCATTTCGACATCGCGTTGCGCACCACTTCGCGTTCGCGGGAGACTTTGCTCGCTTCCCTCGTCGCCGCGTCGGGCGACCCGTTGATCGGCGAGGCGATCGGCCGGGCGCTGTCGGAGAGGCCCAATTGGTGGCTAGCCTTCATCTCCGCGACGATCGACACGGGAACGCCCGACCAGCTGCTCCAGTTCGCGCGCGGCCGGCTGAACCCGGCGGTGCCGCGGGAACGCGCGATGATCCGCAGCGCGGTTGAGGCCCTGGTCAACCGCAACGCCTATGACGGGGCATGGCAACTCTACGCCGACGCGCTCGGGCGCGAGGGCGCGACAGCTTTGCAAGGCCTGGTGCGCAACGGCGGTTTCGAGGCGGCGCCCGATTTCCCGCCCTTCGACTGGACGCTGGGCGTCAGCGCCGCGCGGCAGGCGTCGCGCGAGCCGCGCCCCGACGGCGCCGGCACCGCCTTGCGGCTGACGGCTGAGGACGACCGGCGGGGCGATGCCGCGCTCCAGCTACTGCACCTCGCGCCGGGCGGCTATCAGGTCCGCCTCGAGAGCGGCCAGGTTTCCGCCGATCCGGCCAAGCGACCGCAACTGGTCGTGCGCTGCGCCGTCGGGGACGCGGTTCTCGTCAGCGCGACGCCGCAGGCCGGCGCCGCTGGGTCCTTCACGCTGCAGGCGCGATTCCAGGTGCCCCCTGATTGCGGCTGGCAATGGCTGGCGGTTCAGGCTAGCGGCGGCGTCTCCGAAACCGATTCAGGCGCCTGGATCGACAATGTCACCATCATGAGATTATGAGGCCGGCGCACCCGTTCGGCTGACTTATCCGAGGTTTATCTTGAAAGATCGATTAATTGACCGCCTCCAGGGCGGGGAGGCCGTGATCGGCATCGTCGGCCTCGGCTATGTCGGCCTGCCGCTCGTCCTGCGTTACAGCGAGGAAGGTTATCGGGTCGTCGGCTTCGACATCGACGCCGATAAGGTGGCCTCGATCCAGTGCGGCAATAGCCTTATCGAGCATATCCCGTCTGTCGCCGTAAAGGCGGCCCTCGACGGCGGCTTCGAGGCGACCACCGATTTCGCCCGGGCGCGCGGGGTCGACGCGCTGATCCTGTGTGTGCCGACGCCACTGAACCGCTATCGGGAGCCCGATCTCTCCTACGTCGTGAACACGATTGAGGCATTGGTCCCCCATTTGCGGGCGGGTCAGGTTGTTTCGCTGGAGAGCACCACCTATCCCGGCACCACCGAGGAGGAGGTCGCGACCCGGGTCGCCAAGGCCGGCCATGCCGTCGGCGAGCAGGTCTTCGTCGTCTATTCGCCCGAGCGCGAGGATCCTGGCAATCCGCACTTCACGACCCGCACCATCCCCAAGGTCGTCGGAGGCGTCACCGAAGCCTGCCTTGCGGTCGGCGTCGCGCTATATAGCGGAGTCATCGACCGGATCGTGCCGGTCAGCTCGACCAAAGCGGCCGAGATGACTAAGCTGCTCGAGAACATCCACCGCGCCGTGAACATCGGCCTAGTCAACGAGATGAAGATCGTCGCCGACCGGATGGACATCGACATCCACGAGGTGATCGACGCGGCGGCGACCAAGCCGTTCGGTTTCGTCGCCTATCGGCCCGGCCCCGGACTTGGCGGCCACTGCATCCCGATCGACCCCTTCTACCTCACCTGGAAGGCGCGCGAATATGGGATCAACACGCGCTTCATCGAGCTTGCGGGTGAGATCAACGATTCCATGACGGGCTATGTCGTCGCCAAGGTCACGGCCGCCCTCAATCGCTCGCGCATGGCGGTCAACGGCGCGCGCGTGCTCGTTCTCGGCATCGCCTACAAGCCGAATGTCGACGACATGCGGGAATCGCCGTCGGTCATCATCATGGAGAAGCTGCGCGATCTCGGCGCAGCGGTGGACTATAGCGACCCCCACATTCCTGTCTTTCCGAAGACCCGCCGCCACGATTTCACGCTAAACAGTGTCGCGCTCGATCCCGGGAGCATCACCGGCTATGATTGCGTGCTGCTGGCGACCGACCACGCCGCTTTCGACTATGCTCTGATCGCCGAGCATGCGAGGGCGATCGTCGATACGCGCGGCCGCTTCGACCGCAACGACCCGAAGGTGGTGCCGTCGTGACCGATTCCGTTCGGATCGCCCAGATCGGCTGCGGCCATTGGGGCAAGAATCTCGCGCGCAACTTCGCCGAGCTGGGCGCGCTCGCGGCGATCGCCGACGATCATCCCGAGACCGCGGCGCGGATCGCCGGCGAGCATAAGGTTCCTGCGCGCTCGTTCGCTGACATTCTAGCCGATCCAGCGATCGCCGGCATCTCGCTCGCCACCCCGGCGGCGATGCATGGCCGGATGGCGCTGGAGACACTCGCCGCCGGCAAGCACGTCTTCATCGAAAAACCCCTGGCGCTCGATCCCGCCGAGGCCGAGACGGTGGTCGAGGCGGCGGAGCGGGCCGGGCTGGTGCTAATGGTCGGCCACCTGCTGCAATATCATCCGCAGTTCATCGCCCTGCTTCGGCTGGTGCGCGAGCGCGCGGTCGGTGCGGTGCGCTATATCTACTCCAACCGCCTCAGCCTCGGGAAATTCCGCACCGAGGAGAATGTGCTCTGGTCGTTTGCGCCGCATGACCTTTCGATGACTCTGGCTCTGACCGGCGAGCAGCCAGACCGGGTTTCGGCGGAAGGCGCGGCGATGCTCGACGGCAGCATCGCCGACTGGTGCATCTGCCACCTGAGCTTCCCCTCCGGGGTGCGCGCCCACATCCACTCCTCCTGGCTGCATCCGTTCAAGGAGCAGCGGCTGGTGGTCGTCGGCGACGAGGGCATGATTGTATTCGAGGACAGCGCCCTGGATTGGGAACGTCGGCTGGTTCTCTATCCCCACAAGGTCGATCGTAGCGGGGGGGCGCCGGCGCCGATCAAGGGCGAGGCCCAGTTCGTGCCGGTCGAGCGGGGCGAGCCGCTGCGCGCCGAATGCCGCCAGTTCCTCCGTTCGGCCGCCACAGGCGAGCGGCCGCCGACCGACGGTCGCGAGGGCCTCGCCGTGCTGAAGGTGCTCGACCGCGCGGAGCAGGCGCTCAGGCTCTCGCTCTCGGAGGGCGCCCAGTGACCAGGAAGCCGCCCTTCATCCACGAAAGCGCCTATATCGACCAGCCGAGCGTGATCGGCGCGGGGACTAAGATCTGGCATTTCGCCCATGTCCTGCCGAACACGGCGATCGGCGAGGATTGCGTGCTTGGCCAGAATGTCGTCGCCGGGCCGGACGTGAAGATTGGCGACCGCTGCAAGATCCAGAACAATGTCTCGCTCTACACGGGTGTCGAGCTGGGCGACGGGGTCTTTTGCGGCCCTTCCTGCGTATTCACCAACGTGCTGACGCCACGTGCGGAAATCGAGCGCAAGCACGAGTTCGCCGCCACGCCGGTCGGCAACGGCGCGACGATTGGCGCCAATGCGACGATCGTCTGCGGTAACCGGCTAGGCGCCTATTGCATGGTCGCGGCCGGCGCGGTGGTGACCAGGGACGTGCCGGACTATGCCCTCGTCGCCGGCGTCCCGGCGCGGCGGATCGGCTGGGTCTCGCGCAGCGGCGATAGGCTCGACAACAGCCTGGTTTGCCCGCGCACCGGCGAGGTCTATGAGCACGACGACGCCACCGACACCCTGTCCCCCAAGGAAGCAGAATGACCATCCAGTTCATCGACCTCGCCGCGCAGCAGCGGCGGATCAAGGCGCGGATCGACGCGCGCATTCAGGCGGTGCTCGCCCATGGCGGCTACATCATGGGTCCGGAGGTCAAGGAATTCGAGACAGCGCTGGCTGCCTTCTGCGGCACCCGTTTCGCGCTCGGCTGCGCCAATGGCACCGACGCGCTGCAGCTTGCGCTAATGGCGCTGACGGCAAGGCCAGGCGACGCCGTCTTCTGCCCCAGTTTCACCTTTGCGGCGACCGCCGAAGTGGTGCCGATGGTCGGCGCGACGCCGGTGCTCGTCGATGTCCGCGAGGACAGCTTCAATCTCGACATCGAAAGCCTGAAGCGGGCGATCGTCCATGCCCGCGCACAGGGCCTGCGCCCGGCGGGCGTGATCCCGGTCGATTTGTTCGGCCTGCCGGCCGACTATGACGCGATCGAGGCGGTGGCGCGCGAGGAGGGGATGTGGATCATCGCCGACAGCGCCCAAGGCTTCGGCGGCACCTATCGCGGCCGGCGCGCCGGCGCGATCGGCGACATCGCCACCACCTCTTTCTTCCCAGCCAAGCCGCTCGGTTGCTACGGGGACGGCGGCGCCGTCTTCACCGCCGACGAGGAGCTGCGTGCGTTGATGGAATCCTACCGGGTCCACGGCAAGGGCAGCCACAAATATGACAATGAGCGCATCGGCCTCAATTCGCGGCTCGACACGCTCCAGGCCGCCATCCTGCTGGAGAAGCTGGCGATCTACGAGGACGAGCTCGAGGCCCGCCAGCGGGTCGCGGCGCACTATCGCGAGCGGATCGGCAACGCGCTGCGGACACCGGAAGTGCCGGACGATTGCCGCTCGACCTGGGCCCAGTACACGGTGCGGGTGCAGGGCGGGCAGAATCGCGAGGCGATCATGGCCGGCCTGAAGGAGCGCGGGATCCCGACCGCTGTCTATTATCCTCGCCCGCTCCACCGTCAGACCGCTTATGCCGGCTTCCCGACCGACCCGGCCGGCCTCGCGATCTCCGAGCGCCTGTCGACCGAGGTGTTCAGCCTGCCGATGCACCCCTATCTGGATGCCGAGGCGCAGGATCGGATCATCGACGCGGTGATCGACGTGGCCGGCGTCCGCCAAGACGCGCGCGCGGCCTGAAGCGCGGCGACAAGCGGAAAGCGCGCGCCATGGACCTGAGCGGCAAGAAGATACTGGTGACCGGGGCCGACGGCTTCATCGGCTCCCATCTGGTCGAGCACCTGGTGGCCGAGGGGCACGACGTGCGCGCCTTCGTCCTCTACAACAGCTTCAACAGCTGGGGCTGGCTCGACGACGCGCCGGAGCAGGTGCGCCGGTCGATCGACGTCTTCGCCGGCGACATCCGCGATCCGCACGGCGTGCGTCAGGCGATGCAGGGCTGCGACGCGGTCTTCCACCTCGCCGCTTTGATCGCGATTCCCTATTCCTACCATTCGCCCGACACCTATGTGGACACCAACGTCAAGGGCACGCTGAACATCGTCCAGGCAGCGCGCGAGCTCGGCGTCGCCCGGGTCGTCCACACCTCGACCAGCGAGGTCTACGGGACGGCGCGATTCGTGCCGATTACCGAGGAGCATCCGCTGCAGGGCCAGTCACCTTATTCGGCGAGCAAGATCGGCGCCGACCAGATCGCGGCGAGCTTCCACGCCTCCTTCGACACGCCGGTGACGATCATCCGGCCGTTCAACACCTATGGTCCGCGGCAATCGGCGCGCGCGGTGATTCCGACGATCATCACCCAGATCGCCGCCGGCGCGCCCTCGATCCGCCTCGGCGCCACCCATCCAACCCGCGACTTCAATTATGTCCGGGACAGCGTCCGCGGCTTCGTCGCGCTGGCGGAGTGCGACGATGCGATCGGCCAGGTCGTCAATGTCGGCAGCAATTACGAAATCTCGATTGGCGACACCGCAAGGCTGATCGCCGAGGTCATGGGATCGGACATCGCGATCGAGACCGACGAGGATCGCATGCGGCCCGCAGCGAGTGAGGTCGAGCGGCTGTGGGCGAGCAACGACAAGGTGCGGGTGCTGACCGGCTGGGAGCCGGACTATGGCGGGCTCAAGGGTTTCCGCCGTGGCCTTGAGGAGACGATCGCCTGGTTCGGCGATCCCGAGAATCTCAGGCGCTACAAGGCGCACCGGTACAATATCTGATGGCGGACGGCGGCCCGAGCGACGGCGCGGACCGGATCCTCGGGGCGGTTCGCGATGTGCTGGGTCCGGCCGAAGCGTCGATCCCCCTGCACGAGCCGGAATTTCGCGGCCGCGAGCGCGACTATGTCGCCGATTGCATCGACACTGGCTGGGTTTCTTCGGTCGGCTCCTTTGTCGACCGGATTGAGCGCGACCTCGCCGAGATCACCGGCGTTGAGCGGGCGGTGGCGGTGGCGAATGGCACCGCGGCGCTCCATATCTGCCTCATCCTCTCCGGGGTCGGGCCGGGCGATGAGGTGCTGACCCCCACGCTCACCTTCATCGCCACCGCCAACGCTGTCTCCTATACCGGAGCGACTCCGCATTTCGTCGATTCCGAGACAGCGACGCTCGGCGTCGATGCCTCGAAGCTCGACTCCTATCTCGGCGAGATTGCGGAGATGCGGGGGGGCGTCTGCGTCAACCGCCGCACCGGCGCGCCGATCCGCGCCCTCATCGTCATGCACGTCTTCGGCCATCCTGCCGATCTCGACGCGCTTTCCGAGGTCTGCGCGCACTGGAATCTTGTCCTCGTCGAGGATGCGGCCGAGAGCCTCGGCTCTGCCTATCGCGGCGTCCATACCGGCAATCGCGGCCTGATCTCTGCGATGAGCTTCAACGGCAACAAGCTGGTGACGACGGGCGGCGGCGGCGCGATCCTCACAAACGACGCCGTGCTGGGCGAACGGGCCAAGCATCTGACGACAACGGCGCGGGTCAAGCATCGCTGGAACTACATCCACGACGAAATCGGCTATAACTACCGGATGCCGAACCTCAACGCCGCGCTTGGCTGCGCCCAGCTCGAACGGCTTTCGGACATGTTGGCTCGCAAGCGCGAGCTCGCCGCCCGCTACGCCTCCGCGTTCCAGCGGGTGCCTAGCGCCGCCTTTCTGGCTGAGCCCGAAGGCAGCGCAAGCAATTACTGGCTGAACGCGATCGTGCTCGCGCCGCAGCAGGCCGAACAGCGCGACGCGGTGCTCGATCGTCTGAACGATGCGGGCTATATGGCGCGGCCGATCTGGACGCTGATGCACCGCCTGCCGATGTACGCGAACTGCCCGCGCGGCGACCTTTCGGTCGCTGAGGATATGGAAACCCGGGTGATCAACCTGCCCAGCAGCCCAGGACTGGTGGGCTGAGATGGCGCGGAAAATCTGCGTCGTCACCGGCACCCGCGCCGAATATGGCCTGCTCTACTGGCTGATCCGGCGGCTGCACGAGGATGTCGAGGTCGAGCTTCAGCTGGTCGTGACCGCCATGCACCTCTCGCCGGAGTTCGGCATGACGGTGCGCGAGATCGAGGCGGACGACTTCCCGATCGCGGCGCGGGTAGAGATGCTGCTGTCGGGCGATTCCCCCGCCGCGATCGCCAAGTCGATGGGTCTCGGCACCATCGGCTTCGCCGACGCGCTGGAGCGGCTGCGGCCCGACCTGCTGGTCGTGCTCGGCGACCGGTTCGAAATCCTCGCCGCTGCCCAGGCCGCGATGGTCGCGCGCATCCCGATCGCGCATATCCATGGCGGCGAGCTGACCGAAGGCCTGATTGACGAGGCGATCCGCCACGCGGTCACCAAGATGGCGCATCTCCATTTCGTCGCCACCGACACATACGGTCGGCGCGTCATCCAGATGGGCGAGCAGCCGGACCGGGTATTCGTCGTCGGCACGCCCGGGCTCGATCATCTCGCTCATACCGAGTGGATGTCGGCGGAAGAGCTCGGGCAAAGCCTCGATTTCGCGATCGGCGCGCCCTTCTTCCTCGTCACCTATCATCCGGTGACGCTGGAGGGCGATTCGGCGCGGCCGCTCGGCGAATTGCTTGCTGCGCTAGAGGCGTTTCCCGAGGCGTCGGTTCTGATCACCTATCCCAATGCCGATACCGACGGACGGGTGCTGATCGAGATGATCGACGCCTTCGCGTCGGAGCTGCCCGGCCGAGTGAAGGCGGCGGCGTCGCTTGGCCAGCGGCGCTATCTCAGCGCGATGCGGCTGTCCGACGTGGTGATCGGCAATTCGTCCAGCGGCCTCACCGAAGCGCCGGCGCTCCGCAAGCCGACCGTGAATCTCGGCGAGCGGCAGCGCGGCAGGCTCAAGGCCGAGACGGTGATCGATTGCATTGAGGAACGGAGCGCCGTCGCCGATGCGATTCGCCAGGCATTGTCGTCGGAATTCCAGGCCCGGCTGCCGGAGATGAAGACGGTCTACGGCGAGCCCGGCGCCTCCGAGCGGATCGCGGACATTCTCAAGACCACGCCGCTCGACGACATCATCAAGAAGCGGTTCAACGATCGATGAGGGTCGCCTTCATCGGCTGCGTGCAATTCAGCGAGGAAATCCTGCGCACCTTGATCGAGGGCAGGATCGAGATCGTCGGCGTCGTAACCAAGACCCGCTCCGCGTTCAACGCGGATTTCGCTGACCTTACTCCGCTCGCCGAGGCCAACAGGATTCCGGTCCATCACCAGCAGGGAGCGGACGCGAGCGGCCTCGGCGCGTGGCTGAGCGCCCGTGCCCCGGACCTTGTCATCTGCGTCGGCTGGCCGAACCTGCTGCCGACGGACGTGCTGACCGCTGCGCCAGACGGTGTGATCGGCTATCATCCGACGTACCTGCCGAAGAACCGCGGCCGCCATCCGATCATCTGGGCGCTGGCGCTGGGGCTGGAGGAGACCGCCTCCACCTTCTTCCGGATGGACGAAGGCGCGGATTCAGGACCGATCGCGAGCCAGGTCCAGGTCTCAATCGGGCCAGATGACGATGCGGCGACTCTCTACGCCCGGCTGCTCTACGTGGCGAAGCGGCAGATCGTGGAGGTCGTCAACGGTTTCGCCGCCGGCACGCTGACGCTCCAGCCGCAGAACGAGGCGGCAAGCAACAGCTGGCGCAAGCGCTCCAAGATCGACGGCCGGGTGGACTGGCGGATGCCGGCCGCCTCGATCCACAATCTGGTCCGGGCGCTGGCGCCGCCATATCCCGGCGCTTACTGCGCGCTGCGCGATGGCGAGACCGTCCGCGAGGTACCGCTCCGGCGCGCCCGCGTGGTACCGTGCATTGAGCGCAACCTGGAGCCGGGCAAAGTGCTTGGGGTTTCGGACGGCGCGGTACGGGTCAAGGCGGGGGTGGACGCGATCGAGTTGATGGACCACGGCTTCGATCCGCTGCCGAAGGTGGGAGATTATCTGTGAAGCTGCTCGCGATCGCCCCCCATCCGGACGACGAGGCGCTGGGCTGCGGCGGCACCTTGCTGCGCCTCAAGCGCGAGCGGCCGGAGGCGGAGCTGCACTGGGCGATCGTCACCAACATGGCGGAAGGACCGGGCTTCGACGCCGCCAGGGTCGCGGAGCGGGAGCGCGAGATCGCGGCAGTTGCGAATATGCTGCGGGTGACCGCAGTCCACCGGATGGGTTTCCCGGCGGCGCGGCTCGACACGGTGCCGCAAAGCGATTTGGTGGGCGCATTCGGCGTGCTGATGAAGGAGGTGGAGCCCGATACGGTCTTCGTGCCGCATCGCAACGATGTCCACACCGATCACCGCTACGTCTTCGACGCCGCCAGCTCCTGCGTGAAGTCCTTCCGCTATCCGTCGGTCCGGCGAGTCCTCTCCTATGAGACGCTGTCGGAGACCGAATTCGCGATCGATCCGGCGGTGCGCCCGTTCCAGCCCAATGTCTGGATCGACATCAGCGACGATCTGGACGACAAGCTCGCCCTGCTCGGCCTTTATGGCGACGAGATGGGCACGTTCCCCTTCCCGCGCAGTCGGGAGGCGGTGGAAGCGCTGGCGCGCCTGCGCGGCTCGACCGCCGGCTGCCGGGCGGCTGAAGCCTTCATGCTGCTGAAGAGTCTCATCTGATGGCGATGCCCTTCATCATCGCCGAAGCGGGGGTGAACCATAACGGCGACCGAGAGCGCGCGCTGGCGCTGGTCGACGCCGCCGCCGATGCGGGAGCGGACGCGGTCAAGTTCCAGACCTTTTCCGCCGACCGGCTGGTGACGGCCACCAGCAGCAAGGCGCGCTACCAGATCGAGAATATGGGTTCCGACGAGAGCCAGTTGGAGATGCTGCGCGCGCTGGAGCTGTCGCACGAGGCGCATCATGAGCTTCTTGCGCGATGCCGGGAGCGGGGCATCGAGTTCATGTCCACCGCCTTCGACCTGCAGAGCCTGCGTTTCCTGATCGCGCTGGGGATCGCGCGGGTGAAGATCCCGTCCGGCGACGTGACCGCCCACCCACTGCTGCTGGAGGCCGGGCGGACCGGGAAGCCGATCATCCTCTCCACCGGTATGTGTACGCTCGCCGAGATCGATCAAGCGCTCGCGGTCTTGGCCTTCGCCTTCGTTGGCACCCAGACGCCGGGGTCGGACGCCTTCCTCCGCGCCTATCGGTCCGAAGCGGGCCGCGCGGCGCTCGCCGAGCGCGTCACCATCCTGCACTGCGTCACCGAATATCCTGCCCCGCCGGCTGCGGTTAATTTGCGCGCCATGGGGACGATCCGCGCCGCCTTCGGTCTGCCGGTCGGCTATTCGGATCACGCTAACGGGATCGCCATCCCGGTCGCCGCCGCCGCCCTGGGCGCGGTGATGATCGAGAAGCATTTCACCCTCGACCGCGCCCTCCCCGGGCCAGACCATGCGGCGTCGCTGGAGCCGGGCGAGCTGAAGGCCATGATCGCGGGCATTCATGACGCCGTCACCGCTCTCGGCGATGGTGTGAAGGAGCCCAACGAAGCCGAGATGGAGAACCGCAAGGTGGTCCGCCGCAGCCTGCATGCGACGCAGCCGATCCAAGCTGGCGAGTTGTTCGGCGAGGCGAACGTCGGCGTGATGCGGCCGGGCGACGGCCTCGCACCAGCGCTCTACTGGGACCTGCTCGGCCGCGTCGCGAACCGCGACTATGCGCCGGGGGAGCGGCTGGAGCTGTGAGCGCGCGACCTGTTCTGATCCTTGGGGCCGGCGGACACGGCAAGGTCGTCGCGGACGCGCTGCGCGCCGCGGGATGCGAGATGCTCGGTTTCCTTGACCGCAACGGCGAGGCGGCCGGGCCGTTCGGGCTGCCTGTTCTCGGCAGCGATGACGCGCTGGGCCGCTTCGACGCCAGCAAGATCGCGCTGGCCATCGGCGTCGGCTCGACCGGCGACTGCACCGCCCGTCGCCGGCTGTTTCAGAAGGGCAAGGCGGCCGGCTTCGGCTTCGTCACGATTGTCCATCCACGCGCCGCCGTCTCCGACGCGGCGGTGCTGCGCGAAGGCGTGCAGATCATGGCGGGCGCGGTGGTTCAGGCCGAGGCCGAGATCGGCGAGAATGTGATCGTCAACACGGGCGCGATCATCGATCACGACTGCCGGATCGGCGCCCATTGCCACATCGCCCCCGGCGCGACTCTTTCCGGCTGCGTCAGCCTTGGCGCGGATAGCCATATCGGCACCGGCGCGAGCCTGATCCAGGGCGTGAGCCTTGGCGAGCGCTGCCTGGTGGCGGCTGGCGCGGCGGTCGTTGGCTCGTTCGGCGACGACATCCGGCTGATCGGCGTACCGGCGAGGGCGGCGTCATGAAAGACTGGCAGCGTGTCCTTGTTGGCGCCGATACCAAGATTCGCGACACGATGCGGGTGATCGACCAGGGCGGCGCGAGGATTGCGATCGTCGCCGACGAAGCCGGCCGACTGCTCGGCACGTTGAGTGACGGGGATCTGCGCCGGGCCCTGCTCGGCGGGGCGCAGATGGACGACCCGGTCGGCGGCATCATGGAGGACGAACCGACCTCCGTTCCTGACGCCACGCCGCGCGACGACATGCTCTCTTTGATGCGGCGCACTGGACTGCAGCAGATCCCGCTCGTCGACGGCGAGCGGCGCGTCACCGGCCTGGCGACGCTCGAAGATTATTTCCGCCCGGCCCCGCGGCCCAATTGGGTCGTGCTGATGGTCGGCGGGCTCGGCAGCCGGCTCAAGGAGCTGACCCAGTCTACGCCCAAGCCGATGCTCGCGCTCGGCGGGCGGCCGATGCTGGAGACGATCGTCCGCAGCTTCATCGACCAAGGGTTCCGGCACGTCTATCTCGCCGTGAACTACAAGGCCGAGATGATCGAAGAGCATTTCGGCGACGGCTCCGCCTTCGGCGCCGAGATCCGCTATCTGCGCGAGGAGCAGCGGATGGGTACGGCCGGTGCGCTCGGTTTGCTGCCGGAGCGGCCGACCGAGCCGATCCTCGTCGCCAATGGCGACGTGCTCGCCAAGTTCGACCATGCCGAGATGCTGGACCTTCATGCTGCGCGCGGCGCTGCGGCGACGATGGCAGTGCGCGAATATCAGTATCAGGTGCCGTTCGGGGTGGTGAGCGAGGAGGACGGAGTGATCCGTGCGCTCGATGAGAAGCCGACCCAACGTTTCATGGTCAATGCCGGCATGTACGCGCTGTCGCCCCATGCGCTCGCCCTGATTCCCGGCGACCGCAGGATGGACATGCCGGAGGTGTTCAACGCCCTGCGCGACGCTGGCGAGAAGACCTGCTGCCACCCCGTGCGCGGCTATTGGCTCGATGTCGGCCGGGTCGCTGATTACGAGCAGGCGCAGATCGAATATGACGAGACTTTCCGGTGATCGACGGCCGTCGCGTCCTCGCGCTGATTCCGGCGCGCGGCGGTTCCAAGGGTCTGCCGCGCAAGAATGTCCGTCCGCTCGGCGACCGTCCGCTGGTCGCCTGGCCGATCCAGGCGGCGCTGGCGTCGACGCTGGTCGATCGGGTGGTGCTGACGACTGACGATGCAGAGATTGCCGAATGCGGACGCGCGGCCGGCGCCGACGTGCCCTTCATGCGCCCTGCCGCGCTCGCGGCTGATGCCGCGTCCAGTATGGATGTCGTCCTCCACGCGCTCGACGAGCTCGCGAAAACCGACTCGCCCTACGCCTACATCGCGATGCTGGAGCCTACCTCTCCGTTCACCGAAGGCAGCGACGTGGACGCGGCGCTGATTCGGCTCCACGCCGACCGCGACGCGGGCGATGCGATGGTGGGCGTGGCGCGCAGCGAGATCTTCCACCCCGCCTATAGCGTAGAGCAGCGCGAGGACGGGACGCTAAAGCCGTGCTTCGCGCCCGATTTCGCGCATCTGAAGCGACGCCAGGATCTTTCCGAGGTTTTCTTTCTGGAAGGCAGCCTCTATCTGTCCGACGTCGAGGCGTTCCGCCGGGAGAAATCCTTTTATCACGCACGGACGCTGCCCTATGTGGTGCCGCGCTGGAAGGCGCTGGAGATCGACGAGCTGATCGATTTCCTGTTTGCGGAAGCGGTCCTGGCGCGGATCGACGACCTCAAGGCGGGGAGCGGCGCCGAGCCTGGAGCGGCGCACGGTGCCTGACACGGCCACGAGACTGGAGCATAGAATGAAGAAGTGTACGCGTTGCCTGGTGCCGGAGACGGTCGATACGGTCAGCTTCGACGATGAAGGCGTGTGCAGCGTCTGCCGCCAGATCGAGGTGAAGGACGAGAAGATCGACTGGGACGAGCGGTGGGCGCAGCTCGAGGAGATCATCGCCGAACACAAGGGCAAGGGCCTGTACGACTGCATCGTCCCTTATTCGGGCGGCAAGGACAGCGTCTTCCAGCTTTATTACATCGTCCGCGAGCTCAAGCTGAAGCCGCTGGTCGTCCGCTACAACCATTGGGGCTACCGGCCGCTGGTGGAGGAGAACAACACCAAGGTGTTCAAGCAGCTCGGCGTCGACGTCATCGAGTTCACGCCCAATTTCCACGTCGTGCGCGAGCTGATGTTGGAGAGTTTCAAGCGGCGCGGCGACTTTTGCTGGCATTGCCATACCGGCATATATGCCGGGGTAATGCACATGGCGGTCCGCTTCGAGGTGCCGCTGCTCTTCTGGGGCGAGAGCACCGCCGAATATCATAGCTGGTACACGTACGACGAGATGGAGGAGGTCGACGAGAAACGGTTCAACCGGATGATGAACCAGGGCATCACCGCCGACGATATGTACGAATTCCTCCAGGGTCGGGTCGAGCGCCGCGACCTGTGGATGTTCGATTATCCCAAGCGGAAGGATCTGTTGCGCCTGAAGGTCCGCTCCATCTGCCTCGGCAATTACATCCAGTGGGACACCAAGGCGAACGTCGCGCTGATCAAGGAGAATCTCGACTGGAGGGGCCAGCCGGTTGAGGGTGTGCCGCCGGAATATGATTATGAGAAGATCGAGTGCACCTTCCAGGGCATGCGCGACTATTCGAAGTTCGTGAAGCGTGGCTACGGGCGCGCCAACCACCTGCTTTCGATCGACATCCGCAACGGCCGCAAGACGAGGCCGGAGGCGGAGGAGACGGAATTTCAGTATGACGGCAAGCGCCCCGCCTCCATGGACTGGTTCCTGGACATCCTGAAAATGAGCGACCAGGAATATTACGAGACGCTGAAGCCGCACCAGGTCCATCCTTGGGAATTCGATGCCAAGCAGGTGCAGCCCGGCGAGACGATGCCGGACTTCGAGGAGTGGGATCGCACCGACATGGACCACGTGCCGCTGGGCGCCGACAAGCGCTGAGGCCGGACGCGCGTGATCGCTATCATCGATTACGGAATGGGCAATGTCCGCTCGCTGATGAACGCGTTCGAGTATATCGGCGAGGACAGCAAGGTCACCCGCGACCTCGATGAAATGGAGGAGGCGGACCGGCTCGTCCTGCCCGGCGTAGGCGCCTTCGGCGACGCGATGGCGGCGATCCGCGCCAACGGCTTGCAGGAGCCGCTGAGCCGGCTGGCGCTGGAGGTTCGCAAGCCCGTTCTCGGTGTCTGTCTCGGCATGCAGCTCTTCGCGCGATCAAGCATTGAACATGGCCGGCATGAGGGCCTGGGCTGGCTCCCAGCGGACATCGTCCCGCTCGACGTCGAGCCGCCGGCGAAGGTGCCGCACGTGGGCTGGAATCGCCTGAGCTTCGATGCCGATGACTGGCTATTCAAGGGCATCCCGGCGGCCCAGGCCGACTTTTATTTCGTCCATAGCTTCCACATGGTCTGCGACGATCCCGTCGACCGGATCGCGACCACCCATCATGGCGGCGAGGTCACCGCGGTCGTGCGCAGCGGCAATCTCGTCGCCGCGCAGTTCCATCCCGAAAAGAGCCAGGACAACGGCCTCCAGATGCTGCAAAACTGGCTGGCGCACGATTTCGCGTGCTGAAGAAGCGCATCATTCCCAAGTTCCTCGTCAGGGGTCACCGGCTGGTGAAGGGGCGGCGCTTCTTCGACGACGTGCGCGAGGCGGGGAACCCGGTCTCGACCGCGAAGGTCTATGACAGCTATGGCGTCGACGAGATGATCTTCGTCGACATCGACGCGACGCCCGACGGCCGGGTGATGACCGGATCGATCATCGAGCGGGTGTCGGAGGAGGTGTTCATGCCCTTCACCGTGGGCGGCGGCATCGGCGCGCTCGGCGCGATCGAGGCGCTCTTGAAGAGCGGCGCCGACAAGGTCTCGATCAACAGTGCCGCGCTCGCCGATCCCGGGTTCGTCACTCGCGCCGCGTCGCGCTTCGGCGACCAGTGCATCGTCGTCTCGATCGACTATCGCGAGGAGGGAGACGGCAGGCGCCGTGTCCATGGCCGCTGCGGCCATGAAGCGACCGACTTCGAGCCCCTGGACTGGGCCCTCAGGATGCAGGATGCCCATGCTGGCGAGATCCTGCTGACCTCGATCGACCGCGACGGGATGATGACCGGCTACGACCTCGATCTGATCGCCGCGCTGTCGGACAAGCTGGACATCCCGCTGATCGCGTCCAGCGGTGCCGGCAGCCTCGACCATTGCATGCAGGCTCTGGAGGCAGGTGCCTCGGCGATCACCATCTCGTCGATGTTCATTTTCACCGATCACAGCCCGATCAAGGTGCGCTCCTATCTCGCCTCCAACGGCATCCATGTGCGCAGCCAGAAGGGGAGTCGAAGCTGATGCTGCGCGTTCGTTGCACCCTCGAAGGCCACGCGCTCGCGGATTATGTCGCGCGCCAGCTCAACGCCGCTTATCCGGACGGGGCGGAAGTGACCCGGACGCTGATGCGCGTTCTCGTTCCGCGCGCGCTGGCCCGGGTCGAAACCTGCTTCAG
>Ga0136633_1000633_pt1 | contig 26797 bp, 26 predicted proteins | sample AntDrymeUQ832206_2_FD_105494 | JGI IMG/M metagenome (GOLD analysis project Ga0136633, IMG submission 105494) | Polar desert sand microbial communities from Dry Valleys, Antarctica - metaG UQ83 (22.06) | ecosystem: Environmental > Terrestrial > Soil > Desert | place: Antarctica: Dry Valley... | reverse complement strand
GAGCCCCCGCGGCCTACGACAAGCGTCCAGGCGCTACCTGCGGCAGGGGCGCGCCTTGCGGGTCTTCACGACCCTGTAGCCCGGGCGCTTGGTGTTGTTCGGGTTGATCAGCCCGGCGTCGAAGATCCTGCCCTTCGGCAGGCCGCCGAAGTTGTAGACGTAGAGCCGGGTGATGCGCCGGTTGGTCTTGGCCAGCGTAAACATGCAGCCGAGCGCCTTGGCGGCCCGCTTGGGGTTGTAGGGGAAGTTCTTGCCGAGCGAGACGATGCCGCCGGTCTCGGTGAGCCACACCTCTCCCCGCTTCGTCGCCTTCAGCAGCGCCTTGGTGCGCTTGGTGTCGAAGCGGTTGGTGTCTGAGTAGTTGTGGATGCCCCAGTACTTTGGATGAGGCTTGGCGTACTTCAAAAACGCCCTGATGTAGCGCAGCGCGCAGTAAATCTTCGAGCACTTGATGCTCTGCCCGTCGAGGATGTCGAGCCCGGTGACCTTGGCGCCCTTGAACACCTTGCGAGCAGCCATGTAGTACTGCGCCGCACGCCGGGGGTTCTTGCAGATCGGCTGGCCGAGCACGAAGCCGAACTCGTTGGTGTACTGACAGCGGTTGACCTCGTTCCAGGCCTGGATGTTCTTCACGGACGGGAACGCGGCCTTGAACGCCTTGATCGCCCTGGTGTAGGCCTTGACCGAGGGGGCCTTGCGCTCCCGGCCGGGCTCGTGGGAGGCCTCGAAGGCGACCAACACCTGCTGGCCGGCCATCTGGGCCTGGCTGACCCAGGTGGTCAGCTGCGGCAGGTAGGACGAGCTGTTCATGACGTCCCACGGCGTGACGTAGCGCGCCGTCGAGGTCTTGAGCGGCTTGAAGAGCGGGTTGACGAACGTGGCCCCGTTCTGATCGCTGATGCCGATCTTGTAGGCGGCCGAGGCTCCGCTTGGAGCGGCGAGCAGGCCGAGGAGCATGAGGGGAAGGAGGAATCGACGCATACTCATCTTTCGGCGGCAGCCTCGTCTCGCTTGAGGGCTTTGAGTCCGGCAACGAACAATGCCGTGGCGAAGCGGGTCGCGCCATCGACATCGGGAGGGTCGCGCTCGACCATGCTCACGCCCACCTCGAAGGCCGTGCCGACCATCGCGGCGGCCATGTAGGCGACGTCGTGGTCGGGGATCACTCCCGCGCGGATCCCGCTGCGCAGGTCCTCCTCGAGCTCGGAGCGGCTGACCCCGAACGCCGGCTCGGCGAACTGCGTGCTCACCGTGCCCGCGTTGCGGCGCACGAGCATGAACAGCTGCGGGTCCGAGGCCAGGAAGACGAAGTAGGCCCGATAGGCGTCGGCGACGAACTCTTCCAGCGACGCTGCCGCTTGGCGCGCCGCGCGGGCGAGCGCCCGGGCCTCGCTGACGCTCTCCTCCAGCAGCGCCCGGAAGACGGCCTCCTTGTCGGGGAAGTAGTTGTAGAACGTGCCCGTCGCCAGATCGGTCCCGCGAACGATGTCGCGAACCGACGCCGCCCCATAGCCGAGGTCGGCGAAGACCTCGCGCGCAGACTCGAGGATGGCCGCGCGGTTGGCCTGCTTGGTGGCTTCCCGGCGTCCCAGCTCGGCCGCCGGCACGGCGGTCATGCGTTCGCCGGCTGCTCCACGCGGGCGCGCGCCGGCACGGGCAAGGAGAACCCGGCCAGCCGGGCGCGCTCAGCGCCGGCCTTGCGCTCCTTGTCGAGATCGAGCAGGTACTCGTCGAAGTCGACCTGAATCGTGTGGCGCTTGGACGCGACGTAGCGCTTGCGCAGGTAGTCCTGGTCGCGGCGGATGTCGTCGACGAGCTCGCCCTTGGCCGGCAGGTGGTACTCGCCCCGCAGGTAGGCGGCCAGCCACTGGCCCTGGGCTTCGGCCAGCGGCATGATCGCGCCCAGCGGCTGAAGCAGAGCGATGAACGCCACGTCGGAGAGGTCGGGATGGAAGACCCGGCGGAATAGCTCGATGTGGTTGTCGGGCGCCGAGACGAAGTCCTCGTCAAAGAACGGGAAGCTGATCTTGTAGCCCGTGCAGTAGACGACCATGTCGGCCTCGACCCTGGTGCCGTCGGCGAACTCGACCTCGTTCTCGTGCAGCCGGGCGATGTTCGGCTTGGGCTTGATGGCGCCGTGGGCGAGGCGGTCGAGGATCCGCCCGGAGATCGTCGGGTGCGCCTCGCCGACCCTGTGGTCGGGCTTGGGCAGGCCGTAGTCCTCCATCTTGCCGACGGTCTGGCGCATCATCAGGCCCAGGGCCCGCTGCCGGATCTTGAACGGGATCCGGGGGTTGGCGAAGAGCTGGTCGGCGCGGTCGACGGGCTTGGAGCCCACGTACTTGGGGAAGATCCATGCGCCGCGGCGGGCCGCCAGGTAGACCTCGGGACTGTGGTAGCTGGCGTCGACCGCGATGTCCATCGCGCTGTTGCCCATGCCCAGGACCACGACGCGCTTGCCGTCGAGCTGCGCCTCGTCCTTGTACTGATGCGCGTGGATCTGCTCGATCTTCGTGGTGTCCGAGCCGGGGAATGCGGGTTCGGGCCAGCGCATGTTCCAGTGGTGGCCGTTGGCGACCAGCACCGCGTCGTAGCGATGCGTCTCCCCCGTGTCCGTGCGCAGCGTGTAGACACCGTCGTCACCGCGCTCGACGTGCTCGACGCCGGTCTCGAAGCGGATCTTCTCGCGGAAGCCGAAGTGGTCGACGTAGCTGTCGAAGTACGCGGCGATCTGCGAGTGGTGCGGGAAGTCGGGGTAGTCGACCGGCATGGGAAAGTCCGCGTACTCCATGCGCTTGCGTGATGTGTTGATGTGCAGCGACCTGTACGCGCTGCTCATCTCGTTACGGTTGCCGAAGACCCAGTTGCCGCCCACGCGGTCGGACTTCTCGTAGCAGTCGAACGGCACGCCCCGCTCATGGAGAGCCTTGGCGACGGCGATGCCGGACGAGCCGGCGCCGATGAGAGCGACAGTGGGCAGCTGGGTCATGCGCCACAACCTAGACAAAGATGACGCACCCGTCAAGTTTTGTGGTCGACGACCGGGTGGCCCGGTAGGTTGGCCCGGCCGCTCTCCCCACCCCAGGAGCTGTCCATGTGCCGCGTCGCCTCACTTCTCGCCCTCATCGCACTCTGCCTCACCCCCAAGGTCGCAGGGGCGGCGAAGCCACTCGACCGCGACTACGCGGCCTTTGCGCGCAACATCCTGCCCTCCGGTCAGTACGGCGGCATCTCGGCGCCGCCCGAGGCGAGCCGGCAGGCCCGCATGTTCGACGCGCTCACGCCGCTGTTCGACAGCGTCACGAGTGCGGATCTGCTCGAGCAGTTCAAGTCCGAGCGCTTCGGCGTCGGCGCGGACGGGCCGGGAACCAGGGAGCGGAACGTGCCGTACCGCGGGGTCCGCATCGTCCGCGACGCATACCACGTCCCGCACGTGCGGTCGACGACGTACGACGGCGGGGTGTGGGCATCGGGGTGGATCGCTGCCGCCGACCGCGGCTTGCTGCTCGAGCAGGCTCGCTACAACGCGCGCGTCGCAGCGATCGACGCGCCAGGGCTCTCCGCCCTCAACCTGATCACCGGCCTGAAGACGTTCGTCCCCAGCCAGGCCACGGAGCGCGAGCTGGCGCGCCAGACCGGCGTGCTCGAGCGCGCGGGTAAGCCTGGCCGGCGCGCGCTTCGCGACATCGACACCTACACCGCCGGGATCAACGCCTACCTGGAGAAGACCGGGAGCACCGCCAAACCGTGGACGCGCAACGACGTCTTCGCGCTGAACGCCCTCAAGGGCCAGTTCCTCGGCCAGGGGGGCGGAGACGAGGCGCGCCGCAGTCAGCTTCTGGCCGCCCTGCAGGCCCGGCTGGGCGCGGACGGGGGCGCTGCGGTGTACTCCGACCTGCGCCAGTCCAACGACCCTGAACGGTCCACGTCGATCCCCGGTCGCTTCCCCTACACGCAGGTGCCCCTCAGGCCGAGAGGAAACATTGTTCCGGATGCGGGCAGCGTCCAGCTCGTCGCCGCCGACGGCTCGGCGCCGCAAAGCTCGGCGCGGGCCCAGGCGAGCAATGCCCTGCTCATCGGCGCCAGGCGATCGGTGACCGGCCGACCCTTGATGGTGGCCGGGCCGCAGCTCGGCTACTACTATCCCGGCTTCACCTGGGAGATCGACATGCACGCTCCGGGCCTCGTCTGGCGCGGGGCGACGAGCGTGCCACTGCCCGGCTACCTGCTGATCGGCCGTGGCGCCGATTTCGCCAACAGCCTCACCTCGGCAGGCGCCGACATCATCGACACGTACGTGGAGACGTTGTGCGGAGGAAGCGATCGGAGCTACCTGTTCAAGGGCTCATGCCGCACCATGCGCACGTTCGACGCCGGGGTCATCAAAGGAGCGGGTCCTGCCGGCAGCGACCAGCCCGTGACGTTCCAGCGCACCGTGCACGGCCCCGTCATCGGCTACGCGACCGTGGACGGGGTGAAGGTGGCGCTGAGCCGCAAGCGGTCGAGCTATGGCCGTGACGCGCTCGACATCCTGCCGTTCCAGGCCATGAGCACCGGCAAGGTCAAAAGTCCCGCGACCTTCGTGCGGGCCTTCGCCAGGACTCCGCAGACGTTCAACGCGTTCTACCTCGACGACAAGCACATCGCCGAGTTCACGACCGGCCGGCTCCCGCTACGGCCCCCGGGCGTCGATCCGGGGTTGCCGGTGGACGGACGGGGCTCGTATGAGTGGAAGGGCAGCCTGGCAGTCGAGGACCATCCCCAATCCGTCGATCCGGGAAGCGGCGCGATCGTCAACTGGAACAACGTCGTCGCGCGCGGATTCGGCAGCGGCGACGACGACTGGAGCAATGGCTCGGTCGACCGCAACCAGATGCTCGTCTCCAATCTCGCGCGTCTGGCTCGGGGCGGTAAGCACACGCTGGCGACCGTTACCTCGGCGATGAACGCGGCGGCCACCCAGGACGTACGGGGCCTGCGTTCGGTGAGCACGATCGCGCGGCTCCTGGAGGGAACGAAGCCTCCCAGCCCCCGGGATGCGCAGATGCTCGCCCAACTCGTCGCCTGGCGCGATGCACAGGCCAGTCGCCTCGACACCGTGCCCGCCGACGGCCTCATAGATCACCCGGGCGCCGCCATCATGGACGCGGCGTGGCGGGGGATCGCCGACGCGGTCCTGGCTCCCGTCCTCGGTCCCGAGCTCCAGCAGATGGCCGCCTTCAACGAGCGCTTCCGCGCGCCCGGGACCAAGGGTGTCACCAGCTATCAGGGCTATGGGTGGTTCGGTTACGTCGACAAGGATCTGCGCACGCTGCTCGGCGATCGCGTGCGGGGCAAGTTCAGCCGCCCGTATTGCGGGAACGGGGACCTGGCCGCTTGCCGGGCGAGCATCTGGAACGCGCTAGATGCGGCGGGCGACACCCTGCGGGCGGCACAGGCAACCGACGATCCCGCGGCCTGGCGCGCCGATGCGACCGCCGAGCGGCAGGTCTTCGGGCCACTTCCTCTGACCTCGATCCACTACGCCAACCGGCCCAACGGCATCCAGCAGGTCATCTCGTTCAAGGGCCATCGGTAGAAACCGAACGGCGGGCCGCCCACGAGGTTGGCGGCCCGCCCGATACCCGTCGGGCTAGCAGCTGGTGTCGCTGCCGGTGTCGGTGGCGTCGCCCCTGTACACACCGCACCTGGGTCGCCAGAAGTTGGCCTCTCACCGACCGCCGCGGCTCCAAGATCGGCGGGGTAGGCCGTCGACGAGGGGCTGGAGGCCCAGCGCGAGTTCCTGCGCCGTCGGGCGGGCGGCGGGGTCGGGGTCCATCGCCGCGGTGACCAGCGCCGCCAGGGCGGCGGGGGTGCTGCGGGGCAGGGGCGCGGGCCGCTCGTGCAGCTGGGGGAAGCGGATCCTGGGGTCCACGGCGTCGCGGTCCTCCGGCGCCCGGACGAACGGCACCTCGCCCGCGATCGCGTGGTGCAGCGTCGCCCCGAGCCCCCAGACGTCGGCTTCGGAGCCGACGGGCGCCTCCGACCCTCGTGGGTCGCACTGCTCGGGCGCCATGTAGGCGTCGGTCCCGAGCGGCGAGCGCAACCGCGCGGCCTGGTCGAGCGGCCGTGCCACGCTCAGGTCGATCAGCCGGGGCGGCAGCCCTATGACGATGTTGTCGGGCTTGACGTCGAGGTGCGCCCAACCCTCGGCGGCGAGGTAGTGCAGCGCGGCGGCCACGTGCAGGGCCAGCGGCAGCAGCTGCTCGATGGGCAGGACGCCCTCGGCGCGGATCACGCGGCGCAGGGTCCAGCCCTCGAGGTGCTCGAGCAGCAGGTGGGGGTGGGGACCGTCGAAGGCGGCGCCGAAGCTCCGCACCACCACGGGGTGCGTCAGCCGCTCGAGCGCCTCGGCCTCGCGGCGCAGGTGGCGCAGGGCGTCGGCGTCTTCGGTCAGGTGGGGGCGTAGGAGCTTGGCGACCATGATCGCGAAGCGCCGCTCGTCCCAGACGAGGTAGACGTCGAATTCGGTGCCCCCGCCCAGGTGCCCGAGCACGCCGAGGTCGCGCCCGATCCGTGCGCCCTCCTCGAAGGCCCAGCCGGGTTGCGCCGCGGAGGCCATCGCGCCAGGATACGGCGAGGGGGCCGGCGGGGTACCCCGGGGGCATGAGCCTGATCGGATTCCTCATTGCCAGCTTCTTCAGCGGCCTGATCGTTGGGGCGCTCGCGCGTCTGGCCCTGCCCGGCCGCGACCCCATGAGCATCTGGACGACCGCGGGGGTCGGTATCGCCGGGTCGCTCGGCTCGGGACTGCTCGTCGCCCTCCTGACCGGCGGCCGCTACACCGCCGGCTTCCTCGCCTCCTTCGCCGGCGCCTTCCTGATCGTCTACCTGATCAGGAGGTCCCGGGGCGGCGGGCTCACGAGCCCGGGCGCGCCGCGCTAGCGGAGGGGGAGCAGCTGCTCCAGCTGGAGCGGGCCGGGGCTGATGACCCGCCGCAGCCTCCAGGGACGTCGAAGTCCGAGCCTCCGCCGAGCTAGCGGAGCACCGTGCGCTCGGGTGCGATCTCGGTCGCCCTCTGCGAACTCCCATCCCGGAGAGGCTTGCGCTTTCGGCGTCCGTCCTTACTCTGGACCGCGGACGCCGCTGCACACATGACACGGATCGAGCTCGAGCACCACTTCAGGCCGACGCTCGCCGCGGCGCGCCAGGGCGACCAGGCGGCATGGGGGCGGATCTACCACGACCTGTCCCCCGCGGTCCTGGGCTACCTGCGCTTCCGTGGCGCCTCCGAGTTCGAGGACGTCGCTGGAGAGGTCTTCCTCCAGGTCGTGCGTGACTTAGACCGCTTCGAGGGTGACCACCGGCAGTTCCGGGCGTGGGTCTTGTCGATCGCCCGGCATCGCCTGCTCGACGAGCACCGCCGGCGCGGACGTCGTCCCGTCGAGCCTGCCACGCAGGAGACCCTCGTCGCCGCGGGCCCAACCGGCGACGTGGAGGCCGAGGCGCTCGACCGTCTGGGCTCGGCCGAGATGCTGCGGCTCATCGGCCGGCTGTCGCCCGACCAGCAGGACGTGCTGGTCCTGCGGCTGGTGGGCGACCTCACGGTGGAGGAGGTGGCCGCTGCCATCGGCAAGCGCCCCGGAGCGGTCAAGGCCATCCAGCGACGCGGGCTCCAGGCGATCGGCCGGTCGCTGGCGTAACCCTTTCGTGGTCCGCGGCGCTTGACGGTCTGGATGCGCCGTTTCCACCGAGACCCCCTGACCGACGAGGCCGCCGAGCGGCTGCTCTCGGGCGTCGACGCGGACTCCGCGATTGGAGCGGTGGCCCGCGAGCTTCGCGAGGCCGGGCCGACGCCCCCCTCGGAAGCCGCCGCCGCCCGGCACGTCGCGGCGATCGTCGCCGAGGCGCAGCGCCCGGCCGAGGCCCTGATCGCACCCCCGCGCCGCCGCGGCGGCCGAGCCGCGCTCGCGACCCTCATTCCCGTCCGTCCGGCGGCGTGCGCCACCGCGTTCGCCGCGATGCTCGCGCTCACCTTCGCCGGCGCGCTGCCCGGCCCCGTGCAGGCCGCCGCCTCGGACGTCCTCGGCGTCGTGGGGATCAGCGTGCCCGACGGGCGCGGCGCCGCCGACCGGAGCGACGAGACCCCGGCACCGGCCATCAAGCGCCCCGGGCGTCCCATCGCTCCGGCCACCCTGACACTCCCCGGCGCCGTCGATGACGTGACGCCGCCGCGGGTGGACGACGACCCCGCCGAGGCGCCGCGCCGCGATCAGACGCGCCCCTACGGCGAGCTCAACGGCGACGATGATCGTGGTCGGGAAGACCACGGCGACCGCGACGACGATCGCCGGCCGAGCCCGCAACGCGAGCCCGATGACGACGAGGCCGGCGCCGAGTCCGACGAGGACACGACGTCGGGGAGCTTCGACGCCGACGGTGGGAGCGGGAGCGACGGCGAACCCCGGGACTCCGGCGATGAGCCCGAGCTCGACTCCTTCGGCTTCGGCGAGTCCGGCGACGAGCCCGACGCGATCGACGAGCTCGAGGACAGCAGCGAAGGCCGCAGCGGAGCCGACGACCCGTCGATCGGCGACGTGGCCGACGAGCCCGATGACGAATAGCCCACCTCTTAGAACCCATCCACCAGCATCTAGGGAGACACAATGGACAGCCACACGACACGCAGGACGCGTATGGACGACCCGAGTTCCGCGGGCAACCGCGGCGCAGCCCTCTACACCGGCCTCGGCGCCACCGGCTCCGAGCTCCCAACCGAGATCTCGCGGCCCCGCCGCGTGATGGCGCTGCTGTTCGCCGCGCTTATCCTGGCCGCCGTCCCGATGTTCTGGGCCTCCTCGGCCGTCGGTGACGGCGCCGACCAGCCAGTCGCGCCGTTGAGCGGCAAGTCCGGCACCTCCGGCAGCGACGATGAGAACTCGGGCAACGGCGACGACGATGAGCAGGGCACCGACGGCGCCAAGAACACGCTCGGCACCGACGGCGCGGGCGACACCCGCGGCACCCTCAACACCGACCGCGGCGTGAACACCCTCGCCGGCTCGGTCTCCGACGGCGCCAACAACACGCTCGGCACGGACGGCGAAGGCGACACCGTCGGCACGAAGGGCACCGACGTGGGCGAGAACAGCATCGCCGGCTCGGCCTCCGACGGCGCCAACAACACGCTCGGCACCGACGGCGCCGGCGACACCCTCGGCACGAAGGGCACCGACGTGGGCGCGAACAGCGTCGCCGGCTCGGCCACCGACGGCGCCGACAACACGCTCGGCACCGACGGCGCCGGCGACACCGTCGGCACAAAGGGCACCGACGCCGGCGACGAGACCGACACCGGCGCCTCGCTCGTCACCAGCGGCGACGACGACACCGACCGCTAGCAGCACCTGCGCGCCGCCGGCGATCACCGCCGGCGGCCGCTACGGCCTCGGACCTCGGCCGAACGTCGGGGAGACCACCACTCAGTGGTGGTCTCCCCGACGTTCGCGCTCAGCGGCAGAGGGTCAGGCGGCGGGGGCGCCACCGGCGGGCATACCGCCGCTGACGTGCAACGGCGGGCCCTCGGGCCCCTCGTCGGCCGGCTCGACATTGCCCGTGCGCAGCTCCTCGCGCACCGAGCCGAGGAAGCGGTCGCACATCCGCGCAGCCTGCCGGCCCTCGTTGATCGCCCACACGATGAGCGACTGGCCGCGGCGGGCGTCGCCGGCGGCGAAGACGCCCTCGGCGGTGGTCGCGTAGGTCGGCGCCTTGGCGTTGCCCCGCTGGTCTTTGGCCACCTCGAGCTTGTCGAGCAGGCCCTGCTCCGGGTGCAGGAAGCCCATCGCCAGCAGCACCAGGTCGGCCGGAAGCTCGCGCTCGGTCCCCGGCTTGGGCGCGAAGTTCTCGGCTTCGGCGATCTCCAGGGCCGTCACCCGGCCGTCCTCGGCGCCGATGAAGCGCGTCGTGGTCACCGCGTAGTCCTGCTCGCCCTTGCCGGCGTCCAGCGCCTCCTCCATCGCGTAAGAGAGCCGGAACTTCTCGGGCCACAGAGGCCACGGCGTCTTCGCGTCCGGACGAAGGTCTGCGGGCCGCGGAAGGATCTCGAGCTGGACGACCGACAGCGCGCCCTCGCGGATCGCGTTGCCGACGCAATCGGCGCCAGTGTCGCCGCCGCCGATGACCACGACGTGCTTGCCCTTCGCGCAGATCTCTCCGTGCTCGCGCTCGGCGTCGACCGCGCGCTGGCGTTCGTAGAGGTAGTCCATGGCGAAGTGGATGCCCACCAGATCGCGTCCCTCAGCCGGAAGGTCACGGGGCACGCGCGAGCCCGTGCACAGCACGACCGCGTCGAACTCGGAGCGGAGATCGTCGACGTTGATGTCAACCCCGACGTCCACCCCGCACCGGACCTCCACGCCCTCGTCGCGCAACTGCTGCACGCGCCGCTCGACCACCCACTTCTCGATCTTGAACTGCGGCACGCCGAACCGGACCAGCCCGCCGGCGGCTTCGTCACGCTCGAACAGGGTCACGGCGTGCCCGTCGCGACGCAGCTGCTGCGCGCAGGCCATCCCGGCCGGTCCCGCCCCGACCACGGCCACGGCCTGGCCCGTCTCGGCGCCCGGCGGCCGCGGCACGACCCAGCCCTCGTCCCAGGCACGGTCGATGATCGAGTTCTCGATGTGCTTGATCGTCACCGCGTCGCCCTCGCGGATCTCCAGCACGCACGCCGCCTCGCACGGCGCAGGGCACAGCCGGCCGGTGAACTCGGGGAAGTTGTTGGTCGCGTGCAGCTGGCGGATCGCGTCGGACCAGCGATCGCGGTAGACGAGATCGTTCCAGTCCGGGATCAGGTTGCCCAGCGGGCAGCCGTTGTGGCAGAACGGCACGCCGCACTCCATGCAGCGGGCGCCCTGGGCCGCCACGTCTTCGGCCGCCGGCACGATGAGGAACTCGTCAACGGACTCGACGCGCTGGGCCGGGTCCTCGTAGCGGACGCCGGAGCGCTCGATCTTCAGGAAGGCGCCCAGCTCACCCATCCTGCGCCTCGCTCTCGCTCGACAGGAAGCCCTCGCCGCCGGAGGACACCGCGCCCACCTGGCTGCGCTCCTGCTCCTCGCGCGCCCACTCCTCGAGCACTCGCTTGTAGTCGGCCGGGAAGACCTTGACGAAGCGAGGCAGCAGCGCCTCGAAATCGTCGAGGACCCGCCGGCCAACAGCGGAGTCCGTGCGCCGCACGTGCTCGGAGACCAGGTCGCGGAGCTCGATGGCGTCGGCCTCGTCGAGCGCCTCGAGCTGGTCGAGCATCGTCGGGTTCACGCGCGAGCGCAAGCCGCCGTCCTCGTCGAAGACGAAGGCCAACCCGCCGCTCATGCCCGCGGCGAAGTTGCGTCCGGTCCGGCCGAGGACGACCACCACGCCGCCCGTCATGTACTCACAGCCGTGGTCGCCCACCCCCTCGATGACCGCGCGGGCCCCCGAGTTGCGCACGGCGAACCGCTCGCCGGCCAGCCCGCGGAAGAACGCCCGCCCGCTGGTCGCGCCGTAGAGCACTGTGTTGCCGATCAGCTGGTTCTCCTCGGCGGCGAACGTCACGGCCTCGGGCGGGCGGACGGCGAGCACGCCGCCCGACAGGCCCTTGCCGGTGTAGTCGTTCGCGTCGCCCCACAGCGTGAACGACACGCCGGGCGCCAGCCAACCGCCGAACGACTGGCCGGCCGAGCCGCGAAACGTCACCTCGATCGCGTCCTCGCGCAGGCCCTCGGCCCCGCGCGCCTGCGCGATGTGGCTCGAGAGGATGCCGCCGACGCAGCGGTTGACGTTGCGCACCGGCCGCTCGATGGCGACGCGATCCGCCTCTCCGGCGATGACGTTGCGGGCCTCCGCGACGAGCTCCCAGTCCAGCGCGTCGTCGAGCACGCCCGGAGGGCCCTCGACGCGGTGGCGCGGAGCGCCCGCTTCCAGCTCCGGCGTCGCCAGCAGCTGGGACAGGTCGATGCCCCGCGCCTTCCAGTGGCCGACAGCGGTGTCGGTGGCCAGCAGGTCGGTGCGCCCGATGAGATCGTCGAACTCAGCGATCCCCAGCGACGCCATGACCTCGCGAACCTCCTCCGCGACGAAGAAGAAGAAGTTGACGACGTGCTCGGGCGTGCCCTGGAAGCGCTTGCGCAGCTCGGGGTCCTGGGTGGCGATGCCCACCGGGCAGGTGTTGAGGTGACAGGCGCGCATCATGATGCAGCCCGTCGCGATCAGCGGCGCCGTCGAGAAGCCCATCTCGTCAGCCCCCAGCAGGGCGGCGATGACAACGTCGCGGCCCGTCTTGAGCTGCCCGTCGGTCTGCACGGTGATCCGCCTGCGCAGGTCGTTGCGCAGCAGGGTCTGCTGGGTTTCGGCCAGCCCGATCTCCCAGGGAACGCCCGCGCTGAAGATCGATGACAGCGGCGAGGCGCCGGTGCCACCGTCGTGGCCGGCGATCAGCACATGGTCGGCGTTGGCCTTCGCCACACCGGCCGCCACGGTGCCAACGCCCACCTCGGCGACAAGCTTGACCGAGACGCTGGCCTTGGGGTTTGCGCAGCGCAGGTCGTAGATGAGCTGCTTGAGGTCCTCGATCGAGTAGATGTCGTGGTGCGGCGGCGGTGAGATCAGCCCGACGCCCGGCGTGGTGTGCCGGACCGAGCCGATGTACTTGTCGACCTTGTGGCCGGGAAGCTGACCGCCCTCGCCCGGCTTGGCGCCCTGGGCCATCTTGATCTGGATCTGGTCGGCGTTGACCAGGTAGTGGATCGTCACGCCGAAGCGGCCGGACGCGACCTGCTTGATCGCGGAACGGCGCAGGTCGCCGTTGTCGTCGGCGGTGAAGCGCCGCGGGTCCTCCCCGCCCTCGCCGGTGTTCGACCGCCCACCGAGCCGGTTCATGGCGATGGCCAGCGTCTCGTGGGCCTCGGTGGAGATCGAGCCGAGCGACATCGCGCCCGTCGCAAAGCGCTTGACGATCTCCTTGGCCGGCTCGACCTCGTCGAGCGCGATTGGCGTGGCGCCATCCGTGCGAACCTTGAGCAGCCCGCGCAGCGTGCACGCCTTGACCGCCTCCTCGTCGACCATGCGCGAGTACTCGCGGTACTTCTCCTGGGCGTCCCCGTCGAGGGTCCGCACCGAGTGCTGCAGCAGCGCGATCGTCTCGGGGTTCCACATGTGCTTCTCGCCGTCGCGGCGCCACGCGTAGACGCCGCCGACCGGCAGCAGGTCCCCGCCCACCGCCGATGGATAGGCGCGGGCCTGGCGGTCCAGCGCCTCCTGGGCGAGGACCTCCAGCCCGATACCGCCGATCCGCGACGCGGTTCCGGTGAAGAAGCGGTCGATGAGCTCTCTCTCGAGGCCCACCGCTTCGAAGATCTGCGCGCCGCAGTAGGACTGGATCGTCGAGATGCCCATCTTCGAGATGGTCTTCAGCAGGCCCTTGCCGATCGCCTTGACGACGTGCTTCTCGGCCTCATCAGGCTCACCGACACCAGGGACCCGGCCGTCGACCACGAGCTCGTCGACCGTGTCGAGCAGCAGGTAGGGGTTGATGGCGCTGGCGCCATAGCCGATCAGCGTGGCGAAGTGGTGGACCTCGCGCGGCTCGCCGGATTCGAGCACCAGGCCGGCGCGCAGGCGCGTGCCCTCGCGGACCAGGTGGTGGTGGACGGCGGCGACCGCCAGCAGCGCGGGGATCGGCGCGCGGTCCTTGCGCACGGCGCGATCCGAGAGGATCACGACGTTGACGCCGGCGGCGATCGCGGCGCTGGCGGCGTCGCAGACCTCGGCCAGCGCCCGCGTCATGCCCTCGGCGCCCTGGGCGACCGGCCAGGTGATGTCGATCGTCTCGGCGCTGAAGATGTCGTGGGAGACGTGGCGCAGCGTCTCGAGCTCCGCGTTGCGCAGGATCGGCTGGTCCATGACCAGCTGGTGGGCGTGCTCGGGCGTCTCGGCCAGCAAGTTGAGCTCCGCCCCGACCCCCGTGCTCAGCGACATGACGATCGACTCACGGATCGGATCGATCGGCGGGTTGGTCACCTGCGCGAAGAGCTGCTTGAAGTAGGAGAACAGCGGCGGGCGCTGGTCGGAGAGCACCGCCAGCGCCGCGTCGTTGCCCATTGAGCCGATCGGCTCCTCGCCCTTGGCCGCCATGGGGGTGATCAGGACCCGGAGGTCCTCTTGGGAGTAGCCAAAGGCGAGCCGCCGGGTGTGGCCGGGCTCGACGCCGGTCAGCGTCACGTGCGCCGGCTCGAGCTCGTCGAAGTGCACGACGTTGCGCTCGAACCACTCGCCGTAGGGCTGGCGGGTCGCGACCTGCTCCTTGACCTCCTCGTCAGCGACGATGCGCCCCTCCTCGAGATCGATCAGGAAGAGCTTGCCCGGAGCGAGGCGCCCGAGGCGCTTCACGTCGACTGGATCGACCGGCAGCATCCCGGTTTCGGAGCCGAGCATGACCAGCCCGTCCTTGGTCTCACACCACCGACCCGGGCGCAGACCGTTGCGGTCCAGCGTCGCGCCGACGACGCGGCCGTCGGTGAAGCACACCGCCGCCGGGCCGTCCCACGGCTCCATGAGGCAGGAGTGGAAGGCGTAGAACCCCTTGAGGTGGTCGGGAAGGTCGTCGCGGCCGGCGTAGGCCTCGGGGATCATCATCATCGCCGCATGGGGCAGCGAGCGGCCCGAGAGCATGAGCAGCTCGAGGACGTTGTCGAACGTGGCGGAGTCCGACCCGCCCGGACGCACGATCGGCATCACCTTCTGCAGGTCCAGGCCGAACAGCTCGGACGCCAGCTGCGACTCGCGCGCCCGCATCCAGTTGATGTTGCCCATCACGGTGTTGATCTCGCCGTTGTGAGCGATCACCCGGTAGGGATGCGACAGCTCCCAGCTCGGGAACGTGTTGGTCGAGAAGCGCGAGTGGACGAGCGCCATGCCGCTGGCGAAGCGCTCGTCGCGCAGGTCGGGGTAGAAGCCGCCGAGCTGGTGGCTGATCAGCATCCCCTTGTAGACGATGGTTCGTGAGGAGAAGCTCGGCGAGTAGAAGTCGGGCCCGGCGGCCAGCTCGACGATGCGCCGGATCACGTAGAGCTTGCGCTCGAAGGCGTCGGGATCGTCGCGGAAGCCCTCGCCTGCCCCGATGAACAGCTGCTTCATGTACGGGCGGGTGCGGTTGGCCGTGTCGCCGACGTGGTCTGAGTCGATCGGGACGTCGCGCCAGCCCAGAACCTCCTGGCCCTCGATCCGGACGTTGAGCTCGAGCAGGTCCTCGAGCTTGCGCCGGCGGACCTCGTCGACCGGGAAGAAGCAGAAGCCCACGCCGTACTGGCCGAGCGGCGGGAGGTCGAAGCCGCTGACCGCTCGGAAGAACGCGTCGGGCATCTGCGCCAGGATCCCCGCGCCATCGCCCGTGCGGGTGTCGGCGCCTTCGGCGCCGCGGTGCTCGAGGTTGTCCAGCGCGGTCAGCGCCTTGTCGACGACATCGTGGCGCGGCTCGTTGTCGAGGCGCGCGATCATGGCGACGCCGCAGGCGTCGTGCTCGTAGCGGGGGTCGTACAGGCCCTCGGCCCGTGGCGGCATCACGTGGTAGTTCATGAGAAGTGCTCCCTGGAACGGCGGCGCAGGGCACCTGAGGCGGAGCGGGGATTGTACGGCGCTCGATCCGCTCCGGGAAGGCCGGCGGGGGCGCGCTCGGCCCCGGGTTTCTGCTAGGGAGATGCGGTGCGCGAGGTCACCGTCCTGGCCGCCGGCGGCACGATCTCCTCGGTTCAGGGGGCATCGGGCGTACCTGGCGTGACCCCTGAGCTCGATGCGGCGGCTCTCGTCGCCGGGCTGCCCGCGAGCCTGACGGTCGAAGCCCGCTCGCTGCGCTCGGTCAGCGGGCCGCAGCTGACCAACGACGACGCTCTGGCGCTGGCCACCGCGGCCGTCGCCGAGACCGAGCGGGGCCGCGGCGTCGTCCTGACCAGCGGCACCGACACCATCGAGGAGGTCGCGATGCTCTGCGACGTCCTCGTTGGGAACGGCCCGCCGATCGTGGTGACCGGGGCGATCCGGCCCGCGGATGCCCCGGGGGCCGACGGGCCGGCAAACCTGCTCGACGCCGTGGTGGCCGCCGCATCGCCGGTCACCGAGGGGGCGGGCGGCCTGGTCTGCTTCGCCGGCGAGCTCCACGCCGCGCGGACCGTCCGCAAGATCGACTCCACCGCCCCGCACGCCTTCGCCTCCCCGCGCAGCGGGCCGATCGCCCGGGTCGTCGAAGGCCGGGTCGACGTGTTCGCCAAGCCGTTGCGCGGCCCGCGCGTGCCGATGCCCGAGACGCTGGAGTTCTGGACGCCGATCGTGACGACCTGGCTGGGCGATGACGGAAGCCTGCTGCGCGCCGCCGTCAACACCGAGCCCGACGGCCTCGTGCTCGTCGGCCTCGGGGCCGGGCACCTCCCGCCGCGCGCCCTGGCCGCGCTGCGCGAGTGCGGCGAGGGCCTGCCCGTGGTGTTCGTGGTCCGACCCGAGCGCGGGCATCTCCTGCGCGAGACCTACGGCTACGAAGGCTCGGAGCGCGACGTGCTGGCGACGGGCGTCATCGAGGCGGGGAACCTGTCCGGCCCGGCCGCGCGGATGCTGCTGCTGGCGGGCCTGGGGGCGGGATTGCGGGGCGAGGATCTCCGCGCGGCCTTCGCGGTCGGCGCGTAGGCGCCCGCGAAGGTACGCCAGGCGTGCCAAAGGCGTATCGTCCGGCGCCGCGATGAGGCCGTGCATGATTCATGACCTGCGGGGGCAGCATGCCTAGCGACCAGTCCGCTGAGCGCAGTTCGACCCACCCTCCCGGCCAGGAGTTGCCCGACCATCCCGATCTCTCGCTGACGCTGCCCGCGCGTGCAGAGAACGTCGCGGTTGTCCGTCACGCCATCGGCGGCCTGGGCGAGGCGCTGGCGATCGACGATCAGACGCTCTCCGACGTCAAGCTCGCGGTGACCGAGGCCTGCACCAACGCGGTCGTCCACGCCTATCCCGACGGTGAGGGCCCGCTCGAGGTCGCGGCCTATCTCAGCGAGGAGCGGCTGATGCTCGTCGTCCGCGACGAGGGCCGCGGCATCGTGCCCCGGACCGACAGCCCCGGCCTCGGGCTCGGCCTCCCGCTCATCGCGACGCTGGCCGAGGCGCTCGAGCTCGGCACCGACAGCGAGAACCGCACCGAGGTCCGCATGTCCTTCCGCCTGACACCGGAAGAAGAAGTGGCCGCGTGAGCACGCCCGACAGAGCGCCCGCCCCTGCCAACGAGGCCCGGCTGGTCGTTCGCAACGGGCCGCTGGTCGGCGCCGTGCTCAGCCGGGTCGTCGGCATGCTCGCCGCCCGCGCGCTGTGCCCCATCGACCGCCTTGACGACGCGCTGCTGATCACCGACGCCCTCGCGGCCCACGCGGGCGACTACTCCGTCAACGGCGCCGTCGGGGTCACCGTCACCGCGGACGAGGACTCGCTCACGCTGCTGGTCTCTCCGCTGAAGCCCCAGGGTGGCGACGGGCTGCTCCGCGCCGCCGAGCTCCCGGGCGTGGGCAATGTCCTCGAACGCGTGGCCGACGAAGTCGCCGCCGGTCCCACGCAGGACGGCAGCGGCGAGCAGCTGCGCGTCCGCCTCGCCTTCCACCCGGCCTGATCAGCCTGCTACATCTAGGGATACGACATGGCACCTGACTTCGTCCTGACCGAAGAGAGCCTCGACAGCGACCGCCACGTGGTGGCCGTTCGCGGCGAGATCGACCTCTTCACCGCGCCCGACCTCAAAGCCATGCTGCTCGCCGCGATCGACGGAGGCAAGTCGCGGATCGTCGTAGACCTCAGCGAGACGACGTTCCTGGACTCGACCGCCCTCGGCGTGCTCATCGGCGCCGTCAAGCGGCTACGGGCCCGGGACGGCGCGCTGACGCTGGTCAACACCGACGCGAACATCGCCAAGACGTTCGAGATCACCGGCCTGGACCAGATCTTCACGATCGCGGCGACGCGCGACGAAGCGATCGCCGCCCTCGACGGCGACCCGCAAGCCGCCTGACCGTCGCGCTCGTCACCTGCGCGCAGTTCCCCGGCCTCGACGAGGACGACGCGCTCCTGCGGGCCGCTCTGCCGGAGAGCGTGCCGGTCGTCTGGGACGACCCCGCCGCCGACTGGGACGCCTTCGATCTGGTCGTGCTGCGCAGTCCGTGGGATTACGTCGAGCGCCGGGATGTCTTCGTGGCTTGGTGCGAGGCGATCGGCGAGCGGCTGCACAACCCGCCCGAGGTGGTCCGCTGGAACACCGACAAGCGCTACCTGGCGGAGCTCGACGCGGCGGGCCTTCCGGTCGTGCCTACGACGTTTCTCGCACCTGGGGCCCCGATCGTGTTGCCGGACGGACCGTGCGTCGTCAAGCCGGCGATCTCGGCGGGCTCGCGCGACACGGCGAGCCATCGCGATCCGAAGGCCGCGGCCGGTCACGCCCAGCGCCTGCTCGATGAGGGCCGCGTCGTGATGGTCCAGCCCTACGTGGCCGAGATCGACACGGAGGGCGAGACAGCGTTGCTGTACTTCGACGGCGCGTTCAGCCACGCGATCCGCAAGGGCCCGCTGCTGACCGGCGGCGCCGCTGAGGTCGACGGGCTGTTCGCCCCGGAGAACATCACGCCGCGCGAGCCGCGGCCCGAGGAGCGCGCCGTGGGCGACCACGTGGTCGCCGAGGTAGAGCGCCGGTTCGGGCGCCTGCTCTACACCCGCGTCGACGTGATCGGGAGCGATCCGATGGTGCTCGAGCTCGAGCTCACCGAGCCGTCGCTGTTCTTCCTGCACTCCGAGGGCGCCGCGGAGCGCTACGCGGCGGCTATCCGGGCTCGGCTCTAGCGGCCGGCGATCAGCTGCTGTCCTGGGCCGGCCCGCCAGGAGCGGGCGAAGTCAGGACTACGTTCGCACCCTTTGGCGCCGCGCTCGCGCAACCGCCGGGGCTGGGTCTTCGAACCGCCCACTTACCGTCGCATACCGACGGTAACGTCGATCTCGCGCCTCGTGCCCCTGTATCCCGCCATCGCATCCCCGGTCAACGCGCCGGGGAAGCGACCCGCTCGTTGCCGAGAGGCGGTTACCGCTCAGCGAACCGCCCGCGGCTGCGGGTGAGGACGACCGACGCGGCGAAGCCACCGATCAGGCCTGCCGCAGCGGCGATCCAGATCGCGAACGTGGGCGTTTCGTTCGCATCATCGCCTCTCGGAGAAGCCCCCGATGGCGTACCTGCAGTCACCCGGTAGCGCGCCCAGGTGTAGTGCGCTCCGCCCTCGTCGCCGTCGTAGAGGGCCACCAGGTAGCGCCCCGGAGACGTCGCGTCAGGGATCACGAAGCGTGGCTCCGGGTAGCGACGCGCGTAACTCCACGCCCGGCGGAACACCGTGACCGGCGCCGGTCCGCGGTGTTCCGCCCAAAGACGCTCGGGGCCGATACCAAGATCGGCTCGATCCGGATTGAAGACGACTTTGTAGCTCGCGTAATCCGCTCGGACGACGGTGCCCGGAGGTCCCGATGCGGGAGACAAACAGCCGCAGGGACCGTGTGCCGCTGCTTGAGGCGACGCAACGACCATAGCCGCCGCTACGACTACCGCCGCGATCCCACGCATGCCGTCACGATACGCCGCCACCGGGTACCGCCCCGACCAGCGGCTCGATCTATCGAACCGCCCGCTTCCCGTCGCATACCGACGGTAACGTCGATCTCGTGGCGCTACGCAGCCGTCCGCTCGAGCCCGTCCGACCGGCGCACGCTCTCGCCCGTGATGAGGTCGAGGACCGCGTCCTCAACGGGGCCGTGGATCGCCGAGCCCTCGTCCTCGTCGGCGACGATGTCGACGGTAACGACGATCCCGTCGCGGAAGCGGTCGAACACCCGGGGGTCGATGTAGGAGGCGCGGGCCACCGCGGGGGTGTTGCCGAGGTAGTGGGCGACCTGCTTGACCGCATGGGTGATGAGCCGCTTGCGCTTGGTCGGCGAGAAGTCGGCCGAATGCGCTGCCGCCAGCGTCACCGCCGCGAGGACGGTGGCGCCCCACGTCCGGAAGTCCTTGGCCGAGACGTCGAGGCCCGTGGCGTCCTTGAGGTAGCCGTTGATGTCGCCGGACTTGACGTCGCGCCAGCGGCCGTTCTCCTTGAACGCCAGCAGCTCGTCGATGCCTCCGCGGCGCGCTTTGAGCTTCGCCACGATCCCGGCGACCTCTGGATCGACCACCTGGCGGAGGTTGCGCTTCGAGTGCTTGGCGGGGTAGTCGAAGAGCAGCCCGTCGCCGTTGACGGTCACGTGGCTCTTCTTGAGGGTCGCAAGCCCGTAGGTCTCGTTGGTGACCGCGTAGTCCTCGGTGCCGATCCGAAACAGCCCACGGTCGAGCAGGCGCGCGGCACAGGCGAGCACCTGATCGCGCGAAAGCGGGTCGCCGGCGAGATCGGCGTCCACGCGGTCGCGCAGGTCGGGCAGCGCGCGGGCGAATTCGATCATGTCGTCGAACTTCTGCTGGTCCTGACGCTCGCGCCAGCGCTGGTGGTAGAGGTACTGCTTGCGGCCGCGCTGATCGACGCCGGTGGCCTGGATGTGGCCGCCGGGGTACGGGCAGATCCAGACGTCCTCCCAGGCCGGCGGGATCACCAGTTCCCGGATCCGGTCCAGGGTTTCGAGCTCGTCCACCCGCTCCCCGTCGGGGTCGAGGTAGACCCAACCCTTACCCGCGCGGCGGCGGCGCAGACCGGGTCCCGTGCAGTTCGAGCGGCGAAGACGCATGCCGAGCGGCTCTACCCGCTCGGGCGGCTCCCTACTTCTTTGCGGTCACGGGCTTCTTCGCCTGCGGCCGCTCAGCGTTCGCCGTCGGCTTCTTCGCCGCGGCGGGCTTCTTGGCCGCCGGTTTCTTCGGCGGCGCCGGGGGCCCGTCTGAGCTTCCCGAGCGCACCGCATCCAACGATGCCTTGAGCGCGGCCATGAGGTCGGGCACCGGCGCGGCCTCCTCGACCTGCGGCTGCACGGCGATCTCCTCGCCCGCCGCCTTGGCCTCGATCAGCTCGAGAACCTTCTCGCGGTAGGAGTCGGTGTACTTGTCCGGCTCGAAGCTGCCGGCGAGCGAGTCGACGAGCTGCTTGGCGATGTCGAGCTCGCGCTCGTTGACCTCCAGATCGTCGGGCAGGTCGTCGATGCGTTTGGGGTCAACGATCTCGTCGGCGAAGATCATCGTGGCCATCCCGAGAACGTCGCCCTCCATGGGGCGCAGCGCGACGAGGTTCTCCTTCTGGCGGATGACGACCTTGGCGATCCCGACCTTGTTGGTCTCGCGCATCGCCTCGAGCAGCAGCTTGTAGGGCTTCGCGCCGCCGGTGTTGGGCGCGAGGTAGTACGGGTGGTCGTAGAAGATCGGGTCGATCTCGTCGAGGCTGACGAAGTCGAGGATGTCGATCGTCTTGGTCTTGACCGGATCGAGCGCCTCGAGCTCGTCAGGCTCGATGACGACATAGCGGTCCGGCGAGAGCTCATAGCCCTTGACGATGTCGGCGTACTCGACGTCTTCGCCCGTGGAGGCGTCCGTGCGCTTCATCGCGATGCGCGAGCCGGTCGCCTGGTTGAGCTGGTGGAAGCGCACGGTCTTTCGCGAGACCGCCGAGTACATCTTCACGGGGACCGTGACCAGCCCGAAGCTGATCGCGCCGGTCCAGATGGAACGAGCCATGCCCGGAAGTATCCCCCGTGAGCGCCGCCGGGAAGCGCCGCGCACGGGAGATTGCGTTCGTCCGGTTTCTAAGCCTCCTGCGCGGCGCCTTCCTTACGAAAGCGGTCGGCCGACTTCTCGTGAATGCCCTCGCAGAACTCCTCGACCATCTTGGCGTTGAACGCCGGGATGTCGTCGGGCTTGCGGGAGGTGACCAGGCCGGAGTCGACCACGACCTCCTCGTCGACCCACTCGCCGCCGGCGTTGCGGATGTCGGTCTGCAGTGACGGCCACGACGTGAGCTTGCGACCCTTGACCGCCCCCGCCTCGACCAGCAGCCACGGCGCGTGGCAGATCGCCGCGACGGGCTTCCCGGCGCGGAAGAAGTCCTGGACGAACTTAACGGCGTCGGCGTCCATCCGCAGCGCATCGGGGTTGGCGACGCCTCCGGGCAGCAGCAGCCCGTCGTAGTCGTCGGCATTTGCGTCGGCCACAACGGTCTCGACGTCGAAGGTGTCGGCTTTGTCGAGGTGGTTGAAGCCCTGCGCCGTCCCCTCATTGAGCGCGATCAGCTCGGTGGCAGCGCCGGCCTCGCGCAGCGCCTCTCGTGGCTCAACCAGCTCGATCTGCTCGATGCCCTCGTTGGCGACGAGGATGGCGATGCGCTTGCCGTCCAACTTGCCCATGTTCTCGGTGCCTCCTGGGTAGGTGTTCCTGCATGACTACCCGCAATGCGAGCCAGGGCATCCTGGCCGACGACAAGGCCGAGCAGCGCTCGCGGATCGTCGAGCTGCTGACCAAGGCCTACTGGATGGAGATCGAGACGGTGATGAGCTACATCGCCAACTCGACCAACCCCGACGGCATCCGCGCCCAGGAGATCATCGAGTCGCTCAAGGCCGACGTGCAGGAGGAGCTGGGCCACGCCCAGGCCTTCGCCGATCGGATCAAGGAGCTCTACGGCGTCGTTCCCGGCTCCATGGCGTTCACGGCCGAGCAGACCTACCTCCAGCCGCCCGAGCAGCAGACCGACATCGTCCACGTCATCCGCGGCGTGATCGAAGCCGAGACCGGCGCGATCGAGCACTACAACCTGGTCATCGAGGAGACCGAGGGCGTCGACCCCGTCACGAACGACATGGTCATAGCCATCCTGCGCGACGAGGAGCAGCACCGTCGCCTGTTCGAGGGATTCCTGCGCGAGTACGAGGTCGAGGGCCGAGCCTGACGCCGCTGGTTGGGCTGGCGAACCCGTCTGTCAGACGAGTTCGACGACCCAAGGCCCGCGCCTGGTCAGACGGGGTCGGGCTCCGGCGGATCGCCCTCGCCGGGCGGCGGCGTGGGCTGGCCCGGCTCGTCCGGGACCGCAGGCTGGATCGGCGCCTCCGGCACGGCGGGCTGGATCGGGGCATCCGGGACGGCCGGGGTCGGCGCCTCGTTGGGCTGTGGAACGGTCATGGGTTCCGGATTACCCCAGCGGAGTGTCGCGCAACCCCGCCCGCAGGTCCTCGAGCGTCTCGAAGACCTCGAGCGCGCCGGCATCGCGAAGCTCGGCCTCGGAGAAGCCCCCGGTCATTACCGCGAGGGTCGGCAGGCCCGCCTTCTCGGCGGCCTCGATGTCCCACGGCGTGTCGCCGATCATCACCGCGTCGGAAGGCTCGGCCTTCCCGGCTTTGCTAAGCGCGGACTCGACGAGGTCGGGGGCGGGCTTGGTCTCCTCGACGTCGGACGACGAGGTCCAGTCGTCGGCCAGCTCGCGCGCGTCGAGCAGATCGAGGTAATGATCGACCTCCTGTTGCTTGGCCGACGAAGCCAGGATCACGGTGTGGCCCGCGCCCTTGAGATCCTCGATCAGGCCGCGCGCTCCCGCCAGCGGCTCGACCTCCTCGATCATCGCGAGGTACAGGGGGCCTTCGGCAGCGCGGATGTCGTCGCCCTGCTCGCGCTCGGCCTCCGCCCCCACCAGCGCCTCTACGAGCTTGTCGCCGCCCATCCCGATGTGGCGGTGAATCCGCCAGATCGGCACACGATGGTCGTGCTGGCGGAAAGCGCGGTACCAGGCGATCGCGTGGTGGTAGTTCGTGTCGACGAGCGTGCCGTCGATGTCGAGGATGGCGATCATATGCCGGTTTTCTCGCGGTGCCGGCGCAACAGCGGGGCGAGGAACCAGAACCAGGCGAACGCCGTTGCCGCCACCACCGCGACCACCGTCGCGGTCATGCCGTCGAAGACGTAGTCGCAGACGAGGATCAGCGCCAGCGTCATGGCGGCGGCCAGGAAGGCCACGCCGACGATCACGAAGCGGTTGGCCACCTTGATGATGTGGCGCTTGTCGGACTGCTCGAACAGGATCCGGTGCCACGCGGCCGGGGCGATGAAGCACAAAGCCGCGCCGGCGGAGCAGAGGATCGTGGCCAGGAAGACGTCGCGCTGGAAGGATGTGGTCTGCGCGAAGCCCTGCTGGAAGACGACGGCGAGCAGGAACGCGAACAGGACCTGCACCCCGGGCATGACGACACGGGTCTCCTGCAGCAGCTGGTCGAGCTGGCGGTTGCGCCGCTGCTGCTCGTCCTCGTTCCCGTCCTGGTGATCGCTCTCGCTCACGCCGGACGAGGTGCCCGAGGCCCGGGTTTCCTAATCCTCGTCGGGCTCCTGCGCGGCGGCGCGCAGGCGACTGAGCGACTGGCGAATGATCCGCGAGACCTGCATCTGCGAGACGCCGATGCGCTCGCCGATCTCGGCCTGCGTCAGGTCCTCCTCGAAGCGCAGGCGCAGCACCTCGCGCTCACGGGCCGTCACGGTGTTGAGCAGGCGGTGCAGGGTCGCACGGTCCTCGGCGAGCCCGAAGCCCTTCTCGTCGCGGCCCATCTGGTCGCCGAGCGTGTCGCTGCCGTCGTCCTCGGAGCCGCGCGGGGCGTCGATCGACGTCGCGCGGTACGCCGCTGCCGCCTCGAGGGCTTCGAGCACCTGCTCCTCGGAGGACTCCGTCGCCTCGGCGATCTCGGTCACGGTCGGGGAGCGATGCAGCTCCCGTGACAGATCGGCGACTTTGCGGTCGACCTTCAGCGCCAGCTCCTGGAGATCGCGCGGGACGCGGACCGACCATGTCTTGTCGCGGAAGTGGCGCTTGAGCTCGCCGAGGATGGTCGGCACCGCGTAGCTGGAGAACGCGACCTGGCGGTCCGGGTCGAAGCGGTCGATCGCCTTGATCAGCCCGATCGACGCGACCTGGATGAGGTCGTCGAGTGGCTCCTCGGCGCGCTGGTAGCGGCGGGCGAGCTGGCGGGCGAGCGGCAGGAAGCGCTCGACGAGCTTGTCGCGCGCGTCGGGCTCGCCGTTACGCAAGTAGCGCACGAACAGCTCGCGGTCCTCACGCGCGCGGGCGCTCCGAGGCTCGGTCACGCGGGGATGGAGGGGTCGGAGGGTTGCTGCACGGCGCCTGGTTACGAGATCACAGGCGCCGGGTTGCTGGGGCGCGAGACATGTATAAGTCTAGTTGGCACGCTGACGCCACTCGATACGCCCATGGACGGAGCCCAGATCACCAACGGAGCCCCCGCTCGCAACCTGCGGCTGATCGCCGCAGACGAGGATCCCAAAGCGCTGCTACGCACCGCGCAGCTGCTCGAAGAGCTCGGTCATGAGGTCACCGCGTGCACCGCGTCGGTGCGCGAAGCGTGCGAGATGATCGCCCGCGACGACCCGGATGCCGCCGTCGTGGTCGTCCACGACGACGAGGACCATGCGCTCGATCTCATCGACGAGCTCAGCGAGGCGCTCTCTGGACCGGTCATCGCGCTGCTCGGCGACGCGGATGCCGCGTTCGTCGAGGCGGCCGCGGCCCGCGGGCTCGCCGCCGCGGCCTCCGAGCCGACTGCCGATGGGCTGCAGGGCGCCATTGAGGTCGCGATGCGCCGGCACGCTGAGCGCGCGATGCTGACCGAGCAGGTCGGCCAGCTCGAGTTCGCGCTCGAGCGGCGCGCGGTCATCGAGCGGGCCAAGGGCCGGCTGATGGAGCGCCACGGGCTTGGCGAGCGCGCGGCGTTCGAGCGGCTGCGATCCGAGGCGCGCAGCCGCAGCATGACCGTGGTGGCGCTCGCCCAGGAGATCACGACGCGGGACTAGCCGATCCGGCGACGGCACACGGCCTCATCCGGGCGTGCCGACTTCTGTGACAGGCTTCTATTCGGCCAGCGAGCGCAGCACGACCTCCTCGGGCCACGAGCAGAGGCCGCCGCGGCCAGGACACGTGGCGCACAGGTCGCGGTGGGGCTGCTCGGCGACCGCGAAGCGCCCGGCCAGGACGTCGCCGGCCTCGACCGCGAGCTGCGTCTCGAGCTCGTCAGCCTCCTTGGCGTCGTAGCGAGCGACGGCCGGCTCGTCGGGTCGCTCGAGGAACAGGTGGACGACCTCGACCCGAGGCGCCCCGGCACGCAGCGCGGCGAGCGCGTATAGCCGCCGCTGCACGCCGTATCCGTGCTCGACAACGGCCTCCGGATCAGCGCCGTCGAGGCGGTCGGTCTTGTAGTCGACGATCAGCGCCGTGCCGTCCGCCTCGATCGCCCGCAGGTCGATGAAGCCGGTGAACAGCGGGACGAGAGCGTGCTCCGGCGCCGTAAGCGCGAGGGCGAAGGACTCCTCGACGTGCCGTTCGGCGGCGGCGCTCACGCGCTGCATGAGATCGCTCGCCAGCCCGTTCTCGACGAGCGCGCGGATGTCAGCGACGTCCTCGTTGGTGAGCTCGACGTCGTGGCGGGCGGCCTGCTCGCGCACCCGCTCGTCGTCGGGCGCCGTCAGCTCTTCGAGGAGCTCGTGCGCGATCGATCCGCGAACGCGGGGATCGAGCGCCACAGGCGCCGCTGCCCCCGGGGCCGAGGGCGCGTCCTGCTCGGGCAACCGCAGCACCCGCTCGAGGTAGAACCGGTACCCGCACTGCGCGAACCGCGACAGCGCCGAGTAGCTCAGCGCGGAGACCGGCGACGGCTCGGCGAGGGCCGCCGCGGGTGGCGCTCCGGCCGGCGACCCGGCGAGGGCCGCCGCGGGTGGCGCTGCGGCCGGCGACCCGGCGAGGGCCGCCGCGGGTGGCGCGAGGGAACGCCG
>Ga0136633_1000632_pt1 | contig 26806 bp, 26 predicted proteins | sample AntDrymeUQ832206_2_FD_105494 | JGI IMG/M metagenome (GOLD analysis project Ga0136633, IMG submission 105494) | Polar desert sand microbial communities from Dry Valleys, Antarctica - metaG UQ83 (22.06) | ecosystem: Environmental > Terrestrial > Soil > Desert | place: Antarctica: Dry Valley... | reverse complement strand
TCCTTCGCCCAGGAGTCGATGATCCGCACCGTGGAGCCGACGGCATGACCGGCCGAACGGGTCGATGAGCAAGCGCTCGATCCTGCTGGCGTCGCTGCCGCACGGTCCTCACGACCCGACGACATCCACACCGCGGCGCCGCCCTGGCTCGGTGCGACGCACCACGAGCATCGACCAGCGCCGCGGTGATCGCGGTCATCCCCAGGAGCTCGTCGCCTGCGGGCGTGACCTGCTGACGCATCCCGACGGCGCGACCGAGGTGGTCGACCTCGTGGCGGTGCAGGGCCAGCTCGACGCCACCGGCACCCTGACGGCCATCGAGGCCGACCCGCCGGTGCCAGAGCTCCGCGATCTCATAGGCGGCCACGCGAGCAGGGGCTTGCGAGCTCGGATCGACGAGCTGCTGCCCGAGCAACGGGATCGGGCCACCCTGTTGCACCAGCTGCTCGACGACTTGCCGATGGCGTCGCTCCTCTCCAGCTACGGCTCGACCCGGGATCTGGAGGACTGGAAGATGCCGCCGGGGTCGGCCGAGCGGCTCACCGACCTCTGCTCGGGCTGGGCCGCCGGGGCCACGATGCTCGACGCCCTCGATCGCACCGGCATCTTCCCCATCCCGGTCGGCCCTCCGGCCCCCGACCTGGGGTCCCCCGCCGATCCCCTGGCCTGGCACGATCTCCCGACGATGGTGCCCCGCTCGGTTCGGCGCCGGCGGCGCCTCGACCTCATCGCGGGCGAGCCCTACGAGCTCGACGTGCAGTTCCGCGACAGCCACCTCGGGGCCGACGGGCTCGAGGACGTCCTCCACGAGTACACGCTCGCGGCCACCGTTGACCCCGACACGCTGACGGTGCTCACCTCGGAGGCGACGGTGCGCGTGCTCCCGTGGCCCGAGTGCCCTGGTGCCGTGGGCAGCGCCACCCACATCGTCGGCCGGCCGGTCGCCGCTCTGCGCCAGCTGGTGGCGGCAGAGTTCACGGGCACCACCACCTGCACCCACCTCAACGACGTCCTGCGCTCGCTCGCCGGAGTCACCGCCCTCGCCGAGGCGCTCGGTCGATGAGCCCCGCACGACCGGTGTGCTCGTGAGCGCCTACGACCTCTGCGGGAAGGTCGCGCTCGTCACCGGAGCCTCGCGCGGTGTCGGCGCGGCTGTGGCGATGGCGCTGGCCGCCGCGGGAGCCAGCGTGGCGTGTGCGGCCCGATCGACGGCCTCGGCGCCCCAGCGCACGCCGGGCACGCTCGATGACACCGTCGCCCGCATCGAAGCGCTGGGCGGCCGGGCTGTGGCTGTGCCCACCAACCTGGCCGACCCCGCCCAGGTGGAGGCGATGGTGGCGTGCACGGTCGAGCACCTCACGGTCGACCTCGCCCGCCAGCTCCAGGGCGACGCCATTGCGGTGAACTGCTTCCGGAGCGGGAGGGGATCATGCGCTCACAAGCGGCCGTGCCCGCCGACGGCCAGCCGACCACCGAGCTGTTCGATGGCCTCGCCCCCGATACGGCCACGATGTTCGCCGAGCCGTACCGAGAGGATGGGTCTCGATGAGCACCAACGCCGCCGAGGCTTCTGGCCTCAGCTCGGGTCGCTCAGTCCCAGCGTCCGCACGGTTGGGGACAGGGGAACGTCGCCTTGCTCGGGACGGGTGCCGAGCACCCAGTCGCCGAGGCTGGTGGTGACACCGAACCAGTAGTGCTCGCTGCGGTAGTGGTGCAGCCGGTGGTTGCGCGAGATCCGGCGGAACCAAGCCGTCTTGGGGCGATACGGCGCGTGGATCAAGTAGTGCGTCCACTCGTAGTTGAGGAGCATCCCGAACCCGCAGGCCAATGCCATCGTGGCCTGAGCTGGGTCCAGCAACCACACTGCCAGCACGACGGCGATCGGAGCCGCCGGGAACAGGGCCTGGAACGGCACCATCACGATCCGCAGGTCCTTCGGGTTGCGGTGGTGATGGCGGTGCTTGCGGGCGGTCACCGGGTCGATGGTGAACCGGCCGATCCGAGTCGGACGGCGGTGCAGCACCCGGACGTGGATGATCCACTCCACGAACGGCTCGGCCGCCACGATGAGCGCTGGGATGAGCAGGTCCCACCAGCCCCAGCGACCCACCCACAGCCGGGCCGCGGCGGCCACCGACGCGGCTCCTCCGATGATCAGTGGCGATGGCTTGCGAGCGAAGAACGCGATGAACTCTACCAGCGAGGCCCCCGCTTGTGGTTGATCGGTCGGGATCGGGAGAACGTCCGTCTCGTGGCCGTCGAGCATGGTGTCAGCGCCACGTACCTTGGGTGGTTGGCGTTGTTCGACGTCAGTCATCGGCACCAACGGTAGCGATCGCGCTCACAGTCATGACACTCCGCGGCTGTCGCGCCGACCCGCCGGGGCGGGGGCTCGGGGCACGGCGGGGGTGCGGTCGAGGGCGGCCTGGAACACGGCGGCGACGTCGGTCCCGTAGGCCAGCGCGGCGCTCCTGCCCACCTGGACCACGGACATCAGCAGCGAGAGCACGATGGACACGAAGCCGTTGCCGATCGAGGCGGGGTCGATGTCGGTGCGGACGGAGCCGGCCAGCTGCCCGGCCCGGATCCGCTCGGTGATCGCCTTGCGGAGCTCGGACAACGCCGGGATCTCGAGCACTCGCTCGGTCACCTCGGGCTCGAGCCCGGCGAGCACCCGACGGGCCAGCGGGTGGCCTTCGACGGCGCCCACGAGCGTGAAGATGAGCGTCTGGCGCCAGTCCTCGATCACGGGATCCTCGATGATGCTCGTCAGGCCCTCTTGGATGACCGCGGCGGCGTCCTCATCGAGCGCGGCGAGGAACAGCGCCTCCTTGTTCGGGAAGTAGGCGTAGGCCACGGTGCCGCCGACGCCCGCGTCCCGCGCGATGTCGGCCACCGCCGAAGCCCGGTACCCATCGCGACCGAAGCGGGTGATGGCGGCCTCGAGGATCGCCTGGCGCGTGAGCTCGCCCTTGGTGGTCGCCATGTGACCCATGTTACAGGAAATGAGTGCTTGAGTAAATCCCTCAGATCATGTTACCGTCGGTACCAATGACGCAGACGAGCAACCCCGACCGAACGGTCCCCACTCGCCGCATCTCCTTCGAGGAGTCGCTCCGGGACCTGCCCAAGCACTTCGCCATCGATGGCGACCTGATCCAGAGCCACCTTGCCGGGTCGTTGTCGGCGGTCTTCCCGGACGGGGAGGACTTCTTCGTCCGATCCGTGCGCTACTACCGCGACCAGGTCACCGACCCGGCTCTGAAGCGCCAGGTGGCCGGCTTCATCGGTCAGGAGGCCGTGCACGGCCGTGAGCACCGCGTGTTCAACGACCGTCTTGACCAGCTGGGCTACCCGACCAAGCGCTTCGAGCGCATCACCCGCGCCGGCCTCAAGGTTCGTGAGCGCATCGCTTCACCGGCCGCGAACCTCGCCGCCACCGCGGCGCTGGAGCACTTCACGGCGACGCTGGCCGAGCTCATCCTCACCAACGAGGAAGCCCGCGACCTCTTCGGTCACCCTGAGGTCCGGAACCTGTTTCTCTGGCACGCGCTCGAGGAGTCCGAGCACAAGGCCGTCGCCTTCGACGTCTACAAGGCCATCGGCGGCACCGAGCGGATGCGGGTGTGGACGATGAAGTTCCTGCGCGTCGGGTTCATCGCCGGCATGGCGCTGCAGGTCATGGTGTCCCTGCTGGGGGATCGGGCGACCTATCGCCCCGGCAACCTGCGCCGCAGCTGGGGCCGGTTCCGGCGTTCACCGATCATGCGGCGCGAGCTGTGGGACCAGCTGTGCGAGTACGACAGCGCCGACTTCCACCCCGACGACCGCGACACCACCGATCTGGTGGAGCGCTGGCGTGCGGAGCTGTTCGGTGAACAGGGCACGCTCAACGACAAGCTCGCCACGTCGGCCAACTCGGCTGCGTGAGCCCCGGCATGGCTGAGCACCTCGATGTCTTGATCGTCGGCGCCGGCCTCTCGGGCATCGGCGCCGGCCACTACATGCAGGCCGAGTGCCCGTGGGCCAGCTACGCGATCTTCGAGGGTCGTGACGCCATCGGCGGCACCTGGGACCTCTTCCGCTACCCGGGCATCCGGTCCGACTCGGACATGTACACGCTCGGCTACTCGTTCCGTCCGTGGGACGGCGAGAAGTCGATCGCAGATGGCGCCTCGATCCTGCAGTACATCAAGGACACCGCAGCCGAGGAGGGCATCGACGAGCACATCCGGTTCAACCACCGGATCATCGCGGCGGACTGGTCCACCGACGATGCCCGTTGGCACATCACCGCGGAGCGCAGCGACACCGGCGAGATCGTCGAGCTCACCTGCGGCTTCGTGTTCTCGTGCAGCGGTTACTACCGCTACGACCACGGCTACCTGCCCGACTTCGTTGGCATGGATCGCTTCGCGGGCACGATCGTGCACCCCCAGGCGTGGCCGGAGGATCTCGACTACGCCGACAAGCGCGTCGTGGTGATCGGCAGCGGTGCCACCGCGGTCACCCTGATCCCCTCCATGGCCGAGGAGGCTGCGCACGTCACGATGCTCCAGCGCTCGCCGAGCTACATCGTGTCGGTGCCGGCCAAGAACCCCCTCGCGGACCTGCTTCGCAAGGTGCTGCCGGCTCGCTACGCCGACAACGTCATCCGCTGGGCCCTGGCGCTGGGCACCCAGGCCACCTACGTGCTGAGCAAGAAGCGCCCGGCGCTGGTCAAGCGGGTGCTGCGCAAGGGCCTCGAGCGCCAGCTGCCGCCGGGCTACGACATCGACACCCACTTCACACCCCGGTACAACCCGTGGGACCAGCGGCTCTGCGTCGTGCCCGATGGCGATCTGTTCAAGGCGATCCGGGCCGGCACCGCGTCGGTGGTCACCGACCACGTCGACACCTTCACGGAGACGGGCCTGCTCCTCGAGTCGGGGGCCGAGCTCGCGGCCGACGTCGTCATCACCGCCACGGGCCTCGAGCTCCTCTTCATCGGCGGCATCGCGCTGTCGGTCGACGGTGTCGACGTCGATCTTCCCACCACGCTCACCTACAAGGGGATGATGCTGGAAGGGGTGCCGAACCTCGCCCTGGCGATCGGCTACACGAACGCGTCGTGGACGCTGAAGTGCGATCTGACGTGCCACTACGTGACCCGCCTCCTCAACCATCTGCACGAGACGGGCCAGCAGCAGTGCACCGCCCGCAACAGCGACCCCTCCGTGACGGCCCAGCCGCTCCTCAGCCTCTCGTCGGGCTACGTGCAGCGGTCCGCTGACCGGTTCCCGAAGCAAGGGTCGAAGTTCCCGTGGCAGGTGTACCAGAGCTACCTGCGCGACCACCGAGCACTCAAGCGCAGCGGCATCACCGACGACGCCATGGTGTTCTCCAACCCCACCACGACGGCGGCTCTCGCCCTCGAACCCACCGGGAGCTGATCAACGTGAAGGACTTCGACGGCCGCGTGGCCGCCATCACGGGCGCAGGATCCGGCATCGGGCGAGCCCTCGCCAAGGACCTCGCCAGCCGCGGCGCCCACCTGGCTCTCTCCGACATCGACGAGGTGGGGCTGGCCGAGACCGTCGCCCAGTGCGAGGGCAGCGCGGTGAAGGTCACCTCCCAGCACCTCGACGTGGCCGACCGCGAGGCGGTGCAGGCGTGGGCCGACCAGGTCGTCGCAGTCCACGGCAAGGTCAACCTCATCTTCAACAACGCCGGCGTCTCGCTGGACGCCACCATCGAGGGCATGTCGTATGACGACTTCGAGTGGTTGATGAACATCAACTTCTGGGGTGTCGTCCATGGGACCAAGGCGTTCCTGCCCCACCTCAAGGCCACCGGTGAGGGCCACATCGTCAACATCTCGAGCGTCTTCGGACTGATCAGCGTGCCGTCGCAGTCCGCCTACAACGCCGCCAAGTTCGGGGTGCGAGGCTTCACCGACGCCTTGCGCATGGAGCTCGACATGGCGGCCTGTGGTGTGTCCTGCACCACGATCCACCCAGGCGGCATCAAGACCAACATCGTCCGGAACGCCCGGATGGACGAGAGCGTCAGCGCTCTCGGCGGCTCTGCGGCTACCGCCCGGGACGACTTCGACAAGATCGCGATGACCACACCCGAGAAGGCGGCCCGCCAGATCCTCGCCGCCGTCGAGAAGGATCGGCGCCGCGCACTGATCGGTCCGGACGCAAAGGCGATCGACTTCGTGTCGCGCCTTCCCGCGGCGCTCTACCAGCGTGTCCTGGTGCGAGGGGCCAAGCGCCGCGGTTGACGACGGCGTGACGCATGCACGGCTACGTAGGCCGGTACCGCTAATCGGATGACGGGAGCGGCTTCGCCCCCTTGATCAGCAAGGCTTGGTCGCCGACGCTGAGCGTGCCGGCGCCGCCCTGCGTGCAGAGCACCTCGAGACCGAGGTCGTCCTCGCTGTAGCGCTTGCCGAGCAAGGTGGCGTCGCCGTCAGTGGTGAGCGGCCGCCGCTCGCCCCCTGCACCGAGCTCGCGCATGGGCTCGCCGCCGCAGCGCAGGTCCACCTCGACGGTGTCCTTGGGCGCCTTGACGACGACGACCTGGGCGTCGCATGTAGCGCTCTCGAGGCGAAGGCCGGGGCGAAGCTCCATCGGGTTCTCTCCTAGGTGGTGACGGGGACGGACGAGGGGCCGGCGACGTTGGCCATGTGGACATAGCACACGGCGTCGAGATCGACCTGCAGGCGGGGCCAGCGGCGATAGAGCTCCGTGAAGGCGATCTTGCCTTCGAGCCGGGCCAGGTGGGCGCCGATGCAGTAGTGGATGCCATGGCCGAAGGTGATGCCCAGGGGGCCTTCGCGGGTGATGTCGAAGCGGTCGGGATGGTCGTAGGCGCGCGGGTCGCGGTTGGCGGCGCCGGTGACGATGAGCACCGGGCTGCCGGCGGGGATGGTGCGGCCGTGGAACTCGCGGTCGGCCAGGGCGTAGCGGCCCTGGTATTGCGACGGCGCCCTCCAGCGCAGCACCTCCTCCACGGCGGCGCCGGCGAGGCTCGGCTCGGCCTGGAGGCGGGCCAGCTCGTCAGGGTGCTCGGCGAAGGTCATCACCCCATTGCCCACCAGCTTGGTGACCGTCTCGCTGCCGGCCGCGGTGAGCAAGCCGAGGAAGTGGCTGATCTCCTGGTTGGTGAGGTGCTCCACCACGCCGTCCCCGCGCTCCACCTCGGCCTCGATGAGGTGGCCGATCATGTCGTCGGCGGGGTGGGCGCGCTTGTCGGCCACCAGGGCCAGCATGTACTCGCTCAGCGCGATGGCCGACTCGATGCCCTCAGCCGTGGGGAAGGGGTTGCCCACCTCGAGCTCAAGCATGCGGTCGGTCCAGTGGCGGATCTGCTGGCGGTCGCCCTCGGGCACGCCCACGATCGTGCAGATCACCTCCACCGGGAAGGGCCCGGCGAAATCGACCACGGCGTCGAAGGAGCCGCTGTCGACCAGCGAGTCGAGTAGGCCACCGATCACCTCGTCGACCACCGGCTCCCACTCGGCGACGCGACGCGGGGTGAAGGCCCGGTTCACGAGCTTGCGCATCCGCTCGTGCATGGGCGGGTCCATCATGATCATCATGCCCAGGTGGTCGGCCACCTGGCCGAACTCAGCGCTACACAGCTGCGCCAGGGTCAGCCCGTGGGTGGACGTGAAGGTGGCGACGTCGCGGTGCACCTCCACGCAGTCGTCGTAGCGGGACACGGCCCAGAAGCCGCGCGGCTGGTTGTGATAAGCGGGCGCCTCGTCGCGCAGCCAGCGGTACATCTCCCACGGGTTCTCGAAGAACTCCTCGCTGAGCGGGTCGAACTCCATCAGCGCGGCGCGAACCGCTCTTCGAGCAGCGTGGTGAGCTTGCGGCGATCGATCTTGCCGGAGTCGAGCCATGGCAGCTCGGTCTGGTCGGCGAACACCGCGATGTGCCGCGGCACCTTGTAGCTGGCCAGATCCTCCTTCACCCGCTTGCGGGCCTCCTCGGGATCGAGGGTCTCCCCGGCTCGCAGGGCGATCGCCGCGACGACGTCCTGGCCCCGGTCGGGGTGGGGGACGCCGGCGACGAAGGCCATCACCACCTCGGGTAGCGCCTCCAACGCGAGCTCCACGTCGCGCGGGGTGATGTTCATGCCCGACGACTTGATGAGATCGCCCATCCGACCGGTGAAGTAGAAGTGGCCGTCGGTGTCGAAGTGCCCGCCGTCGCCAGTGCGGTACCAACCGTCGGGCGTGAACGTGTCGGCTCGCTCCTTCTTGTGGAGCCCGAGCATCAGCGAGTAGCCGCGCAGCCACAGCTCGCCCGTGTCGCCCACGGGCACGTCCTCGAGGGTCACGGGGTCGACGATCTTGTGCTCCACACCCGGCACCGACAGCCCGAAGCTGCCCTCCTTCTCGGGAGGCAGGGCGGTGTCCTTGGAGTCGAACGTGTGGGGCCCGAGCGTCTCGGTCATCCCCAGCGCATTGGCCGTGGGGACATCCGCGTCGACCTGCTGGTCCTGCGGCAGGAGGGCGGCCAACGTGCCGCCCCGCACGGCCGACAGGTCGCGCTCCTTGAAGCTGGGGTGGTCGACCAGCGCCTTGGCCATGTGCGGCCAGCCCAGCACCTGGGTGATCCGCTCCCGCTCGATCAGCTCGAGGGTGGCGCCCGGCTCGAACTGCTCTTCGAAGATGAGGGTGACGCCGGCGTGCATGGCGGCGATGAGCGTGAAGCTGAAACCACCCACCCAGAACAGCGGCATCGGCGTGTAGAGGACGTCGTCGGCGACGAGGTCGCGCATCTGCCAGAGGTTGTGGGCGTGACGGACGGTGGCGCCGTGGGCGTGGATGGCGCCCTTCGGGTCCGAGGTGCTGCCCGACGAGTACACGACCACCATCGGGTCGGCCGGCGTGACCTCGCTCTCGCACTCGTTGAGCAGGCCGTCGGTGACGGTGTCGCCCCTCGCCGCCAGGTCGGCCACAGGCGCGGCCCACGGGCGACGGCCCTCGCCCCACGTCCACACCGTGCGCAGGTACGGGTGGGACTCCAGGAAGATGCGCTCGTGGGTCTGGTCGGCCAAGCCGGGGATGGCGTGCTCGAGGCGTTCGAGGTAGTCGTGGCCGAGGTGCGAGTCGACGGTGAGCAGCACCTGGACGTCGGCGTGGCGGAGCACCCAGCCCAGCTCCTTGGCCTTGCTGTAGGTGTTCAGCAGGATGGCGACGCCCCCGATGCGGGTGACCCCCAGCCAGCCGATGATCCACTCGGGGCTGTTGGCGGCCAGCAGCCCGACCCGGGTGCCCTTGCCGGCGCCCGCGGCCAGCAGGCCCTTGGCGATGGCGGCGGACTGGGCCTCGGCCTCGGCGTAGGTGAGCCGGTCGTCACCCAGCACGGCGAAGGCCTTGTCGCCCCACCGGCTCGCGCACGAGCGGATGAGCTCGCCACTGGTGGGGATGAAGGCGGGAAAGCTGGTGGGGCGGTCGGGCACGGATCAGTCCTAGACGATGCGGGAGGAGCGGTCGGTGGTGAAGTCCCACGCCACGAGGACTAGGCGACGTTCATCAGCCGGGAGAGGTTGCCGCCCATGACCTTGGCGATCTGATCGTCGGGGAGGCCGGCCAGGTCGTCGACGAAGCTGAGGGGGTCGGCCATGCCCTCGGGGTGGGGGTAGTCCGAGCCGAAGAGCACGTTGTCGGGCCCGAGGAGTCCTACCAACCCCACGGGGTCGTCCTCGTGGAAGGGGTGCACGAAGATGTTGCGCTTGAAGACCTGGACGGGGTCCTCCTCGAAGATGTGCGGGTTGGTGGCGTAGGCCCCCTCCATGTCGTGAAGGAGCGGCCGCACCCACCCGCTGCCGTTCTCAACCGGGGTGATCTTCAGGCGCGGGAAGCGGGTGCAGAGCCCGTGGCCGATGGCAGAGGCCATGGCGTCGATGATCGAGCGGTGCCCAGCGCCGGTGATGGCGGCGAAGCCGGAGCCTCCCTTGAAGGGCGTGAACTCGTCGTCGCGGACGCCCTCCCACTCGTTGATGTAGCGCTGGTAGCCGCTGTCGGACGCGTGCATGCCCACCACGACGTCGGCCTCCTGCACGAGCTCCCAGAAGGGGTCGAACTCCGGGAGGGCGAAGGACCGCGGGCCCCGGAAGCCCGGAACCGGTGCCGGCCGGACGAGGATGATCTTGGCGCCCCGCTCCAGTACCCACTCGAGCTCCTTGATCGCCTCATCGAGGATCGGGAGCGTGATGACCGGTGTGGGGAAGATGCGGTTCTCGAAGTTGAAGGTCCAGTGCTCGTGCATCCACCGGTTGAGGGCGTGCACCACGGCGTGGGTGGCGTCGGGGTCGTCGCGCAATCGCTCCTCGACGAGGCTGGCGAGCGTCGGCCACATCAGCGCGCGGTCGAGGCCGAGCTCATCCATGAGCTCGAGACGGGGGGCGGGCTCGCGATATGCAGGGATGGCGTCGATCCCCTTGCCCATGATCTCCCGCCGCGACTTGCCCTCGGGGTTGCCGGTCTTGAAGTACTCCTCCTGGGCGCCGGGGGCGGCGACGCGGTCGAAGGTGGGGTTGGGGATGTAATCGCTGATGTGGCCCTTGACGGTGATCTTGGTGCGGCCCCGGACCTCGACGAAATCGATGACGCCCGCGTATTCGGGAGGCAAGAACTTCGTCAGCGCGTCCTTCGTCTCGTACATGTGGTTGTCGGCGTCGAAGACCGGAAAGGCGAGCTGACGAGACGGCATTTGGTCCCCCTGAGCGATGATGACATTACTGTTAGAAGACTATAGGGTGCCGTCCACGACAGCGAAAGAAGGGCCTGTGGAGTTCGAGCTGACCGACGACCAGGAGTTCTTCCAGCAGACGACCCGCAAGTTCCTCGCCGCCGAGTGCCCCATCACCGCCGTCCGTTCGCTCGAAGACGATCCTGCCGGCTACTCGGCGGCCTACTGGATGCGCGGCGCCGAGCTGGGGTGGACGTCAATGCTCGTGCCGGAGGCCGACGGCGGTGGCAGCTTGAGCGAGCACGGCCTGCTGGACCTCGTGCTCGTCGCCGAGGAGATGGGACGGCTGGTGTCGCCGGGCCCGCTCGTGCCCACCAACGTCGTCGCCAGCGCCCTCGGTGAGTCGGGGTCGGCCGAGCAGCGAGCCGCCCTCCTCCCTGGCATCGTCGCCGGCGAGCTGGTCGCGGCCTGGTGCGGCACCGACCCAGTAGAGGCCGTCCGGCAGGGCGAGGGCTTCGCGCTGACCGGCGTGGCGGCGCCCGTCGAGGCCGGGGCGCAGGCCCAGCACCTGCTCGTGGCGGCGCGCACCGCCAACGGCCTCACCCAGATGCTCGTACCGGCTGACTCGCCGGGCCTGGCCATCACGCCGATGGGCAACCTCGACCTCGTCCGCCGCTTCGCGGAGGTGCGGTTCGACGGTGTGCTGGTGCCTAAGACCGGCGTCGTGGGTGAGGAGGGTGGCGCGGCCGATGACATCGAGCGCCAGCTTCAGGTCGCGGTGGTGCTGCAATGTGCAGAGACCGTCGGCGTCGTCGAACGGATCTTCGAGGTGACGCTCGAGTACGTCGGCGACCGGTACTCCTTCGGCCGGCCCCTGTCCTCGTACCAGGCGCTGAAGCACCGGTTCGCCGACATGAAGATGTGGCTCGAGGCCTGCCACGCCACCGCCACCGCGGCGGCTCGAGCGGTGGCCGACCGAGCCGCCAACGCCGGAGAGATCGTGAGCGCGACCAAGGCGTACATCGGACCGCACGCCACCGACATCATCCAGGACTGCGTCCAGATGCACGGCGGGATCGGCGTCACCTGGGAGCACGACATCCACCTCTACCTGCGCCGGGCGACAGTGAACCGGGGCACGTACGGCACGCCGGCAGAGCACCGCGAGCGCATCGCCACCATGTTGATGGGAGCGCAGCCATGAGCGAGTCCGTCGAGTCGGTCGAGTCGGTCGAGTCGTTCCGGCTTCGGGCGCGGGCGTGGCTGGCGGAGAACATGCCGCCGCTGTCCGGGGAGGTGGCCGAGCCTGGGGACCTGGGCCGACGCGAGGTCGAGCGGGCCCTGCAGCGCCGGCTGTCAGATGGCGGCTTCGCCGGCATCTGCTTTCCGGCCGACTACGGCGGGCTTGGGCTGAGCCCGGACCACCAACGGGCCTTCACGGAGGAGTCGGTGCCGTACGACATGCCGTTCTCCCTGAGCGTGCCGACGCTGTCGATCCTGGCCGCCACGCTCGTCGACTTTGGCACCCATGAGCAGAAGCTCCGCCACCTGCCGGCCATCCTGCGGGGCGAGGAGCTCTGGGTGCAGTTCCTCTCCGAGCCGAGTGGCGGCTCCGACCTGGCCGGTTGCCTCACCAGGGCGGACCGCGACGGCGACCTCTTCATCCTCAACGGCTCGAAGATCTGGAGCTCCGCTGCCTTCGCCAGCGACTACGCCATGTGCCTGACCCGCACCAACTGGGATGTTCCCAAGCACCGCGGCCTGACGATGCTCATCGTGAAGATCCACCAGCCCGGCATCCAGGTCGACCAGATCCGCCAGGTCAACGGTTCGATGGAGTTCTGCCAGGAGTTCTTCGATGATGTGCCGATCCCCGCGTCCGATGTGGTCGGCGAGGTTGACGACGGCTGGACGGTGGCATCTCGACTGCTCGTCCACGAGCGCAGCGCGGTCGGTGGCGGCTCTCCATACACGAGCGGACGATCCATGGGCCACGACCAGCCGAGCGCCGATCGCAGCCTCGCCCGCCTGGCCGAGGCGGCGGGCCGGAGTGGCGACGCCCACGTTCGCCAGCTCGTCGCCGAAGCCCACGTTCAACAGCTCGTCAGCGGCCACCTCATCGAGCGCGTCACCCGGGGCATGGCGTCGGGGAAGATGATGCCGCCGTCTGGGTCGATCCTGAAGCTCTTCCGCGCCACCCTCGTGATCCGCCAAGCCGAGATCGGCCTCGAGGTAGCCGGCTGCGACAGCGCGATCTGGCCAAAGGAGACCACGCCGCCCGGCCGGGTGGTGGGGGAGGCTTCGCTGTGGCGGCAGGCGCTGTCGCTCGGCGGCGGGAGCAACGAGATCCAGCGCAACATCATCAGCGAGCGGGTGCTTGGGATGCCGCGGGAGTACGCCGCTGACCGTGACGTCGCTTACCGCGACGTCCGCAAGGGAACCACATCGACGACGAGGAGCTGAGGGTCGCGTGAACGCACTGGAGGGGCGGGTCGCCATCATTACCGGAGCGGGCAGGGGCATCGGGCGCGAGCACGCCCTGCTCTTCGCGGCCGAGGGGGCCAAGGTCGTGATCAACGACCTCGGTGGGACAGCCTCGGGAGAAGGAGCCGACGCGTCGCCGGCCGAGGAGGTGGCGGCCGAGATCGTGGCCGCCGGGGGTGAGGCCATCGCCAACCACGATGACGTCACCAACTGGGAAGGGGCCGAACGCCTCGTGTCCGCCGCCGTGGAAGCCTTTGGCGACCTGCACGTGCTGGTCAACAACGCCGGCATCCTCCGCGACCGCATGCTCGCCAACATGGGTGAGGAGGAGTGGGACTCGGTGGTCAACGTGCACCTGAAGGGCCACATCGCCCCCACCCGCTTCGCCGCTGCCTACTGGCGCGACCAGACCAAGGCGGGGAGGACCATCCAGGCGTCGGTCATCAACACCGCATCGGGTTCCGGGCTGTTCGGGCAGGTCGGCCAGGCCAACTACGGCGCCGCCAAGGCGGGCATTGCCGCCATGACGATCATCGCTGCCAAGGAGCTCGAGCGCTACGGCGTTCGCGTCAACGCCATCGCTCCTGTGGCGCGAACCCGACTCACCGCCGACCTCATGGGTAGCGGCGACGCGTTGGCCGATCCAGAGGCCTTTGATGTGATGGACCCGGGCAACGTCCCGCCGTGGGTCGCCTACCTGGCCAGCGAGGGCTGCCCGATCACCGGACGGGCCTTCCTCGTCTACGGCGGCCAGGTGCACCTCTTCCAGCCGTGGTCGATCATCGACAAGATCGAAAAGGACGGCCGCTGGACGCTGGAGGAGCTGGCGGACCAGGGCGCGAGGCTGGCGGACGTGCCGTTCGCGCTCAACGATCCTTTTTCGACGTGAGCTACAGCGAACCCAACGCCGAGGAGTTCCGGCACGAGCTGCGGGCCTGGCTCGACGCCAACTTTACGATCGATGTGGCCGAGGCGGTGGCCCAGCACGGGAGCGACGAGGGCTTCGACGCTCACCGCAGGTGGAACGCCACGCTCGTCGACGCCGGCTACGGGGCCATCGCCTGGCCCGTCGAGCTCGGCGGTAGGGGCGCCGGCATCCGCGAGCAGCTCGTCTACAACGAGGAGATGGCGCGGGCCGGCGCGCCGGGCCCGGTCAACGTGATCGGCGTGAACAACATCGCGCCGGCGATCATGGCCTACGGCACCGAGGAGCAGCAGCGCCGCTTCCTACCGCCGTTGCTCCGGGGCGACGAGATCTGGTGCCAGGGCATGTCGGAACCCGAGGCCGGCTCCGACCTGGCGTCGCTGCGCTGCCGCGCCGTCGTCGACGGCGACCACTTCGTGGTCAACGGCCAGAAGACGTGGAACTCCAACGGCGACCGGGCCGACTGGTGTCAGCTCTATGTGCGCACCGACACCGAGGTGGCCAAGCACAAGGGCATCACCGCGCTGCTCGTTGACATGCGCACGCCCGGCGTGGAGGCGCGTCCCATTCTCACCATGGCGGGTGACACCGGCTTCAGCGAGCTGTTCTTCACGGAGGCGCGCGTGCCAACTTCGGCCATGCTCGGCTCGCTCAACGAAGGTTGGAGCGTCGCCACCAACACCCTGAGCAACGAGCGGGCCGGCGTCGCCAGCCTCTACCTCAGCCTCCGCCAGAGGTTCGACCGGCTGCTACTCGCGGCCAGCGAGCCGGGCCCAGCCGGGACCCGACCCAGCGACTCGCCCGTGGCCCGCGACGCCCTCATGGCCCGCTACATCGACGCCCGCAACCTCGAGTTCCTCGGCAAGCGGTCTCTGGGCGCCGCCCTCAGCGGCCGCCCGCCGGGCCCCGAGGGCAGCGCGATCAAGCTGGCGTGGTCACAGTCCTCCCAGGCGGTGTCGCGCACCGCCGTCGACGTGCTCGGCGTTGGCGCTCTGAGCGGCCCCTGGGCATCCGGGCTGCTGGCGTCGCGCTCGCTGAGCATCGCCGGGGGAACCACCGAGGTGAACAAGAACATCATCGGCGAGCGGGTGCTTGGGCTGCCCCGCGAGCCGAAGCCGACGCGCGACTAACGTTCGTGTCATCTAGCGACCCAGGGGGCAGGCTGTGCACGATCCGTTGCAGTACGAGGGCAAGCGCGTGGTGGTCACCGGCGCCGCGTCGGGCATGGGCGAGTCCTGCGCCACCATCCTCACCGAGCTCGGCGCCGAGGTGCATGGCATCGACATCAAGGAGGGCACCGCACCCGTATCCGCCTTCCACCTTTGCGATCTGAGCGACCCCGCCCAGATCGACAAGGCGGTGGCCGAGATCGGCGGCCCGGTCGATTCCCTCTTCAACTGTGCCGGCCTTCCGACCACCGCTCCAGGTCAGAAGATCGTGCTTGTGAACTTCCTCGGCCACCGCCACCTCACCGAGGCCATGCTCCCGAACATGCCCGAGGGCAGCTCGATCGGGTTCATCTCCTCCGCCGCCGGCATGGGCTGGCAGGGAAACACGGGCCACCTTCTTGAGCTGCTCGCCACCGCTGACTTCGGATCGGGCCAGGGCTGGTGCGAGGGCCGCGACGACCTGATCGAACTCAACGGCTACGGCTTCTCGAAGGAGGCCATCAACGCCTACGTGGCCTGGCGTGGCTACCAGCTGGCGTCGCAGGGCATCAGGCTCAACAGCATCCAGCCCGGCCCCACGGACACCCCGATGATGCCGAGCTTCGTGGAGAGCATGGGCGAGGACTTCTTCGAGAAGTTCCCCAAGCCGGTCGGCCGCAACTCCCGTCCCGATGAGCAGGCCTGGGCGATCATCATGCTGAACAGCTCCCGCTCCAGCTACACGACGGCCACGAACCTCTTCACCGACGGCGGCTTCAGCGGCGGCCTCTTCACCAACAGCATCGACTTCAGCGCCCTGATGCCCGACACCTGACGAGGTGATCCACGCGGAGAGCTGTCAGAGGATGGCGCCGGACTCCTTCATCGCGGCGATCTGGTCCCAGTCGTAGCCGAGGTCCATGAGCAGCAGCTCGGTGTGCTCGCCGTGCTCGGGGGCCCGGGTGACCTCCACGGCCACCTCGTCGAACTGGGCGGGGCTGGCCACCAGCTGGATCTCCTCGCCGTTGCCGGCCGTCATCGTGGGGAGGTACCCGTTGGCGATCACCTGCACGTCCTCGTAGAGCTCGTCGAGGGTCTGGAACGGGCTCCACACGCCCTCGAAGCCGTCGAACGCCTCGGTCACCTCGGCGAGCGTCCGGCTTCCGAAGGCGTCGTCGAGGAGGGCGATGCACGCCTTGCCGTTCTGGGCCCGAGCCGCGGAGTCGATGAATCGCTCATCGGTGGCCATGTCGGGGAGGCCAAGGCGGGTGACGAAGTCAGTCCAGAACTTGTCGCTCTGCAGAAGGATCAGAGCGATGAAGCGTTCGTCTTTCGTGCGGTAGGTGCCGACGCCAGGGTTCGGGTTCTTGGTCCGGTCGCCCTGGGGGATCTTGGAGAAGCCGAACAGCTTTGACGCGATGACCATCGGTGAGAGCTGCCACATGGCGGTGGCGAGGAGCGAGACATCGACGACGCTGGTCTCGCCGGTGCGCTCGCGCTTGAGGAGGGCGGCCGCGATGGCGCCGGCGGTGGCGAGGCCTCCCATCACATCGCCGAACGCGGCCGTCGGCTGTCCCGGGGGCCATCCATCCTCGCGTTCAGGCATCGTCATGCCCATGCCACCGCGCGCCCAGAACGACGCACCGTCGTAGCCGCCCTTCTCCGCGTCTGGCCCCTTCGGCCCGGCGCCGGAACCGCGAGCGATGATGATGTTCGGGTTGCGAGTGCGGATATCCTCGGTGTCGATCTTGAGCTTGCGCCGGATCGGGGGCAGGTAGTTGGTGAGGAACACGTCGGCCGTCTCCACCAGCTTCAGCAACGCCTCGCGGCCGTCGGGGTGCGCGAGGTCCAGCCCGATCGATCGCTTGCCCCGATGCGGCTGCTCCACCATGAAGTTCACGCCGCCGGGGCCGCCCGGTAGGAGGCCGGAGGTGATCAGGGCGCGCTGCGGATCGCCGGTCATGGGCTCGATCTTGACGACGTCGGCACCCCAGTCGACCAACACGGAGCCGCCGGAGGGGATGAACATCCAGCTGGCGACCTCGATGATGCGGATGCCGTCGAGCGGTCCAGGCACTGCGTCCCCCTTGGTGTCTCGCGGCGGCGTCAGCCCTGAGGCCAGCCGACCGTCTTGGTCTCGGTGAAGATCTCGAGGCCCTCGATGCCGCACTGGCGACCGATGCCGGACTGCTTGTAGCCGCCGAAGGGTGCGTCGGCGCCGTACCAGACGCCGCCATTGATCCCGAGGGTGCCGGTGCGCACGCGGCGGGCGACCGACTTCGCTCGCTCGAGGTCACCCGAGGTGATCATCCCGGACAGCCCGTAGGGGCTGTCGTTGGCGATGCGCACGGCGTCGTCGTCGTCCTCGTAGCCGATGACGACGAGCACCGGCCCGAAGATCTCCTCCTGGGCGATGGTCATGCTGTTGTCGACGTCGGCGAAGAGGGTGGGCTCCACGTAGTACCCGGTGGGGAGGTGGCTCGGCACCCCGCCTCCGGTCACGACGCGCGCTCCTTCGGCCTTGCCCTTCCCGATGTAGTCGAGCACTCGCTCCTGCTGCCGCTTGGACACGAGCGGACCCATGAGGTTCGACGCGTCGGTCGGGTCGCCGTAGGACACCCCTGCGAAGCCTGTCGCGGCCAGCTCGATGGCTTCGTCGTAGCGGACCGCCGGCACGAGCAGTCGCGTCGGCATGGCGCAGCCCTGGCCGGCGTGGAAGCACACGCTGGACGCTCCCGGGATCGTCCGGGCGAAGTCGGCGTCGTCGAGCACCAGGTTGATCGACTTGCCGCCCAGCTCGAGGAACACCGGCTTCAGCGTGGCCGAGGCGGCCGCCATGATGCGGCGCCCGGTGGCAGTCGAGCCGGTGAACGCGACCATATCGACGTCCGGGGAGGTGGTGAGCACCTCCCCGACGAGGTGGTCCGACGACGTGACGATGTTGACCACCCCGGGCGGGATGTCGGTCTGCTCGGTGATGAGGCGGCCGAGGCGCGTGGCGTTCCACGGCGTGTCGGGGGCGGGCTTGAGGACGCACGTGTTCCCCATGGCCAGCACGGGGCCGAGCTTGTTCAGGATGATCTCGATCGGGAAGTTCCAGGGGACGATGACGCCCACCACCCCGATCGGCTCGCGCCACACCTCGCGGGCCGTCTGTTGACCCATGCCGAAGGCGTCCTTCGGCCCGAGGTCGCGCGACCAGGGAAAGTGCTCGATCTGCTCGGCGGGCCAGGTGAGCGCTTCGCGCAGCGGCGCGTCGAGCTGGGGTCCGTAGGTGATGAGGACTGGGCAACCCACCTCGGCGACGAGCTCGGCGCGCAGCTCCTCCTGCTCGGACTCGATGGCCGCCTGGAGCTGGAGGAGGCAGGCCTTGCGGAAGGCGTGGTCAGTGGCCCAGCTGGTGGTGTCGAAGGCTCGGCGGGCGGCGGTGATGGCGGCGACCATGTCGGCCGCGGTGCCGTCGGCCACGGGCCCGAGCACCTGCTCAGTGGCCGGGTTGATGTTGTCGAAGGTGGCGCCCGTGCTGCCCGCGACGAGCTTGCCGTCGATGAGCATGCGGAGCTCGCCCGTCAGCTCCGCATGGGAGTGCGAACCAGCAGTCACCAGACGAGCTCGAGGTTGTCGACGGAGCGCAGACCCTGCGAGTAGTGCAGCTCGACGCCATCAGCGATCGAGTACGACGGGACCGCCTGGTGCCACTCCTCGAGCGCCACCCGCAGCTCCATCCGGGCGAGGTGCGATCCGAGGCAGCGGTGGGCGCCCCCTCCGAAGGCGATGTGGCGGTTCTCGGCGCGGTCGAAGTCGATGGTGTCGGCGTCGGTCCAGGCTCGCTCGTCGGTGTTGGCGGAGTGGAGCATCGCCGTCACCACCTGGTTGGCCGGGATCGGGCACCCGGCGATCTCGGTCGCCTCGGTGGTGATGCGGACCACGCCCTGCACGGGCGACTCCCAGCGCAGCATCTCCTCGATGGCGTGCTGGATGAGCGAGGGGACCTCGACGAGTCGTTGGCGTTGCTCGGAATGTCGGGCCAGGTAGGAGACCATGCAGTCGAGCGAGGCGGTCACGGTGTCGAGACCGGCGAGAAAGAAGAGGTAGCCGATGTCGAGCACGTCGTCGGTGGTGAGGCGGTGGCCGTCCACCTCCGCGTCGAGGAACATCGACAGGAAGTCGTCCTGGCGCTCCGCGACGCGCTCGTCGATTGCCTCCTGCAGGACGGCGTAGATCTTCTGGCCTGTCTCCTTGACCGCGGCCTCGCGCTCCTCGGTGGTCTTGACCGGGGGTCGGATGATGCCGTCCTTGAGGGCGATGAACTCCTTGGCGCGTGAGATCGGGAGGCCGAGGAGCTTAAGAAAGACAGTGGTGGGCAGCGGCTCGGCCACCAGGCTGTGGAAGTTGCAGTGCCCCTCCGCGGCGACGCTGCCGATGAGGTTGCGGACGATCGTGCGGGTGTTGTCCTCGAGCAGCGCCACCTGCTTCGGGGCGAAGATCGGGTCGAGGAGCCTCCGAAAGTTCTTGTGGTGCGGCGGGTCGATCTGCAGCGGGATGAGCGGGCGCACCTGGCCGATGACCACCGCGTCGACGCCCGACGAGAAGATCTCGGGGTGCTGGAGGACGTAACGCACCTCGGCGTCGCCGCCCACGAGCATCATGCCCATGTCCGGACCCATGTCGACCACGGGGCCGGCATCGCGCAACATCTTGAAAAGGGCCTGCGGGTGGGCCAGCGCCTCCAGGTCCGTCTCGCCGCCCATCATGCTCAGGTCGGACATCGCTCCCCCTCGTCTGGCCTCGTGCGGGCCTCTTTCTAGCCGAGATCTAACGCTGGCGTCACAAACGGAGCTAGGCGGGATCCGCCGCCCGCACGGTCGTCTTCTCGGCTGGCACGATGGCCGGGGCCTCCCGCCATGACGGCACACCGTCCTCTGGCCTGGCGGCCGGGTAGCCGTCCTCGTGCAGTTCGGCCCAGTGTGAGTGGTTCAGCTGGTGGAGCGTGAAGCAGGCGTTGAGGCTGTTGTAGAAGCCCTGGTTGTCCTGGGTCTCGTTCACCGATTCCTTGATCATCAGCGCGGTCATGGTCGGCAGCTGGGCGATGCGCCGCGCGAAGGCCAGGGTGGAGGACTCCAGCTCCGCGAGCGGGAAGACCTTGGACACCATGCCGAGCCGGTGGGCCTCATCGATGTCGATGCTGTCGCCGGTGAGCATGAGCTCCTTGGTCTTGCGGGCACCGAACTCCCAAGGGTGGGCGAAGTACTCGAGCCCGCACATGCCGAGCCGGGTGCCCACCACGTCGGCGAAGAGCACATCGTCGGCGCCGACGATGAGATCGCAGGACCACATGAGCATGAGACCGGCGGCGTAGACCGTGCCCTGCACCTGGGCGATGGTGATCTTGCGGAGGTTGCGCCAGCGGCGGGTGTTCTCGAAGTAGTAGTGCCACTCCTGCAGCATCCGCTTCTCGGCGCCTTCCCTCGTGGCCCCGTTGATCTTCGACGACGGATGTGTCTGGTACTCCTCCATGGCCACCTTCGAGCCCATGTCGTGACCGGAGGAGAACAGGGGACCGGTGCCGCCGAGGATCACGACCCGGCAGGAGTCGTCGGCCTCGGCCCGCAGGAAAGCCTCGTCGAGCTCCACCAGCAGCCCCCGGTTCTGCGCGTTGCGGGCCTCTGGCCGATCCAGGAGGATCCGCACGATGGCGCCGTCGTCGTGGGTTTCGTACTGCAGGAACTTGTAGTCGGGCATGGGTCTCCTGAGGTTGCCACCAGCGTCTGGAAAAGTGACGCCAGTGTCAGACTAGGCGCCAAGGGCGGCCGGCGCCTCGCCCGCGAGCAGCCCTCAGAGCTCGTCGGCCACCTCGTCGACCACCTCGTCGACCAGGCCCCACCGAAGCGCCGTGGCCGCGTCGATCGGTAGCCGGGTGAGCGCCAGGCGGGCGGTCGCGTGTCGTCCGATCCGGGCGGGGATGCTCACCGTGCCCCCCGCGCCCGGCACCAAGCCGAGCCCGAGCTCGGGCAGCCCCATGGTCGTGCCTTGGAGGGCGATGACGCGTCCGGCAAAAGCCGGCAGCTCGATGCCCGAGCCGTAGCAGGCGCCGTGGAGCCGGGCCGTGACCCGATCGGCGATGCGGGCCAGCACCGCGCCGATGCTGCGATCGAGGCGGAGGATGTGGGCGGTGGCCGGATCAGGTGCGGTGCCGAACTCGTCGAGGTCCCCGCCGGCACAGAACGCCGGGCCCCGCCCGCTGATCGTCACCCGGAGGTCGGGGTCCGCCACCGCGATCACCAGCGCCTCGAGCAGCTCGTCCCGCATCTGCACGCCGAGCGCGTTGCGGACCTCCGGCCGGTTCAACTCGATGCGGAGCTCACTTCCGACGCGCTCCACCACCACCGCAGGCCTCGCCGATGCTCCGCGCTGGCGCACCGGCGTGGCGTGACGCCAGGCCGCGAACTCGGGACCGGCCTGAAGCATCGAGTAGAGAGCCGACTCAGCCACGAGCCCCTGGACCGTCGTGCGGTTCCCGACACCACGGAGGTGAACAGCCAGCGCGGCGGCGGCGAGCGGCGCCTGAGATGTCGTCTCGACGACCGCCTCCAGGGTGGCGTCGTCTTCGGCGAGGAGGTCGACGAGCTCGAGTGCCGGCGCGCCGGCCTGGTGCCAGCCGGCGCGCCCGACCACGATGCAGGGCGTGGTCGCCAACCGGTCGATGGCGACACGCCACCGACCGGGATCGACTCGATCGGGAACACCGTCGACCAGCAGGACGTCGCCGGCGATGGCTGCCTCGGCTGGGGAGGCGAGCAGCTCGACGAGCGCCTCGCCCGTGATGGATCGGGGGACGATCGTCGGATCGTAGCGGTCGGTCGGCGCCCCGAGCCGTTCTGGCGGCGTTCTGTTCTGAGGTCCGCAGCGAACACCGCACCAACGGTGCGTGCCAACATCGCGGCGTGCCCGCCCCGCGTCACCCAACCGACCTCGACGTGACCAGGGCATGGGCGCAGAGCGGTGCCATGGCGCTGTCGGGGCGGCCCGACCGCGAGCCGCTCGGACCACCGACACCGCTGGTCGGCCGCATCGCGGCGGCCGGCGCGCAGATCTCGGCCCGATCGGCGGCGCTCGGCGCCGCCGTGGAGCTCGACTGGCTGGCGCTGCTCGGCGAGCGCGCCGCGCTGGCTGGTCTGGTTCGGGCCGGCACGACGAGCTGCGGCGGCAGCACGCGGCTGCTGTCGGTCTGCGACGGGTGGGTCGCCGTCTCCCTCGCCCGTGCCGACGACGTCGACCTGGTTCCCGCGTGGCTCGGGCTCGCGGAGGTGGCAGATGATCCGTGGCCGACCGTCGCCGCGGCGCTGGCGGCGCAGGGCCGGGATGATGTCATCGAGCGAGCGGAGCTGCTGGGCCTGCCTGCTGGCGTGCTCGGTGAGCGGGTACCCCGCCCCAATGGCTCCGTCGAGGCGATCGAGCTCGCGGCCTGTCCCCCTACCCAGGCCCTCGATGACCTCGTGGTGCTCGACCTCAGCGCGCTGTGGGCCGGGCCCCTGTGCGCCGGCCTCCTCGGCCTCGCCGGCGCCCAGGTGGTGAAGGTCGAGTCGGTTTCCCGGCCCGACGGTGCGCGGCGGGCCGGCGGCGGCTTCTTCGACCTCCTCAACTCTGGCAAGCGCAGCGTCGCCCTCGACCTCGCCACGGCCTCCGGGCGGACGGCGCTCGCACGGCTGGTCGGTGCGGCGGACGTCGTCGTGGAGTCAGCACGGCCCCGAGCCCTCGAGCAGCTGGGGATCCTCGCCGCCGAGGCCCTCTCGGCCCCTCGCGGTCCACGGGTGTGGGTGTCGATCACCGGGCACGGCCGCTCGTCGGCGAGGGTGGCCTTCGGGGACGACGCGGCTGTGGCCGGCGGCCTCGTTGTGGAGGACGGGTCGGGCCCGTGCTTCTGCGCTGACGCGGTCGCCGATCCCGCCACGGGGCTCGCTGCCGCCGCGGCTACCCTGGACGCCATTGCTGTGGGCGGGCGATGGCTGCTCGACGTGGCGATGGCTGGCGTCAGCGCCGAGCTGGCCGGACCCACGCTGCCGACCGGCGGCCTGGTCGCCGCGCCGCCGCGCGCCCGCACCCACTCGGAGGCGGCCAGGCCACTCGGCGCCGACACGGAAGCCGTCCTCGCGGCGCTGTGATCCGGGGCGAAAATCGGCTTAGTCGAGACGGACTACCGTCACGGGCACCGACGTAGAAGGGGTTGCCGTGCCCGAATTTCCGACCATCACCCATGTCGCTTTGACCGTGAGCGACCTCTCCCGCAGCGTTCCCTGGTACGAGCAGCTGTTCGATGCCAAGCCGGTGCTGGACGAGGACACCGGCCCGTTCCGCCATGTCGTGTGGGCAGTCGGATCGACGCTGGTCGGCCTCCACCAGTTCCCCGACGGGCGCTCGGACACCTTCGACGAGCGCCGCGTGGGCCTCGACCACCTCGCGTTCGGGTGCGCTAACCGTGGTGAGCTCGAGCAGTGGGAGGCTCGCCTCGACGACGTCGGGATCGCCCACGGCGGGATCATCGATGCCGGCTACGGCTCCGGGCTGTCGTTCCGCGATCCCGACAACCTCGCGCTCGAGTTCTTCGCTCCGCCGAGCTAACGAAGACGACGTTCACGCGGTGCTGCGGTCGTGGTCGCTCAGACGTGGCGACCGGTGAAGGCCACGAGCCGGACGATCGGCGAAGCGTCGGCGGGCGGGTCGACGGCGGCGGCGAAGGTGTCGCCGTCGCGCATGTCCTCGGATATGGCCTGCCGGGTGAACGCGTCGACCTCTGCCACGACGGCCGCGGGCGGGTCGTAGGGCTGGCCGGTGGCGGTGGCGATGTCCCAGCCGTGCACGAGGCCATCCATGGCCACGAAGCGGGCGAAGGTGTCGCCGGGCACCTGCCCGAATGGCGCAGAAATGGTCCGGTCGAGCGCGCCGGGGGAGTTCACCGCGGCTTGGAGCTCGGCCATGGCGACGGGGAAGGCGGCGACGAGGTCGGTCGCCCCTGCCGATGCGGCCGGCTCCTCGCCTCGGAACGCAGCCGCGAACATGGTCGCTCCGCCGATCATGTGTTCGAGGATCTGACGGACGGCGAAGTTTGTGCACGATGTCGGCGCGTCGAGCTGCGTGTCGTCGAGCGGTGCGACCAGCTTGTTCAGCAGGGGCAGGATCTCGTCGAGTTGGTTGCGGGGGTCCATGGGGGCTCCTTGTGTTGTTGGTGTGAGTCGGTGTGATGCCAGCTCGGCGGCTTCTCGGTCGCGGCCGTGCTGGATGAGGCGGGTGAGCTCGTCGTCCCAGGTGGGCTCCTGGCCGGAGAGGTTCGCCATGCCGTCATCGTCGTCCAGGCTCCCACCCGACTGCATCGGGTGCCTGCACCAACAGCGTCGACACGGGATGGTTCGTTTGACCCATCGTGTCTTCACTCGGTTGGTATGACCGTCCGATGCGGCGAGTCAGCCGTCAGGAGACGATGGCACCTCGACGACTCCTGCGACACCAAGCGAAAGGACCAACTGACATGCGAGCACGCACCAGCGAAATGCCCATCGAGATGCAGGTCAACGGGATCGAAACCCGAGCTTCGGAGTGTGATGGGGTGCTCGCGCGCCACATCCAGCTCCCCGCCGGCGTCGACTTCACCCCGCTCTTCAAGGGTCTCCCCGGCGACCTCTGCCAGTGCCCCCACTGGGGCTACGTCCTGACGGGCTCGATCCGTCTGCGGTACGCCGACGGATCCGAGGAGCTCAGCTCTGCGGGTGACGTCTACTACTGGCGGGGTGGGCACACGGGTTGGACGGAGGATGGTGTTGCGTTCCTCGAGTTCAGCCCGACGGCCGAGATCCAACCGGTGCTGGAGCACCTCGCCGCCCAGATGGCCGCGGCGGGGTGAGCGGCCCCGGCTGATCGGCGCGAGCCTGTCGACGTGGATCGGCTCAGCGTGGCCCGGGAGGCCCGGTCGCGACAGGACTGGCAGGCGTGCTTCGACGCGCTGTCTGAGCTCAGCACACATGACCGCGAGCCCACGAGCGAGGCGGAACGGCTCGACCTGCTCGCCGACGCGGCGTGGTGGCTCGGTCGCCTCGATGACTGCATCGACGCGCGCGAGCGGGCCTACCTCCTCTACGACGAGCTCCGCGACGACCGTCACGCCGGGCAGTGCGCGGTGTGGCTGTACGAGCACCACTGCTTCCGGGCCAGCCCATCGATCGCGGGCGGCTGGCTCCGCCGGGCCCGCCGAGCGTTGGGCGCCGACGAGGGGTGCGTCGAGTTCGGAGCACTCCTGTTGCGCGAGGCCGAGGTGGCCCACGGCGCCGGCGAGCTGGACGCCGCCGCCGAGCTGGCGGAGCGCGGCGTCGCGCTCGGCCGGCGGTTGCGTTGCGCGGATCTGGAGGCCGAAGCGCTCCAGACGCTCGGCCGTGTGCGCATCGACCAAGGACTGCCCACAGACGGGCTCGCGTTGCTCGACGAGGCAATGCTCTTCGCACTCGACGGCCGCCTCTCGCCGTACTCGACTGGCAAGGTGTACTGCAGCCTCATCAGCGCCTGCGAGCAGCTGAGCGACCACGGCCGTGCCGCGGAATGGACAACCGCTACCGCCCGCTGGGCCGAGCGGCACCCCTTCGCCGTCTTCCCAGGCCTGTGCCGTGTTCACCACGCGACCGCGTTGCAATGGCGAGGGCAGTGGGTTGAAGCAGAGCGCGAGGCGGCCCGCGCCTGCGAGGAGCTCTCGGGGATCAACCTGCCGAACGCGGCTGCCGCCTGGGCCGAGATCGGCGACATCCGCCGACGCCTCGGCGACCTCGACGGCGCAGGGACCGCGTTCGTCAACGCCGACCGTCTCTGCGCGCAGCCGAGAGCCGGCCTGGCGCTGCTCCACCTCGCCCAAGGAAGTGTCGACGTCGCCACCTCGATCATCAGCGACGCCCTCGAGGGTGCCGGCTGGAATCGTCTCGCCCGCGCCAAGGTCCTGCCGGCACGCGCCCAGATCGCCATCGCCGCCGGAGACCTCGACGCCGCCATCGCCGCGGTCGAGGAGCTGGAGACCATCGCCGACGACTTTGGCAGCGCCGGGCTGCAGGCGGCTGCCGGCTCGGCTCGAGGTCGGGCGCAGCTCGCCCACGGTGACCCGGGCGCGTGCGCAACCCTCCGCAACGCCGTCAACCGATGGACGGATCTCGGCGTCCCCTACGAGGTGGCCACCGCGCGCACCCTGCTGGGCCAGGCATGCCGGAACGGCGATGACCCGGCGGGGGCGGCCGCCGCCTTCGATGCGGCCCGCCTGCTCTTCGACGACCTCGGCGTGCGCGTCGACGCCCGGAGCTCTCGGACACCCCTGAACCCATCGCCGCTCCCTGCGGGGCTCACCGAACGCGAAGCAGAGGTTCTCCGGCTCGTCGCTGCAGGTCACACGAACAAGGCGGTCGCCAGCGTGCTCTTCCTCAGCGACAAGACCATCGCCCGACACCTGTCCAACATCTTCACCAAGGCCGGCGTCTCCACCAGGGCAGCGGCAACGGCGTTCGCCTTCGAGCACGACATGATCCACCGCG
>Ga0136633_1000631_pt1 | contig 26821 bp, 25 predicted proteins | sample AntDrymeUQ832206_2_FD_105494 | JGI IMG/M metagenome (GOLD analysis project Ga0136633, IMG submission 105494) | Polar desert sand microbial communities from Dry Valleys, Antarctica - metaG UQ83 (22.06) | ecosystem: Environmental > Terrestrial > Soil > Desert | place: Antarctica: Dry Valley... | reverse complement strand
TTCTTGAGCTGCTCCGGGTCGAGGTCTTCACCCATCGTGGTGAACCCGACCACGTCGGCGAACACGACCGTCACCAGGCGGCGCTCATCCTCCGCGGGTATTTGCGCCTCCCGTTGTGAGGCAACCGACACATTCATAAGTTAGGTCTCCGGGGCTGGGAACCCCGCGGGGGTGACGCGCGACACAGGGGCTGGCATACTCCGGGCCTACCGCGCCTCAGTAGCCCGGGAGCGCTTCCCCGCCGCGTGATGGCATCTACGGAGGTAATCGCATGAAACGAAAGAACTGGACCGCAGCGCTCTTGCTGTCGGCCGCGCTGGTAGGCGGAGCGTGCGGGAACAACGGCGAACAGGTCCTGGCCGCGGCCGGGGAGACGACTGCCGAGGCAGGGACTTCGCGCATGGCCATGACCGTTTCGACGGAGTCGGATGGCTCGACGGACGCGACCGGCGCGCCGGTCGCTCCAGGGCTCGCCTTGGAAGCCGAAGGGCTGATCGACTACGAGACCGGTCACGGGACGATGACGATGGACATGGGCTCCCTCGGCGTTCCCGGCGCCCCAGCGGGCGACGCGGAGATGCGCATGCTCGGGTCGGTCGTCTACATGCGGTTACCCGGCAGCGAGCTCGGAAACCGCCCCTGGATCAAGTTCGATCTCGAGGCGATGGGCGAGGGAGCGCCGGCGTTGGGACTCAATCCGGCGAGTAACGACCCGCGCGGGGTGCTCGACGCTTTGCGCGGCGTGAGCGGAGAGGTCGAGGAGGTGGGTGAGGAGAGCGTTCGAGGCGTGGCGGCAACGCACTACCGCGCCAACGTCGACCTGAAGAAGGCACAGGAGGAAGTTCCCGAGGCGCGACGCGATGACTTCGCGGCCTTCAGTAAGCAACTGGGAATCGAGAGCCTGCCGATCGACGTCTGGGTCGACGAGGAAGGGCGGGCTCGCCGCTTCGCCTACGAGGTCGTGACACCTGCCGCCGCCCAGACGCCGGCCAGCCGGGCGGATCTGGTCATCGAGCTCTTCGACTTCGGCGTCGAGGTCGACGTCGAGCCGCCGCCCGAGTCCGAGGTCACCGATTTCGGGGAGCTCGCCCCCACTGGGGGATAGCGAAGGGCTCCGGGCCCCCGCTGGTGATAGCAGAGGGCACGGAGCGCGTCGTCGCGGCGGCCAACTAACCGCGACGGTATTTGGAGGACAGCCAGGATCTCGACGCCCAAGAAGGCCGAGACTTGGCGCATGTCAAACGAACTCATGACGGGGGACGAGCTCGAGAATCTCGTCGAGAAGCTGGTCCAGGAGTCCGGGTGCCCCGGGGCGTCTGCCGCCATCCAACGCGGGGACGAGGTACTGACCGGCACCGCGGGCTTCCTGAACCTGCGCACACGCGTCGAGGTGACGCCCGACTCGATCTTCCAGATCGGCTCGAACACAAAGGTCTACAACGTCACCCTGCTCATGCAGCTGGTCGACGAAGGCAAGCTGGACCTCGACCAGCCGGTCATCGAAGTCCTCCCCGAGTTCAAGTTGGCCGACGCCGAAGCCACCCGTCAGCTCACCGTGCGCCACATGGTGACGCACACGTCGGGAATCGACGGTGGCGATTACATCGCGGACTTCGGGCGCGGCACCGACGCCCTCCAGCTCTATGTGGCCAGCCTCGCGGACATCGGGCTTATCCATCCGATCGGCAAGTTCCACTCGTACTGCAACGCGGGCACCATCGTGGCGGGCCGCGTAATCGAAGTCCTGACCGGCCTTCCGTGGGTCGAGGCTTTGCGGGTTCGCCTTCTCGAGCCGCTCGGGCTCAAGGAGACTGTCTGTCTCCCCGAGGACGCCCTCCTGTTCCGCACCGCCGCGGGGCACAAGGAAGCCGAGACTCAGGGAGGCCAGCCCGAGCTTTACGAGACCTGGTCGCTGCCGTTCGGCAACGCGCCAGCCGGAAGCGTCATCAACGCATCAGCGCGCGACCTGTGCGCCTTCGGGCAGTTCCACCTGAACGACGGCGTGGCCCCGAACGGCAAGCAGGTTCTATCGAAGGCGTCGGTGGCCGCCATGCGCGAGATCCAGTTCCCCGAGCTGACCGGCCGTGAGGGTGGCGGACAGGGGCTCGGCTGGATGGTCGGCAAGCAGGGCCCGTTCCAGATACTTGCCCACGGCGGCGGGACACTTGGTCAGGTCTCCTCGTGGATGAATCTCCCGGAACAGGGTGTGTCGATCACCGTTCTGACGAACGGACCAGGCGGTGGCGCGGTGATCGGCGGTGTCGTGAAGGAGGCGTTGTCCCGGCTGGGCGGCGAGGCCTTTGCTACCGAGCTCGCTGAGAAGCAGGCGGCTGCTGCGACGCAGGATGCTCCCACCGAGCCGCCCGCCCCTGTGGAGCTCGACCTCGAAAAGTACGTGGGTGTCTACGAGCGGAAGTGCTTGACCACCACTGTCACGCTGGCGGACGGGGCCCTCCGCGCCGAGATTGCCCTCGACGGCTTTCTCAAGGCGAATATGGCGCCGCCGAAGCCTCAGACCTTCACGCCGGTCGACGCGACGACCTTCGCCATCCTCGACGCGGAGGGGAAGCCAGGTGGGCAGGCCACGTTCGCGGACTTGGATTCGGAAGGCAGGCCCGAGTACCTGATCATGGGCCGGGTCTCCCGCCGGGTCCGGTAGCTAAACCCGGCGGGTTTGTCGGCGACGGCCGGCGACCTCGCCCAGCAGGACGACCAGCGCGACAAGGCCCATCAAGATCACCGACAGGGCCAGCGCCTGGCCCCGGTTCAGGGGCCCCGGCTGGCCGAGGAACCGGAAGATCGCCACCGGCACCGTGGGGCGATCCGGGCGCGCCAGAAAGGCGGTGGCGCCGAACTCACCCAGGGAGACTGCGGCGGCAAACCCGGCCCCGACCAGGGCGGATCGCCACACCAGAGGCAGGTCGACGCGTCTCGTTACGTGCCGGGGAGACTGCCCCAGCAGCCGGGCTGCGTCACGCAAGCTCGGCGGAATGGCGCGTAGGGCGGGGACGATCGTCCGTACCACGAAGGGGATCCCCACCAAGGCGTGCGCCAACGGAATGAGGATGACTGAGGACCGCAAGTCCAACGGCGGCGTGTCGAAGGTGATCAACAGCCCGAAGCCGAGAGTGACGGCCGAGGTGCCGAGCGGAAGCATCAGCGCGGCGTCGTAGGCCGATCGCCCGCGGCGGCGACCGGCGATCACCGCAGCGGCCAGCGCGCCGAAGCCGACTGCGACCAATGTGGCGAAGGCGGCGAAGGTAAGCGAGTTGGCGATCGCGTCGAGTGGCGCCACGAAGCGGGTTGTCCCCGCGCGGGACTCCCCGAGGGCGCGGAAATATGCGAGCCCGGGTCCGCCGCTGTTCGAGAAGGCGGCCGTCACGAGCGCGGCGAGGGGCACACCGATGAGTACGGCAGCGGGCGCCAGGGCGGCCGCCAACGCCCGACGCGAGTGACGCGCAGCTCGCGTGCCGCCTCGCCCGGCCGGCTCGAAGGCCGCAGAGTTGCGGCCCAGGCGCCCCAGTGCGAGCAGACAGGCACCTACTGCCGCGAGCTGAAGCAGCGCAAGCGCGGAAGCAGCCGGCAAGTCGAAGAGCTGCGCGGTACGGCGATAGATCTCGACTTCCACGGTGCTCCACCTGGTTCCTCCGAGTATCAAGACGACGCCGAACGATGTGAAGGTGAAGAGAAAGACGATTGCCGCGGCCGCAGCCAGGGCGGGGCGCAGGAAAGGCAGCGTGACGCGGGTGAGCACCGCGACCTTCCGTGCCCCGAGGGTCCGGGCCGCGGCCGAAAGGTCAGGGTGCATCTCGGCCCACACGGCACCGACGACCCGAGCCACCAGCGCGTAATTGAAGAACACGTGCGCCGCGAGGATGGCGACGATCCCGCCCGAGGCCCACGTGGTCAGACGGCTGCCGGACAGCGAGACAAAGGCCGACGCGACCACCACCGTGGGCAGCACGAACGGCACGGTGAGCAGGGCGCGAAGGGCGGCCGCGCCGCGGAACCGGCGCGAGAGCGCCCAGGCACCCGGAATGGCGACCAGGACCGTGAGCAGAGTCGACACGGCGGCCTGCCAGAAGGTGAATCGGACGATCGCCCAGGTTCGGGGCGAGGACAAGGTGTCCAGTGCCTGCGCACCCACGCCCAACCAGATGATGTTCGCCACCGGCCAGAAGAAGAACAGGCCTACGAAGGCGAGAGGGATCAGGACCGCCGTGAGGCGGAGGTACCTCACCCCAGCATCAGCTCAGTCCAGCGCGCCACCCACTCCTCCCGGCCCTCGTCGATCCGGGCGGGGTCCATAGTGAGCGGGTTCGCTGGCCGTGCCGCGAACTGCTCGAAGACGTCGGGGAGCTCTACGCCCTCCCGAGCCGGGAACACAAACATGTTCAACGGAACGTCGGCCTGGAACTCGGGGGACAGCAGGAAGTCGATGACCTTCTGAGCCGCTTTGGTTTGGCTCGAGCCCCGCAGGACTCCCGCAAACTCGACCTGACGGAAACACCCGTCCTCCATCACCGCGGTGCTTGGCATGGCCTCTGGCGTTTCCGAGAAATGCACCTCGGCCGGCGGGCTCGATGCGTAGGACACGACCAACGGGCGATCCCCCTTGCCCGCTCCTCCGGAGAAGGATCCGTTGTAGGCCTCTTCCCAGCCGGCGACGATCTGCACCCCATTCGCTTTGAGGGATTGCCAGTAGTCCTCCCAGCCCGGCTCGCCGAAGCGAGCAATCGTCGCGAGGAGGAACGCCAACCCCGGAGACGACGTGGCGGGATTCTCGACAACCAGCTGATCGCGATAGCGCGCCTGAGGGAGCTCCGCCAGGGTGGTCGGGGGAGGTGACTCGCTGCTGCCGTAAGCCGGGAGGTGGTAGTTCACGCACACCTCGCCGTGGTCGATGGGCGTCACGAAATGCTCGGGATCGAGTTCCAGGTCGTCGGGCACGGAGGCGAGCGCCGGGGATTCGTAGGGCTCGAATAGATCCGCTTCGAGCGCACGGGACAGGAAGGTGTTGTCGACGCCGAAGAGGACATCGCCGAGCGGATTGCCCGCGGTGAGCGCAGACTTGTTGACGAGCTCGCCGGCGTCGCCGGACGGCACAACTTCGATCTTGATTCCGCTCTCTTTGCGAAAGGCTTCCAGGACCGCCTCGCTCGCGCTGAAGGAGTCGTGAGTGACCAGCCGGACCGTGACTTCTCTGTCTTGGCCGGCCTGCTCGTCGGGATCCGAGCCGCAGCCCGCCAGCGCACTCGCCAACAGAACTACACAGAGCAGCTTCTTCATGCGGACACCTCATCCCGGGAGGACCTTTCATCGCGGTGAGCGCTCCCATTTCGGTAGGAGCCAGGATGCTGGGGTCGCATCACAAGCAGGACTCCTTCTTGGACGTCTATGTGAACCAAGCCTCCGGTCGAAACATTGCTGACCCCCCGAGAGGAACCGGCGGGCAGGTCGTCGTCGGTGAGGGGGTAGGAGAGACCAGCGGTGGTTACGCCGCAGACATCCCCGTGCATCGGGAGTAGTGACATCAGCTCGCCGGCTGGCCGTTCCTCGGCGTACGGGTGGCCGGGGTCGACGACGGTGACGCACCAACCGCCCATATCGGCCTCCACGCCGATCCCGCGCCGCGCGGTCGCGACCAGGAGAGCGAGGTTGGCCAGCCAGTGATCGGGTCGGCCACCGCTTCCACCGATTACTCCGATTTCGGAGGCACCTTCTTCTACGGCTCGCTGCAGGGCGAGAGCAAAGTCCGTTTGGTCCTTCTCTGCAGGGTGCGATTCCACGCTGACCCCTGCGCCTCGGGCGCGTTCGACGGCATCAGGAGACGCCGAATCGAGATCACCGACCACGATGTCGGGCCGGATGTTGAGCGACTCGGCCAGATCCAGCCCACCGTCGGCCGCGATGACGAGGTCGTAGGGCGCGTCTGATGCCTGATACCCGCATTCCGAATGCCCGCGTTCTTCGCCTCCAGTGATTACGAGGACTCTCTTTCCCACTTCGACTCCCTCCGCTGGCATTACCCAGTTCAGGTTCGACGGTTGGTGGAGCACCACCCTCTCAGCACCTTCTATCGGTGCACCCGTGCCAAGCACGAGGCTAACGCCTCGTTTCGGCGTCGTTCGTTCGCTGCGCTCACGTTTCGCCCTCACTCGCGTCCCTCGCTGCGCTCGCTCGCTCCGTTCGGGCGAGGATTTCTTGTGCTCCGCCGTGCGGCAGAAAGCCGCCCGTCCTCGCGCTGAAAACCTTCTTCTGCACGACCTCCGGTCGTGCGGTACGCCAGCGCGCGTGGTCGCCTTCGGCGACGAGCAGCGCCGGCGCACGAAAGCAAAGTTCGCGGTCCCCGTCGCGCGAAACGCGCGTAAGAGAGGGGTTTCGCGTCACAACGCGTCAATTTCCGCAAAAAACTTTCGGAGGTGCGAACACCGCGTATCAGGACGTTCGTAAGCAAAGCAAGTGCACGAGTGCGTGTGCTGTGAATACAACCGCGTTGTACGTTTCTGCGCGTCGGACGCAGGACGCGGACGCAGGCCGCCTCGCCGGCCGACGCGCCCCAAGGGCGAATAGCCCTTGTAAATAAAGGGGTTTTCCGGCGCAGCCGACCGGCTCTGCCGGTCGGCGAAGCACAACGAAGCCCGACCGAACGGAGTGAGCGAAGCGAACGAGTGAGTGTCGAAATGCTCGACCGAACGGAGCGAGCGAGCGCAGCGAGCGATGCGAGTGAGTGTCGACGAGCGAAGCGAGTGAGGGTTGAAGACAGGGGTAATGCTTGACCTGGTGGGTAAGAAACCGTTTGACTTGTGTCCGCGGGAACGTTCCCTATAGCTGGAGGTTGAATGAACAGAACAGAGCTCGTGCAACATGTTGCCGAGCAAACCGGACTCAACCGAACGACGGCCGACCAAGCGGTCGACGCGTTTGTCGAGGCGGTGATGGCCGCGACGAAGAAGGGCGACAAGGTTCAGCTCTTCGGTTTCGGGACTTTCACTCCGACAGCGCGTGCAGCTCGCATGGGTCGTAACCCTCAGACGGGTGAGCCGGTGAAAATCAAAGCCTCCAACGGCGTGCGCTTCGCACCCGCATCCGTGTTCAAGAACGCTCTCAACTCCAAGGGCGGCGCCGCCAAGGCGACTGCCAAGAAGTCGGGGGGCGCCAAGAAGGCGGGGCCCGTGCGCAAAGCCGCGGCCAAGTCAACCGCCAAGAAGGCAACATCACCCAGGGCTGCCAAGAAGACGGCCCGAAAGCGCTAGGAGCGGCCATACCCATGTCACCCACAACGACGAGGAAACGGACCGCGGCGGCGGCCAAGAAGAAGGGCACCGCTAAGCGAGCGACCGCACGTAAGTCGCCGGCCAAGAAGCGGCCCGCAGCGAAGAAGTCCACCGCCAAGAAGTCCACCGCACGCAAGTCAACGGCCAAGAAGGCTCCCGCGAAGCGGAAGTCAACGGCGAAGAAGGCTCCCGCGAAGCGTAAGTCGACCGCCAAGAAGGCTCCCGCGAAGCGGAAGTCAACGGCGAAGAAGGCTCCCGCGAAGCGTAAGTCGACCGCCAAGAAGGCTCCCGCGAAGCGGAAGTCAACGGCCAAGAAGGCACCGGCCAAGCGTAAGTCGACTGCCAAGAAGCGGCCCGCCGCTCGCAAGACCACTGCCCGGAAGGCCACGGCCCGCAAGGCCCGCTGACCCCAACAACACAGAAGTTCTAGACAACACAGAAGTTCTAGCGACAGCCGGGGTTTCTTGCCCCGGCTGTCGCGCGTCCGGAGTTAGAGCCGGTCCATCCGCTTGAACGACTCAGCCAGCGGGAGTCCCGCGAGGGCCCCGTGCTCGGCGGCTCGTTCTCTAGTTCGCTGGGCGAATCGCTGGATCTGCTCTGCGCTGCTCTCGTCTTCGATGTCCATCGTCGAGCGCAGCTGACTCCGGTGGCACATCAAAGCCTCGAGCTTGGACTCGATGCTGACGGAGATGTCCTCGACATGGTCCGGCTCGTCTGCCTCGAACAACAGCAGCGTCGAAGGGCGATGCGGGGTCAGATCCGGCTCGCGAACGAAGTGCTCTGGAAAGAAGTGTGGGTCTCGCGCGGCTACCAAGGCGTCGGTCAACAGAAACCCTGCAGCGCGATGGTCGGGGTGAAGTCGGTACCGCTTCCAAGGGTCGTGGCCGAGCACCACGTCGGGGCGCAGTCGCCGCAGCCACAGCGCAAGTTCGTCCTGCAACGCTGGCCCCGGGTCCAGACGTCCGTCCTCCCCGCCTAGAAACACGACCCCACCCGCTCCACCGAGCGCTCGCGACGCCGCTTTCTGTTCCTCTTGGCGGATTGTCACCAGCTCGGTGACATCCGCGTGAGGGTCCCAAGACCCCTTTGATCCGTCGGTACAGACGACGTGGGTGATCGTGCATCCCTGGGCCGCCCACTTGGCGAGCGTTCCGCCGCAGCCGAACTCGACGTCGTCCGGATGCGCGCCCACGGCGACGGCGCGTCTCGGCGACGGGTCGAGATTGAGCGTCGTCATGTTGGGAGCTGAACCAGATCGGCTGGCGTGTCGACGTCCCAGCCCAGATCCTCGTCCCGTACGACCGTCGGATTGAGCCCCAGGTCCATCGCGGCCTGCTGGTGCCGGCGAAAGGATCCCGGTCCGTAGCTCCAGGGAAACGCAAGATGAGCCGGCACGCTGGCGACGTTCGTGCCGTCCTCGTGGCGATCGGGGACCAGGACGACGCCGTCCCGAGGGAGGTTGCTCAGAGATCCGGGGGTGGCGAATAGGAGGTCGGCGTGGGATACCACAACCCGCTCAAACCCGGCGAGCCGAAGATAGGCGACGCCCTTGGCCACTGCGCCATTAAGGCCGAGCTCCGCCGTCCACAACACGTCGACGCCGGCGGCGGCGGCCCAAGATGCCACCTCCGAGTCGTCACACACCACGGTGACGGGTAAGGGCGCAGCGGCCCGCAACACGCACTCCGCCATCGTCCGCGCCAGAGCGGCACGATCCGCGGCATCGAGCGCGGGAGCAAGTCGCAGCTTGGCCTCATCAAACCGCTTGATCGGAATCAGCACCCCGACGTTCGAAACAGTCATATTGCTGACTCTTCGGGCAAGCCCTCATCGTTTTCCGGCGGGGGACCCCCAACCCCCGCCGCGCGGGGTCGAGCCGGGGGATGGGAACAGTCAGTCATGTCGCTGGCTCTTCGCGCGAGCGCTCATCGCGATGCAGCGGGGGCCCCATCCCCGCCGCGCTGGTACGAGCTGGGGAATAGGAACCGTCAGTCATGTGGAGGACATTCTCACCTAGGTTCTCGCAGAGTGACACGGGTTGCCGTTGTGGGGGCCGGATCGTGGGGCACCGCGGTGGCCGCGCTCGCCGCATCGAATACGTCCACCGTCCTGTGGGCCAGACGTAGTGACCTCGCCGATGAGATCCGTCGGGAGCACACCAACCGGGCGTATCTCCCCGACGCGACGCTTCCTCCGTCCTTGGAGGCGACCTCCGACCTGGCCGAGGCGATCGCCGGCAGCGAGGTTGTTGTCATGGGTGTGCCGTCGCACGGGTTCCGCGAGATTCTCACCGGGGTGGCCCCGCACATCGCGCCCGGAGTTCCGGTCGTCTCGCTGACTAAGGGAGTCGAGCAGGGAACCCTGAAGCGCATGACCGAGCTGATCGCGGAGGTTCTTCCCGGCAATCCCGCGGGGGTTCTGACCGGGCCGAACCTCGCCCGGGAGGTCGTGGCCGGACAGCCCGCGGCGTCGGTGATTGCGCTGTCCGATGAGACGGTGGCGGCGGAGCTCCAACCCCTCTTTTCGACCCCGACCTTCCGGGTGTACACGAACCCCGACGTCATCGGGGCGGAGGTGGCGGGAGCACTCAAGAACGTGATGGCTATCGCCGCGGGCATGGCCGACGGGATGGGGTTGGGGGACAACGCCAAGGCCGCGCTAATCACCCGGGGACTCGCCGAGCTGACCCGCCTCGGTGTGGCCCTCGGCGGCCAACCGCTGACGTTCGCTGGATTGGCCGGGATCGGCGACCTGGTCGCGACGTGCATGAGCCGCCAGAGCCGCAACCGCCACGTCGGGGAGGAACTCGGCAAGGGCCGATCGATCGAGGAGATCATCGCCGACATGAACATGGTCGCCGAAGGAGTGAAGACCTCACGCGCCGTGGTCGGGTTGGCCGAGGCGCACGGCGTCGACATGCCGATCGCCGCGCAGGTGGTAGCCGTGCTCTACGAGGGGCAGACACCCGCCGAGGGGCTGCTCTCCTTGATGTCTCGTGATCCGAAGCAGGAGCTCCACGGCATCAGCGGCCCAGAGGAATTCAAACCAGACGCAAGCTAGGCCGTGATCTTGATCCGCACCGCGCCGGACGACACCACGACGCGCCGACCGGGGTCGCAGGTGCCGTCCTCCCGGATGGTGCCCGGCGGACACCAGGCGATCAGTCCCCCCACGTCGTATTCACCCGGGTCGAGCCGGCACGGCTCGTTGCTTCCGTCCACCCCCGGACCGGGGTAGGCGGCCTGGAACACCGCCTCCTCGCCAGGCTCCAACGTGATCGCACCACCCACCACTTGCGCGGGCTTGGGCCGGCAGTCCGTGTCATACCAGGTGCGTCCCTTGGCGCCTCCGGCCGGGATGATGGCGAAATGGCGTAGGTCGTTGGGGTCGTACTGCAGTGGGTCCTTGCCATCGTTGCGCGCCACAACCTCGAGAAGGATGTCCTCGCTTCGCTTGTAGGTCAGCTGACCGTTGACGGTCAGCGTCAGCTTCCATCCCGCTGGGTAACTCCGGACGCCCTGGTTGGCGACCTTCGGGGTAGCAGGCGGCGGTGCGCTGGCTGGCGGAGGAGGTGCGGCAGTATCCGCGACGGAACCGGGTTCGGAGGGAGGGGAGCTCGGCGAAGGCTCGTCTCCCGGCTCGGACTCTGCCGTTTGGGGTAGCCCATCGCCTACGGATACGTCGTCCCGGCGGTCCTTACCGTACGAGCAACCCGAGGCGAGCACGGCGAGACATAGAGCCAGGCCGGCGCAACGTGTGAGGGCAGGTGTCATCAGGGGCGACGGTAGCTTGAGAGGGATGCAGCAGGCTCCGGCGGTTCGGCTCACGGAATGGACGACCTGCGGGGGCTGCGCGGCAAAGTGGGGGGCCGGTCTCCTGGCCGGTCTGGTCGCCGAGCTGGCGGAGTCCGACACAGAACTTCCCGCCCTGCTCGCCGGACTGGCGCCGTCGGACGACGCGGCAGTCGTCATGCTCTCCGACGACCTTGCTCTCGTATCGACCACAGACTTCTTCCCCCCGCTGGTCGACGACCCCTACGACTTCGGCGCGATCGCGGCCGCCAATGCATGTTCCGACGTGTTCGCCATGGGGGGCCGGGTCGTGCTGGCCCTCAACATCGCAGCATTCCCCGAGTCGTTACCCGGCGCGGCTATCGCGGCCATCTTCGCGGGCGCGCGCGACACGGTGACGGCGGCCGGTGGCCGCGTCGGCGGAGGTCACACGATCCGGAGCGAGGAGCCGATATTCGGTCTGGCGGTCCAGGGCACGGTCCATCCGAGCGCCCTGTGGCGCAAGGGAGGGGCGCGCCCGGGCGATCGGCTCGTGATTTCCAAGCCGCTGGGAACGGGACTGGTCTTGGCCGGCGGGAACGATGACGAGAAAGCGGCCGCCACGATCTCCATGAAGGCGACGAACCGAATTGCCGCGGATGTCCTCGGTTGCCTGGACACCCGCCCGAGCGCGGTGACCGACGTGACCGGCTTTGGCCTGGCCGGCCACGCGTGGGAAATCGCCGACCGCTCCGATGCGTCTCTCCACTTCGACGGAGCGGCGCTCCCCCTACTTCCGGGCGCACGTGTTGCGGCTGTGGCCGGCGTTCGAACCGGTGGTGACCCTCGCAACCGCGATCATCTCGTAGGCCGGGTGACATTCGTCGATGGCTATGGGGAACGAGATGTCTTCGAAGCATTGATCTATGACCCACAAACGTCCGGTGGGCTGCTCGCCGCCGTGTCTCCCTCGGTGGTGCCAGAGCTCGAGGAGCAGGGGTTCTTCACCGTGATCGGCGAGGTGCGGCCCGGCCCGGCTGCAGTGGTCATCGAATGAGCACCGTCGCGTCGGTCATCGAATGAGCACCGTCGCGTCGGTCATCGAATGAGCGCGGTTACGTCGGTCATCGAATGAGCACCGGCGCCTCTTTCCGGGCGCGCGGTCGGCCCCCGTCGCTCGATGCGGAGCGGAAACTGTGGTCGGAGGGCCATGAGGTTGTCGTCGGCGTCGACGAAGTAGGACGTGGCGCGTGGGCCGGGCCGCTTTCGGTGGGCGCCGCGGTGCTGCCGCCGGATCGGCGCGTCTACAAGGTGCGCGACTCGAAGATGCTTACCGAGCGCGAGCGTGAGGTCCTCTACGGACGGGTCGCGGGTTGGTGCTCCGCGTGGGCGGTGGGTCACGCCTCGCAGGAGGAATGTGACCGTCTGGGCATGTCGGAGGCGCAGCGGCTGGCGGCGCGTCGCGCCTTCGAGGGCCTGGGCGTCGTGCCGGACCGAGTGCTCATCGACGGCAACTGGGATTTCGTGAAGGAGCTGGTTCCGGCGGGGGCGACGGAACGCCTGATCAAGGGCGACGCCCGATGCCTCTCCATCGCGGCCGCATCCGTGTTGGCGAAGGTGACCCGAGACCGGATCATGCGCGAGGAGGCGCCGAGCTTCCCGGCCTACGACTTCGAACGCAACAAGGGTTACCCCTGCCCCCAGCACAAGCTGGCCCTCAAGGCGTTCGGGCCGACTTCGATCCATCGCCGTACGTGGGTGTTCATGGACTACTTGCCCTGGAATCAGCAGCGAGTGTTCCGCCAGCCCACGCTCTTTTAGCTGGCTCTTCGCCTGACGGCTCATCGCTGTGCGGTGGGGACAACCAACCCCCACCGCGCGGGTGCGATCCGGGGGAACACTCCCGTCGGGACCTTTAGGCGCGCTGCTCGCCCCTGGGCTCCTTGGGCAGGCCGAGGACCCGCTCGCCGATGATGTTCTTCATGACCTCGTCCGTGCCACCGGCCACCCGCATGCCCGGAACTCCGAGGAGCAACCCGGACCACGAGAACGTTCCCCATTCACCGGTGTCCGCCGCCATACGGGGTCCCAAGGCGCCCGCGACCAGATCTGCCATTCGAGTGAGGTTGTTCGTGAGGGCCAGCTTCGCAATGGAAAGCTCCGGGCCGGGCAACTGACCGGCGGCCATCTTGGCCATCGCCCGCTGCGTCGTGTACTTCGCGACCTGGGTGTTCGCATACAGAGCGGCGGCCTTCTGCCGCAGCAGTGGATCGCTACTGGCGCCAGTCCTGCGCAACAGCTCGTACATCAAGGCGCCAGTACCGCCGCCGCCCTCGATGCCAATGCCACCGCCTCCGATGGCAGCTCGCTCGTTCATCAGAGTCGTCAGCGCCACAGTCCAGCCCTGGTTGACGTCGCCGAGGCGGTGGTCGTCAGGAACCCGTACTTCGTTGAAGAACACCTCGTTGAATGACGCTCCGCCGGTCATCTGGCGAAGAGGTCGGACCTCAACCCCGGGAGCTTTCATGTCGACGATGAACCCGGTGAGTCCCTTGTGCTTCGGAAGGTCGGGATCCGTTCGGCAGATGATCTCGCCGATATCTGAGAACTGCGCGCCGGAGGTCCACACCTTCTGACCCGTGACGATCCACTCGTCGCCATCTCGGATGGCCCGGGTCTTCAGTCCGGCCAGGTCGGATCCGGCCTCCGGCTCGCTGAAGAGCTGGCAGGCGACGACGTCCGCTCGGTACATGGCCGGCAGGTAGCGGTCCTTGGCGGCTTCCGTACCGTGCGACTGGATCGTCGGGGCGATCATCCCCAGCCCGATACCGAAGGCGGCCTGCGACGGAGTGTCGTACTGGGACTCCAAAGCCCGGTACGCCTTTTCGTACGACGACGCCAGGTCCCGGCCGCCCCATTGCGTGGGGCCGGTGATCCAACCGAACCCCGCGTCGTAGACCTTCGCTCGCCACTCTTTCGCGGCCCCCACCTCCACGCGATCCTGCTCGGGGGTGTGTTCCGCAAAGATGGCCACCTCGTCGGACCCTTCGCCCCAGACCCGCCCGGCGTCGGTTCGGCGTTCCGCGTTGGCGTCGAGGAACTGCCGGGCTTCATCGAGAAACTCCTGCTGGCTGATCACCCGGCCCAAGCTAGAGGTTCGGCTCCGGTTCCTTTCGGGTCTCGTGCCAGCTGGAGTACAAGTCCGCGATCACCTCGTCGATGTCCGGCCGATGCGTCTCTACGTCCAGCACCTCGTGAGTCCGGGCCACTTGCTCGAGCAGAGCATTGATCGACACGGTCTTCGGGTCGTACAGGAACGTGTGGCGGTTGGCCTCTGACTTGGCCAGTTCCGCCTCAGCCAGCGCCGGTGGCGCCTCGGGGCCGGCCGTTTCGATCGTCAGAACGCGACGCGGGTTCACCTGGGCCCGCAACTCGCCGAAGCTGCCGTCGAACGAAATGGAGCCGCGGTCGATCATCACCACCCGCTCGGCCAAGACCTCCAAGTCGGCCATGTCATGGCTGGTGACGACCGTCGTCACTCGCTGGGTCGACTTCAACTCCTTGACGAATCCCAGGATTCGACGCTTCCCGAGGACGTCCAAACCGATCGTCGGTTCGTCGAGCAACAGAAGCTCGGGTTCGTGGAGGAGGGCGAGGCCCAGATCGGCGCGCATGCGCTGCCCGAGGCTGAGCTCTCGGGTGAGGGCCGGAAGAATGTCGCGCAGGTCCAGCAGTTCGGTGACGAGTCCCAGCATGCGGTCGTAATCAGCCCGATCGATGTTCCAAACGACCCGCTTCCACTCGAACGAGCTGCCGACCGGATGGTCGTGCCACAGCTCGGTTCTCTGCCCGAACACGACGCCTATCCGGGCCACATGGCGGCGACGGTCCTTCACGGGATCCAGGCCCAGGACCCGGATATGTCCGGCTTCGGGCGACAGGATTCCCGCTAGAAGCTTGATCGTGGTGCTTTTGCCCGCGCCGTTGGGACCGGCATAGGCGAGCGTCTCACCCCGCTCGATGGTGAGGTCGACGCCGCGCAATGCGTGGATCTCGCGGAACGCGGGGCGGAGAATGGCGCGTAACGATCCCTTCAGTCCGGGGGGACGAACGCGCTGGCGGTAGGTCTTGGTGACCTGCCGCAGCTCAACGGCGATGGCCGAAGTCCGAGTAACGCTGTGATCCGGTGTGCCCATAGTGGGTGAGTCCTTTGTGAAAGGCGAAAGTCGAAGCGCCGGCAACGACAGCTGCCGCCACGAAGGTGGCAGTCATGGCGGACGGTGCGGACCGTCCTAAGAGTGCCGACGATGGAATCCACGCGAGGAACCCGGCGGGAACCACGCTGCTCAACAGAGCCCGAAGGCCCGGGCCGGCTACGTCGAGTGGAAATACCTTCAGGCTCTGTAGGAGGTTGGTCGCTGCGGGGCTGAGCTCTTCGGCACCCTGTGGCGCCCAGAAGGCGAGCGCCCCGAACAGGAAGTTGAAACCCACCAGGACGACCGTCGACGCGAGGAGGCTCGCCACCAGCGACAGCAGAAATAGCGGGGTGACTGCCACGCTGCCGGCCGCCAAGGACCCCGCCATCATCACGCCGGCGGGCAGGACAAGTGCGAGGGCGTCGACCGGCGCGAACCCCTCGGTGATGAACGTCAGCGCCAAGGGCTGCGGCTGCAGGAGGCTGTGGTCCAGTTGGCCCCGCCCGATTCGGCGGCTTATGGCCGCGACGTTGTAGTTGAAGAACAGCGTTTCGATTCCGCTGACCATCAACCCGTACCCGAGCAGGAACAGGAGCTGACCCTGGGTCCACCCGCCGATTCCATCGAAGCGCTCGGCCAAAAGCAGCACGGCCGCGATGGTGCCGGCCCGGGCCAGGAGATCGCCGACGATGTAGGTGACGAACTGTTGCTTGCTCCGCAGGAGGAGCACGAGGTTCATGCGGGTGTAGGTGCCCCACAGCGCGAGCAGGCGGGGAGGGCTAGCCACCGTAGGAGACCATTCGAGGCAGGCTCAGGTTCCAAACGCGGGTCGCAGCCCACCAGAGAAAGACAGCCCAGCCGGCCTGTCCGGCGAGCAGTGGCAGGGCGCCGCCACCTCCGACGTAAATCAGGAGCGGGGCCGACGCCATCGACGCGAAGGGCAGCCAACTCAGGACGGTCCCAATGCCCCACGGAAATAAGGGGAGGGGAATCAGGGCGCCGCTGAGCACGACGATCATTCCGGCCCGCGCGTACTGGACGGCCCAGAGGCTCTGGTCAACCCAGACGATGAGGGATCCAAAGAGGAAATCGAGGGCAGTTCCCACCGCGATGGCCAGCAGGAGACTGATCACGAAAAGGCCACCGGCCGCCGGTGATCTCGGCGCGACAGAGACGCCCAGCAGGGGGGCGAACACGAACAGGGGAGCCGTGAAGGTGATCAGGCCGAACGCCCAACGCCCGCCCATCTCGGCCAAGAAGTCGCCGAACAGCGGCACGGGCCGCAGCAGCCGGCTTATGACAGTCCCGTTCCAGATCGCCTCGTCGAGGTTCGTCCGCGCGTCGATCTGAGCCGCGAACGCGGCCGACAGCAACGTGTAGGTGAGGACCTCCGTGAGCGCCAGGCCCCCGACTTCGCCGCGGCCGGCGAACAATGAGCGCCAGAGCGACAGCAGCAGAACGACTCGGAGCAAGCGGAGCAGGTAACCGAAGACCACGAGGCCGTTCTCCCCGAGGCCGAGCGCGGCGGCGAGCGACGCCGTCGCGCCATACCTCCTCCAAACGCTCGCCATGGGGTCATCCTGCCGAGCATTGGCTTCGCGGTGCCACCGATTACCTGTCCGGGTGTGAATCCGGTAGAAGTACCGAGTGACTCGAGGGGTGATGGTCGGGCTGGTTGCTGCGGTGGTGGTCGTGGTCGGGGCGGGGCTGCTCTTTGCAGTGCGATCGCCGGGTCCGCAAAATGCGGGCGAGCGAGTCCGGCGGGCGGGGGCCGAGACGATCTCCTACGGGGTCGATGACACTGGAAAGGCCGACCCGCAGCGGGTCGCAGATCTCTGGCTACCGGAGGGCTCGGGTCCCCACCCCGTCGCGGTCGTCATCCATGGCGGCTTCTGGCGCGCCGAGTACTCGCGGGACCTCATGGATGAAGTGTCGGCGGACCTGGCGCGTCGAGGCTGGGCGGCGTGGAACATCGAATACCGGCGCGTCGGATCGGGAGGGGGATGGCCGCAGACGTTCGAGGATGTGGCCGCCGCGGTCGACTACCTGAAAACCCTCGCAGGAAGCCGCTCCCTGGATCTCGGCCGGGTGGTGACGATCGGGCACTCCGCAGGTGGCCACCTCGCGCTGTGGGCCGCATCGAGACACCGGATCGCTGCGGGCGAGCCGGGAGCCGATCCTGCGGTACGCCCTCGCATGGCGGTGGGCCAGGCCGCGGTCAGCAATCTCGCCGAGGCGGCTCGCGCCCGAGTCGGCGGCACCGCCGTGCCCTCCCTCTTGGGCGGAATGCCCGACGCGGTAGGGGAGCGATATGCGACGGCGTCGCCGGCCGAGCTTCTGCCGACGGGGGTGGCACTGCTGTTGGTCCACGGCCGCGACGACGACCTCGTGCCGTTGTCGCAGAGCGAGGGCTACGCCGCCGCCGCTCGTGGGTCGGGAGACAGCGTGGATCTTGAGATTCGCGACGGCGGGCACTTCGAGCATCTCGACCCCGACTCTGAGATGTGGGCGGCGGCGGTCTCCGGGATCGGACGGATCCGATGATCCGACACCTATTCGAGTTGGCAGCTATTCGGGGTTGACAGCTATTCGGGACCGGCAGTCCGGGGCACGGGCCTCGTCAGGTGATCTACACCGCCGGTGACCTCGACCTCGATCTCCGGGCCGGATGGCTCCGATACCGGTGACTCGGGTGCATCCTCGTCCTTCTTGTCCTCGTCCTTCTCAGTTGCCTTGCGCTTCGGGATCGCCTTCTCGTCTGCTCCGAAGGTCGGCACTTCCTTCCAGCGACCCCGTCGTTCATCCCATAGATCACGCGCGATCACCTGAATTCCTCCCGCGATCGGGATGGCCAAGAGGGCACCCAGGATGCCGAACAACTCCACTCCGACCAGCACCGCGACCAGCACGGCGAGGGGGTTGAGCTTCACCGTGCGCGACATGACCGTCGGCTGCAGGAAGTTGTTCTCGATCTGTTGGTACGCGACGTAGAAGATCACCGTCGCGATGCCGGCCGGAGTCGAGTGCAGGAAGGCCACCATGACGGTGGGTATGGCGCCGAGGGTTGCGCCGATTAGGGGTATCAGCGCGGCGAATCCGACCCACAGGCCCAGCACGCCGCTGAAGGGCACGCCGAGGATCGTCAAGAAGATGAAGGTCGCGGTCCCGGCGATGGTGCAGATCAAAAGGGCGCCGGCCATGTAGCCCGTGCAGGCCTTGGCGCAATCGGCCGCGACCCGTCGGACCCGATGTCGGTTGGCCGGCGAGACCAGGTTCAGGGCGGTCTGCGTCAGGTCCGGGCCCTGGGCGATCATCAGGAAGGACAACACGAGGATGGTGAGCACCGCGAAGACGGTGTTGGCGATCGAGCTCAGGAGGCTCAGGGAGTTAGCCCCCAGGTCACGCACGGAGTCGCGGATGCGGTCCTGGTTGTCCTCCACAAAGCTCTCGACGTTGTAGCGCTGTACCAGCTCGCCGAGGCGACCGCGGCCCTGTTGGGCGTCCTCAATAAACTTCGGCAGAGCATCAGCGAAGTTGCCCACCTGGCCAACCAGGGGCCGCACGAAGGTGAACAGCAAAGCGGAAATCAAGGCGAAGCCGAGAACGAAAACGGTCAGGGTTGCAAGGCCGCGGCGAAAGCCCGCTTTGTGTTCCAAGAAGTCGACAACCGGAGTGGCCAGCACCGCGATGAACGCGGCCACGATGAGCCACGAGATGATCTTTGCCAGTTCTCGGATGACCAGCAGGCTCACGAAAGTGGCGAGCACCAATCCGATGGTGGCGAGGATGGTGCGTACCGGCACCCCTCTGGTCATGGAGCCAGAGCGTACTCACGCCCCCCTATGGCCCCCTATTACCCTCCGCAGGATGGTGCCCGAGCGACTCAAGCCGGTCATCGACGCGACCGAGGAGCTCGGCCGACGCTTCGCGGCGCGGTCACATCGGCTCTACCTCGTCGGCGGAGTGGTGCGAGACGCGCTGCTCGATCGCTTGAAGGCCACCAGCGATCTGGATCTGACCACCGACGCGACCCCCGACCAGACGAAGGCCGCGATCTCGGGATGGGCCGACGCGGTCTGGGAGCAAGGCGCCAGGTTCGGGACGATCGGCTTCCAGAAGGATGGGCTGCGGTACGAAGTCACCACACACCGCGCCGAGGCGTACTCGCCCGATAGCCGTAAGCCCGACGTTCAATTTGCCGGGGAAGTGGATGCGGATCTCTGGCGGCGGGACTTCACCGTCAACGCCATGGCGCTGTCCCTCCCGGATCTGACACTCCACGACCCAACCGGAGGCGCCGCGGATCTGGCGTCTAAGACGCTGCGTACGCCACTATCGCCGGAGGAGTCTTTCGGGGATGATCCGTTGCGGATGCTGCGCGCCGCCCGCTTCATCGCGGGGTACGAGCTCGTTCCGGATGCTGAACTGGTCAAAGCAGTCAAGGAGATGGCGGACCGACTGCGCATCGTCTCCGCGGAGCGCATTCGCGACGAGTTGGACAAGCTCATTCAACTGCCGCAGACGTCGGCCGGCATGTGGTTTCTGGTTGAGACCGGCCTCGCCGGTCACTTTCTTCCGGAGCTGCCGGCGCTGGCTCTAGAGCAGGACCCGGTGCATCGGCACAAGGACGTCCTGGCCCACACCATCGCGGTAGTCGACAAGACAGGCCCCGACAAGATCCTTCGCCTCGCCGCTCTCCTGCACGACATCGGCAAGCCCCGCACGCGCGCCTTCGGCACCGGGGGAGTCTCGTTCCACCATCACGACGTGGTCGGGGCGCGCATGGCTCGCGAGCGAATGACCGCCCTGCGCTACCCGACGGAGGAGACCGACCAGGTCGCCAAGCTGGTGGAACTGCATCTGCGTTTCCACACCTTTCGCTTCGGGTGGACGGACAGCGCAGTGCGGCGTTACGTGCGGGACGCAGGCCCTCAGCTCGATCGGCTCAACGCACTGACTCGAGCCGACTGCACCACCCGCAACCAGCGCAAGGCCGAAGAGTTGGCTGCCCGGATGGATTCGTTGGAAGAGCGCATTACGGAGCTACGCCACAAGGAGGAACTCGACTCCATCCGTCCGGACCTCGATGGCATCGAGGTGATGAAGCACCTGGGAATCGGCCCGAGCAAGGCAGTGGGGGAGGCGCTGGCATTCCTGCTGGAGCTCCGGCTGGAGGAGGGCCCCCTCGACAAGGAAGAGGCCTACCGCCGCCTTGACCACTGGTGGTCCAGTAATAAGCCGTGACTGTTCCTATCGCGACGATTTCACCCGCGCGGCGGGGATGGGGCCCCGCCGTACAGCGATGAGTGCTTGCGCGAAGAGCCGACAACGGTAGGGTCATCCTGTGGGCCAACCGGTGGCGGTGACTGAGCGCACTACGAGCACGTCCGGGGTCGTGCGATTCGACCTCAATCGCAGCCTCACCGGTATGGGTCACGAGCGATACCGCGCCGGGGAACCGATCACGGGCGAGCGCCCGCCCGACGTTGTGGCCCGCCGCTTGTTCGATCGCGGCGGCGTGCGGGATGTGCATATCTTCAGCAACACGGTGACGATCACCCTCGACGAGGGTGGGAGCGCCGAAGGCATCGGCGACATGCTGCGGGATCTCTACGTCCACTACCTGCCCGGGGTAAAGCCCTCCCTCCCCGGGTAGGGATCACCTGAATGTCGTCGGACTCCTGGGACGCAGTACTCCAGCGCCTAGACGATGCAGCCACGCTTTCGGGAGTCGATCCTGAGATTCACGGCATGTTGCGGTTTCCGCGCCGCATTCTCGAAGTCTCGATCCCGGTCCGGATGGACAACGGTCATGTCGAGGTCTTCACCGGATGGCGAATCCACCACAACACGGTTCGCGGGCCCGCTAAGGGCGGGATCCGATTCCACCCGGATGTAGACGTCTCTGAAGTCTCCGCGCTCGCGGCATCGATGACGTTGAAGACCGCAGTCGCCGGCCTGCCCTTCGGTGGCGGCAAGGGCGGGGTTCGGTGCGACCCGACGAGCATGTCGATCGGTGAGCTTGAGCGCCTCACCCGGCGGTACACCTGGGAGATCAGTCCATTGCTTGGGCCCGACATCGACGTCCCCGCCCCCGACGTCAACACCGACGAGCGGGTCATGGCCTGGCTCATGGACACGCTTTCGATGATTCGCGGCCACGATCTTCCGGGCTCGGTCACGGGCAAGCCATTGGCGATCGGCGGCTCGCCGGGCCATGCAGGTGCGACTGCGGTGGGCGTGATGGTCTGCGCCCGCGCCGCTTTCGAGCAACTCGGGTTGACGATGGCCGGGTCGCGCGCCGTGATCCAGGGGTTCGGAAAGGTTGGAGGTCCGCTCGCGTTCCTGCTCACGTCGGCGGGCATGCGCGTTGTGGCGGTCGCGGACGCCGGCGGCGCAGTCCACAACCCCGGCGGCCTCGACCCGAGCCTGCTGTCCGACCACGTCCGCGACGCGGGCAGCGTCGTCGGCTTCGAGGGCGGGGATCCGATCACGGAGTCGGACATGTGGTCGCTTGAGTCCGAGCTGGCTGTCCCGGCGGCACTGGCCGGTTCGATCGACAAGAAGGTCGCCGAACAACTCGGCGCCAAGGTCATGTGCGAGGCGGCAAACGGCCCGACCACCACGGATGCGGACCCGATCCTCGACGAACGCGGGATCGTGGTGGTACCGGACATCCTGGCCAACGCGGGCGGCGTCACTGCCAGCTACTTCGAGTGGGCCCAGGGCCGGCAGGGCTTCGCCTGGGACGAGGAGACCGTCGCTACCCGACTGCGGGCTTCGATGGACAGCGCGTTCTCGAACGTGTGGGCGAAAGCCGATGCACTCGGCGTCTCTCTTCGTCGAGCGGCTTTCGCTCTGGCGGTCGAGCGGGTGGCCGACGCGATCGCGGCCCGAGGCCTCTTCCCCTAAGCGTCAGCCCGCGCGATACGCCCGGGCTACCCGGGGTCGAGAGAGAGCAGCTCCGACTCCATTTTCCCCTCGAACTGACCCGAGCCACCGGGTTGACCCGAGCTTTCGAACGAGCCCCGCACATCTGTATCGGTGCGAACCGTCAGGGCGATCGAGGGGGCGTAGAGCTGTTGGGTCGTTTCCTGGAAGGTGCTCTTGCCTTTAGTCTCCCGTCCGTCCTGGCGGACCGTGAAGTCATTGGTGCGTTCGGACTTCCGCTCGATGAGGAGAACGCGAACTTCGCGGCCGCCGACGCTGGCTGTCTTGACGCCAGTCACCCGCGCCTCGCCGCGCCAGGTCTGCTTGCTGTCGAAGTTCTCCGACTTCGACTCGCAGGTGGAGTTCCACGACCAGATGGCTCCCTGTTTCAATGGGAAGGCCAGATCTTGAATGTCGGGTTCCCAGTCGCAGGAGGCATTGAACGACTCCCCGCCGCCACTGCCACCGCCGGACTCGGCGGTGATGAACATTCCGTTCGCCCGCCAGGCCCGTTCCTTGTCCGCGTTTCCGGAGAAGTCGAAGCCGTCGGATGAGCCGGAGGACTCGCTCTTCTCTCGATCACGCGTCTCGCCGTTCACCGCCGGCGCGGGCTCGTAGCGGATCGTCGTTTCTTCGTCTTCGTTCACCTGCGTGGTGAAGGTCCCGGCGCTGGCCTGCCCATCGAATTTCGTCCGGTACTTGTACCTACCGGGTCGGGGCGGCGTTGGCCGCTCGGGGAGGGAGTTCAAGTCCGCGCTCGATGCGGGGGGCAGGGCGGCGCCGGCAGCGCCCGGCGCGGCACCGGGCTGGCCGGGAGGTGGCGGGGCGGGCTCCGCCCCCGGAGCGCCGGGCACAGGCGTGCCGTCCGGCAGGGTCGCCGTGCCGGGCACGGTTGTCGTGGTCGCCGAGGCGCCGCCGGCCGCAACCGTCGCCTCTTCCACGGTGGCCAAGGCCACTCCGCTCAGTCCGACCTGCAGCGCGATGAGTGCTGTCAAGACTTTCACCCCTAAGGCCTCATTCATATTCCTGAGGCTATGGGACGAGGCACTCCCCTAACCTCGCTGGGCTATGCGGATCAGCCGTCTGTTGTTGCGAACCCTGCGGGACGCGCCCGGTGACGCCGAGGTGGCGAGCCATCGGCTCCTAATCCGCGCCGGTTACATCCGGCGGGTTGCCTCTGGCATCTACACCTTCCTGCCGCTCGGACAGCGGGTCCTGAGCCGCATCAGCGAGATCGTGCGGGAGGAGATGAACCGCGCCGGCGCGCAGGAGATCCTTATGCCCGTCCTTCAGCCCCGGGAGCTATGGGAGCAGAGCGGTCGAGTCGAGTCACTCGGACCGGAGGTGTACTCCGCGTTCGAAACCGAGTGCCGTGGCGCACGATTCGTGCTCGGTCCAACCCACGAGGAAGTCGTGACTGCGACCGTTTCCGCCGACGTGGACAGCTACCGGGACCTGCCGCTGACCGTCTACCAAGTGCAGACGAAGTTCCGGGGTGAGGCTCGGCCCCGTTACGGGTTGCTCCGCGGCCGGGAGTTCTTAATGAAGGACGCTTACTCCTTCGATGTGTCGGCGGAAGCGATGAGGGCGTCGTACCAGGCCCAGTACGACGCTTACTGCGCGGTCTTCGATCGTTGTGGCCTTCCGTATGTCCCCGTGGAAGCGCAGGCCGGCGCGATCGGCGGAGACGTGAACCACGAGTTCATGGTCCCCAGTGACATCGGCGAAGACCACTTCGCTCGTTGTACGTCCTGCGACTACTCGGCCAATGTCGAGGCGGCGCAGTCCGCGCCACGGCAGGGCGGACCCACCGCGTCGAACGAAGAGTTCGTCAGCCACCACACTCCCGAGCGCCCCGGCATCGACCTAGTGGTCGAGTTCTTCGCCGACCGAGGCCTGCAGGCCGCGGGGATGTTGAAAAGCATCGCCGTGCTGGACAGCGCCGAACACCCGGCGATCATCCTCGTGCCGGGCGACCGTGAGGCGATCGTTCCGGCGGGGATGCGGGCTTTCGCGGACGAAGACTTCACCGCCCACCCTCAGCTGATGAAGGGCTACATCGGCCCCATGGGGATGCAGGACCGCGGCGTGCGGGTGCTGGCTGACCACGCGGTCGCCGTGGGCGGCCCCTGGGTGACCGGCGCCAACGAGCCGGACCATCACGTCACCGGAGTGACGCTGGAGCGGGACTTCAAGGTCGACGAGTGGGGGCCGTTCGCCACTGTCGCAGCGGGTGACCCCTGCCCCCGCTGCCGCGAGCCGTTGGAACTGGTGAGATCGGTCGAGGCCGGCCATGTCTTCCAGCTCGGCCTCCGGTACTCGACGACTATGTCGGGCGCGACGTTCACTGATGAGAACGGCGAGGAGAAGCCGTTCTGGATGGGCTGCTACGGCATCGGTATCAGCCGCCTCATGGCGGTGATCGCCGAAGCCAACCACGACGACGCGGGCCTCACCTGGCCGCAGCAGGTCGCTCCGTACGATGTTCACCTCCTGTCGCTGGGCGCGGAGCGGGCTCCGGAGGTTGCCGCCGCGGCCTCGAAGCTCTACGAGGACCTCCAATCCGCCGGGCTCGACGTCCTCTACGACGATCGGGACGCATCAGCCGGGGTCAAGTTCACCGATGCCGATCTCATCGGCCTGCCTACCCAGCTCATAGTCGGCAAGAAGGGCCTGGAGCGGGGAATCGTGGAGCGTAAAGACCGGACGACGGGGGAACGCGACGAGCTTCCGTTGGAGGAGGCCGCTGCTATGCTCGGCGCCCATAAGTAGGTAGTAATTGCTGTTCAGCAGTCCGTAGGCAGTCTGTAACGCGAAGCAGTCAGTCCAGTGGGTGTCGGGGGAGCGTGGGCGGAAGCCCACGCTTTTTCATGCTCAGAAGAGGAACGCAGGGGAGAGCTCCTGCAGACGAGGGAGGTGCGAACGTGTCGAGTACGGATGACGCTGAGCACCTGCGCGCTCTCATCGAGCCGGCTCTGGCGGAGCGGGGTCTCGAGCTGTTCGACCTGGTGATCGGCGGGGGCATCGTGCGCGTCGTCGTCGACCGTGAGGGCGGCGTTGACCTCGAGGGCGTCACGGCCGCCACCCGCGAGCTCAACCGCGTCCTCGACGAGTCCGACCCGGTCCCGGGGCGCTACACCCTCGAGGTCTCGAGTCCCGGCATCGAGCGAGCCTTGCGCACCCCCGCGCACTTCCAGCGGGCGGTTAACGAGATCATCAAGGTGCGGACGCAGCCGGGCGTCGAGGGAGCCCGACGCCTACAGGGCGAGCTGGTGGAAGCGGGACCTGACGCGGTCCTGGTCGCGGTGGAGGGCGAAGACGCGCCCCGCCGTCTGACCTACGGCGAGATCGAGCGGGCCCGCACGGTCTTTGACTGGGAGAGGGCGACAAATGCGAAGCAGTCGTCCGGGAGAGGGAGCGACTGATGGCCGCAACGAATTTCGAGTTTCTGGAAGCGCTCAACCACATCGCGCGGGAGAAGGGAATCCCGGTCGAGACACTTCTCGATGCGCTGGCGAACGCGCTGGTGGCCGCTTACAAGCGCACGCCCAAGGCCGCCGAGGAAGCGTTCGTCACCATCGATCCCGAGTCCGGCGAGATCCGTGTCTACGGACAGGAGCTCGATGAGGACGGTCACGTCGTGCGGGAGTGGGACGACACGCCCGACGACTTCGGTCGCATCGCCGCGCAGACCGCGAAGCAGGTGATCCTGCAGCGCATCCGCGAGGTCGAGCGCGACCAGAAGTACGAGGAGTACGCAGGGCGCGAGGGCGACATCGTCACCGGCATCATCCAGCAGAGCGACAACCGCTACACGCTGCTGGACCTTGGCCGGGTGGAGGCGCTAATGCCGCAGGCCGAGCAGGTGCCCTACGAGCGTCCCGAGCCCGGCGCACGCGTGAAGGCCTACATCGTCGAGGTGCGCAAGACGGCAAAGGGCCCCCAGATCGTCGTCAGCCGCACCCACCCCGGGCTGATCAAGAGGCTGTTCGAGCTCGAGGTGCCGGAGCTGACGTCGGGTGTCATCGAGATCAAGGCCGCAGCTCGTGAGCCGGGGCACCGCACCAAGGTGGCGGTCGCTTCCAACGACGAGAAGGTCGACCCCATCGGCGCGTGCGTCGGGTCCCAGGGCTCCCGCGTGAAAATGGTGACCAACGAGCTGCGGGGCGAAAAGGTCGACATCGTCGAATACAAGGACGATCCCGCGCAGTTCGTCACCAACGCGTTGGGGCCGGCGAAGGTCAAGGAGGTCCGTCTCGATGAAGAGACGGGCACGGCGACGGTGGTCGTCACCGATCACCAGCTGAGCTTGGCTATCGGCAAGGAGGGGCAGAACGCACGGTTGGCGGCGCGGCTCACCGGCTGGCGGGTCGACATCAAGAGCGAGACGATGCTGGCCGAGGAGTCCGCCTACGCAAATCAGGACTGGGCCGAGGGCGAGTGGGTCACCGACGCCGACTCCGGCGAGCTCGTGTGGCAGCCCGCCGAGGGCGGCGAAGCCGTGCCGGCGACCGCGTTCTCAGGCGAAGGCGCGCCGCCGGAGGCGGCTGGCGACGGCGACGCATCTGGCAATGGGACCGCGCCCGATGCGGCGGGCGCCGAAGTCGCGTCCGAGGGCCCGCTGGAACCGACTACCGAGCCGGCAGTC
>Ga0136633_1000630_pt1 | contig 26870 bp, 25 predicted proteins | sample AntDrymeUQ832206_2_FD_105494 | JGI IMG/M metagenome (GOLD analysis project Ga0136633, IMG submission 105494) | Polar desert sand microbial communities from Dry Valleys, Antarctica - metaG UQ83 (22.06) | ecosystem: Environmental > Terrestrial > Soil > Desert | place: Antarctica: Dry Valley... | reverse complement strand
GGCGCCCGGATCGCTCCGGACGCCCCTTCATCGCGACTAGCTGTGGATTTGCAAGCTCAGGTCGCGCTCTTGTCGCTCGCCTTGGGCGGGCGCGGGTCGCGGCGCTCGGCGATTCGCGCCGATTTGCCGCGGCGGCCGCGAAGGTAATAGAGCTTGGCGCGGCGGACCGCGCCGCGGCGAACGACCTCGATCGAATCGATCGCCGGCGAGTAAAGCGGGAAGACGCGCTCGACGCCTTCGCCGAACGAAATCTTGCGGACGGTAAAGTTCGAATTCACGCCCTTGTTGGCGCGCGCGATGCACACGCCTTCGTACATCTGGACGCGGGCGCGCTCGCCTTCGACGACCTTGACCCCGACCTTCAATGTATCGCCGGGGCGAAATACGGGAATGGCGCGAAGTTCGGTCAGCGCGGCGACCTGCTCGGCTTCGAGCGTCTGGATGAGGTTCATTTCGAAAAGTCCCTAATCGTCTGGCTGCGCACCAGAGGGCGACGCCTCCCGAGCACCCCCATGGCGCTCGATCAGGTCCGGCCGCCGTAGCCGTGTGTCGTCGATCGAGCGCGCTTTACGCCACGCCGCGATCTTCGCATGATCCCCCGATCGCAGCACTTCGGGGATCGTGCGCCCTTCCCAGTCGACTGGTCGGGTATAGTGTGGGTATTCCAGGAGCGCCTCGTCGAAGCTCTCCTCCTCTCCACTGGAGGTCGCGCCCATTATCCCGGGAAGCAGCCGAATGCAAGCATCGAGCAGTACCATCGCGCCCAATTCGCCGCCCGACAGGACATAGTCGCCGATGCTGACCGGTTCGAGCTCGCGGCCGTCGAAGATCCGCTCGTCGAAGCCTTCGAAGCGCCCGCACAGGATGATCGCCCCCTCGCCTGCCGAGAGTTGGCGGACCCGGCGCTGGGTGAGCGGCGTTCCACGCGGGGTCATCGCCAGCATCGGGCGACCATCAGCAACCGCATCGAGCGCAGCGGCAAGCACGTCCGCTCGAAGCACCATCCCCGCCCCGCCACCCGCCGGCGTGTCATCGACCGTGCGATGCCTGTCGATGGCGTGATCGCGAATGTTGCGCGCGTCGAGCGACCATTTCCCCTCGGCAAGCCCGCGTCCGGCAAGACTAAGCCCGAGCGGCCCGGGAAACATCTCGGGGTAAAGTGTAAGGACGGTGGCGCGGAAGGTCATCGGCGTCAGGCGGCGACGCCTTGAAGCGCCTCCCTCACGGCGGCGAGCGCTTCGGCCGCCTTGTCGCCGTCGGGCCCGCCGCCCTGCGCCATGTCGGGGCGCCCGCCGCCGCCCTGCCCGCCAAGCGTGGCGACTGCCGCCTTGACGAGGTCGACCGCCGAGACGGTCACGGCCAGGTCCTCGGTCACCCCGACCGCGACGCTGGCGCGGCCGTCGTTGACCGCGATCAGCGCGGCCACGCCGCTGCCGAGGCGCTGCTTCATCGCGTCGACTTCGCCGCGGAGGTTCTTGGGGTCGAGGCCCTCGACGATCTGCCCAAGGAAGGAATGGCCGCCGATTTGCTCGGGACCAGCCGCTTCGGATTTGCCGCTGCCCATTGCGAGCTCCTTCCTGGCGTCGGCAAGGTCGCGTTCGAGGCGTTTGGTGGTTTCGACCAGTGCGGCGACCCGTCCCGGGACTTCCTCCGGTGAAGCCTTGAGCGACGCCGCGACCTCGCGCAGCTTGGCATCGCGGGCGACCAGCCACAGGCGGGCGCCCTCGCCGGTCAGTGCCTCGATGCGGCGGACGCCCGACGAGACCGCGCTTTCGCTGACGATCTTGAAGATGGCGATATCGCCGAGCGCGGTGACATGGGTGCCGCCGCACAGTTCGACCGAATAATCCTCATCGACGGCGCGCCCCATGCTGAGCACGCGCACCTCGTCGCCATATTTCTCGCCGAACAGCGCCATCGCGCCCGCCGCGATCGCGTCATCGGGGATCATCAGGCGGGTAGTGACCGGGTGGTTGGAGCGGATGTGCGCGTTCACCTCGGCCTCGATCGCGGCAATGTCGTCCGGAGCGAGCGCAGAAGGGTGCGAATAATCGAAGCGCAGCCGATCGGGGGCGACGAGGCTGCCCTTCTGGCTGACGTGATGCCCAAGCCGGTGGCGAAGCGCGGCGTGGAGCAGATGAGTCGCCGAATGATTGGCGCGGATCGCCGAGCGCCGCTCGACATCGACCGACTGGAGAAGCGTGTCGCCGACCTTGAGACTGCCCCTGGCAATGCGGGTTCGAAGCGCGTGGAGCTTGCCAAGCGGCTTCGAAGTGTCCTCAACCATGCCTTCGAAGCCGTTGAGCGAAGTCAGTTTTCCGGCGTCGCCTATCTGTCCACCGCTCTCGCCGTAGAACGGAGTCTGGTTGAGCACCACCGCGACGGTCTCGCCCGCCTCGGCGCTCTCGACGCGGACGCCGTCCTTGACCAGGGCGCGCACGACGCCCTCGCCTTGATGACCCGAGTAACCGATGAACTCGGTCGCACCGGCTTCCTCGGCAAGATCGTACCACAGCTCGTCCGAGGCCTTGTCGCCCGAGCCCTTCCACGCGGCGCGCGCGGCGGCCTTCTGCTCGGCCATGGCCGCATCGAACCCGGCGCGGTCGACCGCCAGCCCGCGGGCGCGCAGCGCATCCTCGGTGAGATCGTAAGGAAAGCCGAACGTGTCGTAGAGCTTGAACGCGGTCGCGCCGGGGAGCGTGTCGTCTTGCGCCATGTCGCCGGTCGCCTCGTCGAGCAGCTTGAGCCCGTTCGCCAAGGTACGGCGGAACTGGATTTCCTCCTGTTGCAGCGTCGCCTCGAGCAACGGCTGGGCGCGGACCAGTTCGGGGTAGGCCGCACCCATTTCGGCGACCAGTTCGGGAACCAGCCGATGCATCAACGGATCTTTTGCGCCGAGGATATGCGCATGGCGCATCGCTCGGCGCATGATCCGGCGAAGCACGTAGCCGCGGCCCTCATTGGCGGGGAGCACGCCGTCGGCGACGAGGAAGCCCGATGCGCGCAGATGGTCGGCGATGACTCGGTGGCTCGCCTGTTGCTCGCCCTGCGCCCTGGTCCTGGTAAGCTCCTCGCTCGCGGCGATCAGCGCCTTGAAGGTGTCGGTATCGTAATTGTCGTGAACCCCCTGCATCACCGCGGCGATTCGCTCGAGCCCCATTCCGGTGTCGATCGACGGCTTCGGCAAGTCGCCGACGATCCGGTCGGCTTCCTGCACGAACTGCATGAACACCAGATTCCAGATCTCGACGAAGCGGTCGCCGTCCTCGTTCGGGCTTCCCGGCGGGCCACCCTCGATGTGATTGCCGTGATCGTAGAATATCTCGGAGCAGGGTCCGCACGGGCCGTCGGCGCCCATCGCCCAGAAATTATCCTTGGTGGCGATGCGGATGATGCGCCGGTCGGGAAGCCCGGCGATTTTCTTCCACAAGTCGAACGCCTGGTCGTCGGTATGATAGACGGTGACCGTCAGCCGCTCGGGATCCAGCCCCCACTCCCTGGTCAGCAACGTCCAGGCGTGGCTGATCGCAGCGTCCTTGAAATAGTCCCCGAACGAAAAATTGCCGAGCATTTCGAAAAAAGTGTGGTGCCGCGCAGTGTAGCCGACATTGTCGAGGTCGTTATGCTTGCCCCCGGCGCGAACGCATTTCTGGCTGCTCGTCGCGGTGACGTAAGGCCGCGATTCGAGTCCGGTGAAGACGTTCTTGAACGGCACCATTCCCGCATTGACGAACATCAAGGTCGGGTCGTTGAGCGGCACCAGCGGCGCCGAAGCGACGCGCGCATGCCCCTGTCCTTCAAAATAATCGAGGAAGCCGCGGCGGATGTCGTTGGTCGAGGTCATCGTCGGGATTTACGAGGGATGGTGCGGTGCGGCAAGGGAGGGGGAGCGCGACCAGGACCTTGCCGTGGCCGCGCCGCGTAATAGAGACGAATCATGGAAGCGGATGACAAGCAGGAACCCTATGCGGCGATTTTCGCCCGGTTCCTGAAGTTCGGGCTGCTCGCCTGGGGCGGGCCGGTGGCGCAGATCGCGATGCTCCGGCGCGAGTTGGTCGAGGAGGAAAAATGGTTGAGCCCGGGGCGGTTCAATCGCCTCCTCGCCGTCTACCAGATATTGCCCGGGCCCGAAGCGCATGAGCTTTGCGTCCATTTCGGGATGATGAAGCGCGGACGGCTCGGCGGGTTGCTCGCCGGGCTGGGCTTCATGTTGCCGGGATTGCTGCTGATGCTCGGGCTGGCGTGGCTGTACGGCCGGCTCGACCTGACGCGGCCGCCGTTCGCGGCGCTGTTGGTGGGAGTCCAAATCGGTGTGATCGCGCTGATTCTCCGCTCGGTCCACCGCATCGGCGAACATATCCTGGTCGATCGCTGGCTGTGGGCAGTCGCCATCGGAAGCGCGGCCGCGACGCTGCTCGGGGTCAGCTTCTGGATCGTCCTGCCATCCGCCGCTTTGGCCTATTTTCTCGCCACGACCGGCCGCCGCGCCTGGGCGGTCACGGTGGTCTGCACGGCGGCGGCGATTTCCCTGGTCGCGCATCGGCCGGAAACAGCGGGTACGACCGGCGCGGCAATGGCGGACGGATCGGTCGCTTTGCTGTTCGTCGCGGGTCTCAAGGCTGGACTACTGACCTTCGGCGGCGCCTATGCCGCGATCCCGTTCGTTCGCGACGACGCGGTCGGCCGCGGCTGGGTCAGCGATGGCCAGTTTCTCGACGGGCTCGCCTTGGCGGGCATCATTCCCGCTCCGCTGATCATTTTCACGACATTTGTCGGGTTTCAGGCAGGCGGGTTTGCCGGGGCGCTCGCGATCACGGCGGGCGTGTTTCTCCCCGCCTTCGCGTTCGGCATGATCTTCTTCGACCGGCTCGAGCGAGTGATCGAGGACCGACGTCTCCATTCTTTGCTCGAAGGAGTCGCCGCCGGAGTGGTCGGGCTGATCGTGGCGACGATGCTCGACCTCGGCTCGGCGGTGGCTCGAAGCGCGCCGTCGCTGCCCCCCGCCGCCGCAATTTTCGCCGCCGCTTTGGCGTTGCTCTATCTGTGGCGCTCGAAGATATGTGTCCTGGCCGTTATCCTCGCGTCGGCGGCAGGCGGACTGATCGCCTTCAGATAGGCGAAGCGAAGCTCGACGAAGCGGCGGGCGCTCGCTAGTCAGCCGCCATGGCTAGGCGACCGACGAGCAGCATTCCCCCCTATAAACGCAAGCGGCAGCAGCGCGGTCTGTTCGCCCGCGTGCTGCTGTTCCTCGTCAAACTCATCCTCGCGCTGATCCTCGCAAGCGTCCTGTGGGTGCTTGCCTATCGCTTCGTCAATCCGCCGATCACCGCGACGATGATCGCCGACCTCACCTCTGGACGCGGGGCGGAGCGCGACTGGATGAGCCTCGATGCGATCGACCGCGACATGGTGCGGGCCTCGATCGGGGCCGAAGATTCGAAGTTCTGCAGCCACAACGGCTTCGACATCGAGGCGATCGAGGATGCGATGAAGCGCAACGCGTCGGGCGGGCGGATTCGCGGCGGATCGACGATCAGCCAGCAGACCGCCAAGAACGCCTTCCTGTGGCAAGGCGGCGGCTATGCGCGCAAGGGCGCCGAGGCCTGGTTCACTTTCCTGATCGAGCAGATGTGGGGCAAGCGGCGGATCATGGAAGTCTATCTCAACCTCGCCGAGACCGGGATCGGCACCTATGGAGTCAACGCCGGGGCGCAGCGCTATTTCGGGCATGACGCATCGGCGATGAGCGCTGCCGAGGCGGCACGAATCGCCGCGGTGCTGCCGCTGCCCAAGAAGCGCGGTGCGGTCGCCCCCAAGGGCTTCACCAGGCGCTACGGCAATACGATCGCCGCGCGGGTCGGCCAGGTCCGCCGCGACGGGCTCGATTCATGCGTCTATTCGGGCGCGGCGGCCCCGGTCGATAAGGCGCCGCCGGTGTCGAAGGTCAAGCGGCCGATCCCGGGCGATGAATATGAAACGCTGACCCCGCCACCCGCGCCGATCGAGGAGGTCGAGGCCCTCGGCGCCGAGGAGCCGCTGGTTGAGCCCGAGTTGGTTCCGGTCGAGGAAACGCCGCTGGTCGAGGAGCCGCCGGTGGAGGAAGCGCCTCCGCAAGTGGTCGTGGAGAACGAAGGCTAGCCGACCAGCGCCAATTTCGGGCCTTCCTGCGCCGACAGTTCGACCGCGCCCTCGCCGAGCAGGCGGGTCAGGCGCTGGGCAAGGTCCGCGTCGAGGGCGAAGCCGCGGCCGAGCAGCAACGTCGCCGCCCGGCCATCGGCAAGCGCCACGGTCGCTCGGACGAGCCCGTTACCGCCGTGCGCTCGGCCAAGCTCCGCGGCGACCGGGGCAATCATCGCGGGTTCGGCAATAGCGAGCGACATCTGCAAGCGGGTCGTCTTGGCCAGCCCGTCGAGCGGCTGGAAGCGCTTTACAGTGACCCGCGGCGTTTCCTCGCCGGCTCGGCGGTCGAGTTCGACCGTCATCAGCCCGCATCCGCCCGACTTGGCCGCCGCCTCGAGCGCGGCGCTCGGCTCGTCATCGAACGCGGTCGCCTCATATTGCCCGGACGGATCGGAGATGGTGGCGAGCATGTAGCGGCGGCCCTTGGCGGAGGTCCGCCAGCGGACGCTTTCGACCAGCCCGGCCATCATCGTCGCCGAGCGGCCGCCCTCGGCCGGAGCGCGGATCGCGCCCAGTTCGGCGAAGCTCCTGACCTTGTGCGCGCTGAGCAGATGGCGCTGGCTGTCGACCGGGTGCGCCGAAAAATAGAAGCCGAAGGCATCGCGCTCGGCGGTCATCCGCTCGGCCAGCGTCCAGTGGGCATCGCGCGCGAGGCGGATCGCGGCGATGCCGGCGTCGGCGGGACCGCCGAACAGCCCGTGCTGCCCGCTGGTGCGCTGGTCGTGGGCCGAGGCGGCGTGAGCAAGGATCGTCTCCGCGGCGGCGAACACCGCTGCACGGTTGGGCTCGAGCTCGTCGAACGCGCCAGCGGCGGCGAGGCTCTCGAGCTGGCGGCGATTGAGCAGCTTGGGATCGATCCGCGCGGCGAAGTCGTCGAGGCTTTTGAAGGCGCCGTTGGCCTCGCGCTCGGCGACCAGCGCCTCCATCGCTTTCTCACCGACGTTCTTGAGCGCGCCAAGAGCGTAGCGCACCTTCCCGTCCACGACGCTGAACGCGGCGTCGCTGCGGTTGATCGACGACGGCAGGCATTCGACTCCCGAGCGCCGGATATCCTCGGCGAACAAGGCAAGCTTGTCGGTCTGCCCGGTGTCGAAGCTCATCGACGCGGCGAAGAACACTGCGGGGTGGTGGGTCTTGAGCCAGGCGGTGTGATAAGCGACCAATGCGTAGGCCGCGGCGTGGCTCTTGTTGAAGCCATAACCGGCAAACTTGTCGATCAGGTCGAACAGCTCGTTAGCCTTGGCCGGAGCGATCGCATTGACCGCTGCCCCCTCGACGAAGCGAGCGCGCTGCTGGTTCATCTCCGACTGGATCTTCTTGCCCATCGCGCGGCGGAGCAGGTCGGCCTCGCCAAGGCTGTAGCCGGCGAGCACCTGGGCCGCCTGCATCACCTGCTCCTGATAGACGAAGATGCCGTAGGTTTCCTTGAGGACGGGCTCAAGCATCGGGTGCGGATATGCTACTTGGACGCGCATGTTCTTGCGGTCCCCGAACATCGGGATATTGTCCATCGGGCCGGGACGGTAGAGCGAGACCAGCGCGATGATGTCGCCGAACGCGGTCGGGCGAACCGCGGCGAGCGTCCGGCGCATGCCTTCGGATTCAAGCTGGAACACGCCGACCGTATCGCCGCGCTGGAGCAGTTCGTAGACCGCCGGATCGTCCCACGTCAAAGCGGTGTAATCGACTTGAACCCCCTGGAGGCCGAGCAGCCGCTGGCCTTCCTTGAGCACCGACAATGTCTTCAATCCGAGGAAGTCGAACTTCACCAGTCCCGCGGCCTCGACATATTTCATGTCGAACTGGGTCACCGGCATGTCGGAGCGCGGGTCGCGGTAGAGCGGGACCAGTTCGTGCAGCGGGCGGTCGCCGATCACGATCCCGGCGGCGTGGGTCGAGGCGTGGCGCGGCAGCCCTTCGAGCTTCATCGCCAGGTCGACCAGCCGCCGCACCCCGGCGTCGGACTTATATTCGGCGTGGAATTCGGAAACGCCATTGAGCGTGCGCCTGAGGTCCCACGGCTCGGTCGGATGATTGGGAATCAACTTGGCGAGGCGGTCGACCTGGCCATAGCTCATCTGAAGCACTCGCGCGGTGTCCTTGAGCACGGCGCGCGCCTTCAGCCGGCCGAAGGTGATGATCCCGGCGACCCGATCGCGGCCATATTTTTGCTGGACGTAGCGGATCACCTCGTCGCGGTGGGTTTCGCAGAAGTCGATGTCGAAATCGGGCATCGACACGCGCTCGGGGTTGAGGAAGCGCTCGAACAGCAGGTCGAGCGCGATCGGGTCGAGGTCGGTGATCGTCAGCGCCCAGGCAACCAGCGAACCAGCCCCCGACCCGCGCCCGGGGCCGACCGGGATGTCGTTGTTCTTGGCCCACACGATGAAATCGGCGACGATCAGGAAATAGCCCGCGAAGCCCATGCGGGTGATGACGTCGATCTCGAAATCGAGGCGCTCGCGGTAACGGGTGAAGTCCTCGGCCGCGCGGCCATCGAGGCGGCGCTCGAGCCCGGCATGGGCATTTCGCCGCAAGGTCTCGTCCTCGTCGTCGCTGAGCCGCGGCAGGATCGGGCGGCGCTGGGGAGCGGCGACCGCGCAGCGCTGGGCGACCACTGCCGTATTGGCGAGCGCTTCGGGCAAGTCGGCGAACAATGATTCCATCGCCGGAGCGGGCTTGAGCCAGGCCTCCGCGGACGAGGTCCTGCGGTCGCCATTGTCGACATAGGTCGAGGCGGCAATGCACAGCATGGCGTCGTGCGCGGCGTGAAAATCGGGCTCGGCATAATGGGCGGGATTGGTCGCGACCAGCGGCAGGCCTCGCTCAAACGCAAGCTCGATCAGCCGCGACTCGGCGGCTTCCTCGACAGAGTCGTCGCGGCGCGACAGTTCGATGTAGAGCCGCCCGGGGAACAATTGTTCGAGCCGCGCGGCATAAGCCACGGCCTTGTCGTCCTGCCCGTCCGCGAACAGCCGCGCGAGGGCGCCCTCCCCGCCCGCGGTGAGCGCGATGAGCCCCTCGGTCTGGCCGTCGAGCGCGGAAAGAGCGACGTGCGGCTCCTCGGTGATCGGGCGGTCGAGATGCGCCACCGAGACCAGCCGGCACAGATTTTCATACCCCGCCTGATTCTGCGCAAGCAGCACCAGCCAGTCGAGCGCATTTGCCGGCCCGATCTCCGCTGGGCGGGCAACCCCGAGGATGGTGCCGATGACCGGCTGAACCCCCTCGTCGAAGCAGGCCTCGCCGAACGGCATGGCCGCGTAGAGCCCGTTGCGGTCGACCAGCGCCGCGGCGGGAAAGCCGAGTCGAGCGGCATGGCTCGCGATCGCCTTGGGCTCGATCGCGCCCTCGAGCATGGTGAAGCAGGAGAATACGCGCAGCGGAACGTAGGGGGCCATTGCCCTGCTATGACCAAGCCCGCCCGACTTCTCCAGTAGGACGCGCGACTTATCCCCAGTTTATCAGCGGGTCGGCTGCCAGCGCCCGGCCATGATGTCGTCGATCTCGCGCATCCGGCCGCGATAGGTGTTGGCGATGCACTCGTCGTTCCTGCACCGCTCGCGAAACCCGAGGAAGCGGTCGCGGGTCTGGCGGAGCAGCGCCGCCTGGGCGCGGTCCGCGGCGGAGACCGCCGACTGATATTGCATCGCCATCGTCCGGTCGAGCGCCGCGAGCGAAGAGCTGCCACACACCGCGATCTCGCTCCGGCTGCTTGCGCGGCGGCAGTCGAAACTCGGCCTCGCGGTTGAGCGCGCAGGTTCGGGAGCGACACGCGGCGGCGAAGGTTCGCGCGGTGGCAGCGGAGCGATTGGATCGGCCGACGAAATTGGCTCCGGCGATGCCTCCCGCACCGGCTCCGAAGGTTGCGCGCGGGCCGCTCGTCCCTGGGTCAGCGTCGCCAGCGGGATCGTGATCGCCTGGTCGTCGATCAGCGTCACCACTGGGGGCGCACCGCCGCTGGCGCGCCCGACGCTGTAGCCGATCGTCCCGGTCAGGCTGGTCCGCCCGCCGGCGACCGCAAGGTTGGGCGGCAGGCGAAGGGTCGCACGGCCCCGGCACTCGATCGCCTCGGTAAGCGACGCCGGCGCGGTCGGCGCGGCATTGTCGACGGTCAGCAGGGCATAGCCGGCAATCTTGGCGTAGTTCTCGGCGTTGGAGGCGCGCACCTCGGCCGCTCGCCGGAACAACTCGCGCTTGACCGCTTCGTGGACCGACGCCGAGGTGCAGCGCGTGTCGGCCGCGGGCACTGCCTCGCGGCCGCCGTCCGCTGCGGCGACCTCGTCGTCGCTGAGCTTGTCGTCGTCGTCGCGGTTGCAGGCAAGGCTCGACAGTGCCGCGGCGAGGATCAAAGTGGTGGCAAGCAAACGCATGGCGGATGCAACGCGCGGCCCGCGAAAAAGGCTCAAGTCGGTCGTGCGCCAATGAGGCCATCGCTGCGCAAGCTAAAGCAGGGCCTCGATGTCGGCGCTCAACTCCTCGGGCTTGGTTTGCGGGGCGAAGCGCTCGACCATTTTGCCCGAACGATCGACCAGGAATTTGGTGAAATTCCATTTGACCGCCTTGGACCCGAGCAGGCCCGGCGCTGCGTCCTTGAGGTGCCGGTAAAGCGGCGCGGCGTCGCCGCCGTTGACATCGATCCTGGCAAAGATCGGGAAGTCGACGCCGTAGGTCAGCTTACAGAAGCCGGCGATCTCGGCGGCGTCGCCGGGCTCCTGCGCGCCGAACTGGTTGCACGGGAAGGCGAGCACTGAAAAGCCGCGCTGGGCGAAGCGCTTGTGAAGCGCCTCGAGCCCTTCATATTGCGGAGTGAAGCCGCATTTCGAAGCAACGTTGACGATCAGCAGGACCTTGCCAGCCTGGTCGGCGAGCGTGGTTCGCGAACCGGTCGGCGGCGGTCACCGCAATGTCGTGGATCGCGCTCATTCGAAATGGCCTTCGTGGAGGCGGACGATCCGGTCCATCCGCGCGGCGAGGCGCTCATTGTGGGTTGCGACCAGCGCTGCGCTGCCCTCGCCGCGAACCAGGGTCAAAAATTCGGCGAAGACCCGGTCCGAAGTCGCCTCGTCGAGATTCCCGGTGGGTTCGTCGGCGAGCACCAGCGGCGGACGGTTGGCGAGCGCTCGCGCGACCGCGACGCGCTGCTGCTCGCCGCCCGAAAGCTTGGCCGGACGATGATCGAGCCGGTTGCCGAGCCCGAGCGTGCCGAGCAGCGAATCGGCGCGGGCGACCGCTTCCTCGCGGGTCGCGCCGCGGATCAGCTGCGGCAGGATGACGTTCTCGCGCGCGTCGAAATCGGGCAGCAGGTGATGGAATTGATAAACAAAGCCCAATGCGTCGCGGCGAAGCGCGGTACGGCCGTCATTGTCGAGGCTCGACGCTTCCTGGCCGGCGATTCGGATCGAGCCTTCGAAGCCGCCCTCGAGCAGCCCGACTGCCTGGAGCAGGGTCGACTTGCCCGACCCCGACGGCCCTAGCAGCGCGACGATCTCGCCCGGCGCGATCGCCAGGCTGACTCCGCGCAGGACGTGGATGGTGACGTCGCCCTGGGTGAACGACCGCTTGAGGTCGCGAACTTCGAGCACCGGGGCATTGGGCTCGCCGGGCCGCGGCACGGGCTCGTCATTCATAGCGGAGCACCTGCACCGGATCGGTCGAGGCCGCGTTGCGTGCCGGGAACAGGGTCGCGAAGAAGGTCAGCACCAGCGTCACGATGATGATCGCTGCGACCTCGACCGGGTCGGTCTTCGAGGGCAGTTCCGAAAGGAATCGAACCGACGGGTCCCACAAATTCTGCCCGGTCAAAAGCTGGATGAAATTGACCACGCCCTGGCGGAAGAACAGGAACGTCGCGCCCATGATCGCGCCCGCGAAAATGCCGATCGCGCCGATGGTCAGCCCGACCGTCATGAAGATCTTGGTCATCGCGCTTCGGCTCGCGCCCATCGTCCGAAGGATCGCGATGTCGCGGGTCTTGGCGCGGACCAGCATGATCAGCGAGGAGGCGATGTTGAACGCGGCGACGAGGATGATGATGCACAGCACCACGAACATCGCGATCCGCTCGACCTCGAGCGCCTCGAACAAGGCCGAGTTCATCTGCCGCCAGTCGACGATCACGCCCTTGCCGCTTACCTTGGGCTGGAGCGGGGCGAGGATTTCGCCGACCTTGTCGGGATCGTCGACCTCGACTTCGACCATGCCGACCTCGTCGCCGAGCATCAGCAGCGTCTGCGCATCCTCCATCGGCATGACCACGAAGGCATTGTCATATTCGTAGACGCCGACCTCGAACACCGCGCCGACGGTGTAGGTGACGATGCGCGGGACGGTGCCGACCGGGGTCGCGCGGCCCTCGGGGCTGATCAGCGAGATTTCGGCGCCGGGAAACGCACCGAGCGTCTCGGCGAGGCGGGCGCCGATCGCGATCATCCCGCTGCCCGGGGTAATGTTGCGCAAATCGCCCGATTTGACGTTGCCGTTGAGGATCGGGTTGGTGCGGATGTCGGAAACGCGGTTGCCGCGCACCAGCACACCTTCGACACGGCCGTTGGCGCTCGCCATCAGCGGCTGCTCGATCAGCGGGACCGCCGACTTGACCCCTGGAGTAGCGCGCGCGCTGGCCGCGACCGACTGCCAGTCGCTCAGGCGGCCGTCATAGCCCTGGATGATCGCATGGCCGTTGAGCCCGACGATCTTGTCGAACAATTCGGCTCGAAACCCGTTCATCACGCTCATCACGATGATCAGCGCGGCGACGCCGAGCGCGACCGCGCCGACCGAGAATGCAGCGACGACGAAGATGAACCCCTCGCCCTTGCCGGGAAGGAGATAGCGCCGGGCGATCATCCGCTCGTAGCGGTTGAGGATCATGACGCCAGCCTCGCGACGGCATCGTCGATGCCGATTTCGACCTTCTCGCCGCTTCGGCGGTGCTTGAGCTCGACCGTCCCCGCCGCGAGCCCGCGAGGACCGATGATCAACTGCCACGGCAGTCCGATGAGGTCCATCGAGCCAAGCTTGACCCCGCCGCGCTCGTCGCGGTCGTCGTAGAGCGTCTCGACCCCGGCGGCGGTCAGTCGCGCATAAATATCGTCCGCAGCCGCGATGCTTGCCGCATCGTCGCCGCGCATCGTCACCAGCCCGACGGCCCAAGGCGCGACCGCTTCGGGCCACACGATCCCGGCCTCGTCATGGCTCGCCTCGATGATCGCGCCGACCAGCCGGGACACCCCGATGCCGTAGCTGCCCATCATCGGCGTTACCTGCCCGCCATCGGAGCCCGACACCTTCAAGCCCATCGAAGCCGAATATTTGTCGCCGAACGAAAAGATGTGTCCGACCTCGATTCCGCGTCCGGTGCGGCGGCGTTCCTCGGGAATTTCGGCCCAGCGCGCTTCGTCGTGGGTTTCGTCGGTCGCGGCGTAAGCGCCGCTGACCTGGTCGAACAGGGCGTGAAGCCCGGCCTCGTCCGAATAGTCGAGATGGCCCGCGCTATAGTCGAATTCCTCGAACGCGGAGTCGTAATAGGCTTCGCTTTCGCCGGTCGGAGCGAGCACGATGAACTCGTGGCTCAAGTCGCCCCCGATCGGCCCCGAAGCGGCCTTCATCGGCACCGCTTGGATTCCAAGCCGCTGGAAGGTCCGCAGATAGGCGAGCAATTGCGTGTAATAGCTCAGCCGCGCGCCCGCCTCGTCCAGGTCGAACGAATAAGCGTCCTTCATCAGGAATTCGCGCCCGCGCATCACCCCGAAGCGCGGTCGGACCTCGTCGCGAAACTTCCACTGGATATGGTAGAGCGTGCGCGGCAAGTCGCGGTAGCTCTTGACGTCGTCGCGGAACAGAGCGGTGATCATTTCCTCGTTGGTCGGCCCGAACAGCATCTCGCGCTTGTGGCGGTCGGTGATGCGCAGCATTTCCGGGCCATAAGCGTCGTAGCGCCCCGACTGCTTCCACAGCTCGGCCGACTGCAGCGTCGGCATCAGCATCTCGACCGCGCCGGCCTTGTCCTGCTCCTCGCGCACGATCTGCTCGATCTTCTTGAGCACTCGAAACCCGATCGGGAGCCAGGCGTAAATGCCAGCCGCGGTTTGGCGCACCAGCCCTGCGCGAAGCATCAATTTGTGGCTGACGATCTCGGCGCCCGACGGGCTTTCCTTCATCACGGGCAGGAAGCTGCGGGACAGGCGCAAGTTGGGAAAGACCTTCGAGGGGACAGCGACCGCGCACCTCTAGAGAGCAGGTCCGGACAAGGCAACGCCCGCCGATGATGTGGCGCGGCGGTCACAATGCCCGTGAAACCGTGTCTCCCGGCCGTTCCTGCGTGACATTAGCCGCGCCGGGGGCCTAGCTCCGCTCCATCGAGCTCATTGCCTTATGGCCGGAGGTTCGGGGAGGATTGGTTGGGAGTCAGGGGGCTCCGGACTCAATTCTCGAGGGGGCTGGCGAGCAATCGTCACGCAAGGGCGCCCGGACCGGAAACGGGCCGGGCGCTTTGCATTTGAACGGCGATGGGTCAGGCTCGGCGCGAGGAGTGCGCCATGACAAGCATCCACACTGTTCTCGAACCGGTTGCGCTGCTGCTAGAGGTCGCGGGCGTAGTGGCGATCCTCGTCGCGGCCCTGCTCGCCACCGGCATGTATGTCGCCGCGCTCCGGGCGGGCGCCAAGTCAGCCTATGAGCGTTACCGCGCCAACCTCGGCCGCGGAATCCTGCTCGGGCTCGAATTCCTGGTCGGCGCGGACATCATCGCCACCGTCACCGCACCCTTGACCTGGGAAAGCGTCGGCCTGCTCGGCGCCGTGGTGCTGATCCGCACCTTCCTGAGCTTCAGCCTGGAGACCGAGATCGAAGGAGTCGTCCCGTGGCGACGCGGCGCGCGGACGAGCGACCCGGAGCAATCGCGCTAGCGGCCGGGACGCGCTGCCAGCTCCGGCTTCAAGCCGGTGACCTGTTCGATCCGGATGCTCGCGAGCAACAGGCCGAGCAGCACCCACAGATGGCGTGCGTCCTCATAGGAACCGGTCAGGCCCTGGAAAGCGAAGGCGTTCAGCCAGGCGAGCCCGAGCCCCACTCGAACCAGCCTTCCATCGTGCAAGTCGAGCGGACGGATCGATCTTACCACTTGGGCGATGACCAGCGCGATCACGCCAAGGCCGGCCAGGCCGTAGTGCATCGCGATATTCAGGAAGACATTGTGCGCGTCGGTAAGCACGTGCGTGATTCCCGAAGGCGCGACATAGGTCACCGCGATCGCTTCCACGCCGACCCCTGACCCGAACAGCGGATGATCGAGGACGCTTTGTCCCGCGGCGATCCACGTCATCACCCGCACCGACGGCGCGAGCGAGTGCTGCAAGCCCGCGACTTCGACCAGGAAGGGCGCGGTAGAATGAATCATCGGGGTGACAGTGGCGGCCAGAACGAAGGCCAGCGCGGCACCTCCACCGACCATCAGCGCCGCGGCCGCGGCGGTTGGCCTCTGATGCCTGAGGTCGAAAAAAAGCCAGGTGCCGATCAGGAGGAAGATGCCGCCAAGCCCGGGCGTCAGCGAAAAGGCAGCCGTCACCGCGATCCCTGCTAGCAGGCAATGGAAAAAGACCGGCCCGACCCAGCCGAGCCTGCGGGAAACGAACAGGATCCCGAGCGACACGGTCAGGTAATTGCACAGCATCGCCGGATATTCGAACGTAGCTTCGAGGCGCGGATAATTGCCCGGCGGCAAGGTTCCGAACTCGTGAAGCGCGTAATCGAGGATCGCGCGATCCGATCCAAGCACGAACAGCACCACCGTCGCTGTGCCGATCGCGGTGACGACGGCGGTCGCTGCAAGCCAGGTCCTCAACACGCCACGAAGCTCATCCGCGCTGTCGATCAGCGCGTAGCCAAGCACCGGAAGTGCAAGCAGATAAGCCTGGCTGGCGAGCTTGACCGCGGCGCGAGCGGGCTCGGCGGCAAGGATTACCGAAATCAGCATCGCCCCGAAATAGATCAGGAGGAAGGGGAACAAGCGGTCCCAGCGAAGCCGGGCCTGGCCAATAATGAGGGCGATTCCGAGCGCCGCGGCGGCGACGAGGAACAGCAGATCGGTCGAGGTCACCGCTAGCCCGGCAATTTCAACGCCATGCTTCATGAACGGCAGCGAGAAGACCAGCAGCAGGAAGGCGATCTTCGCGGTCTTGACCATTGGCCGTTAGACCGCGCCGGAAAGCCGCTGTCCAGACGCCGAGCTGACCCAGAACATGGCCCCCAAGGCCTGCGCAGCAAAATGGTAGCGGAGGAGGGACTTGAACCCCCGACACGCGGATTATGATTCCGCTGCTCTAACCAACTGAGCTACTCCGCCCCCTGGGCGTGTCCGTGCGGACGCGGGCGAGCCTATACGGGGGCGGCCAGTCTGCGTCAACGCGGCGAACAGCGCGGAACCGCCGTCGTCCGCCCTCGTTAAGCGAGACGAATCTGGAGAGCTTGAATGGATCCCGCCACCCCCCTCGACACGCTCTGCCGCATCATCCTGCGCGCGCGCGAATATGAAGCGCAGGTGCCGACCGATTATGACGGCGGCGAGGCTCCCGAGAACATCGACAACGACGACGGCGAGGGCCTGTCGGTGCTCGACGATGCGGTCAACACCAGCGTCGAGGAGGAATTGACGGCCGCCTTCGACGATCTCGCCGAGGATCAGCTGGCCGAGGTGCTTGCCTTGTGCTGGGTCGGCCAGGGAACCTACGACGCGAGCGACTGGGACGAAGCGCTCGAGGAGGCCGGCGAGGAAAATAACCCGATCGACGAATTGATGGACATGCCGATGCTGGCGTCGGTGCTGGAAGCGGGAATGGCGGCATTCGAACTGAGCTGCAACGGCGTCGGCGACCTCAGCTAGAAGGGATCGGCCAAGCAGCTACCTTCCGCGAAACGCGTAACGCTGGCCGGGGCGCCACGGCCCGCCCTCATAAAAATGATAAGCAAGCGCGGCGATGGCGAGCGGACGCGGTTCGAACGTCAGCTTGAGCTCGGCGAGCAGCGCGCGTGCCACCTTGGGCGCGACCTTGTTTTGGATGGTCACGTGCGGCCGCCAGCCGTGGCTGTCCTGCTGAGTCAGGCTGCCGCGAAACGCCTCGCCGAGGTCGTGGCGGATTTCTTCGAGATCGTCGGACAGGATGCGGAACGCAACTCCGCCGCCTAAGTCCATCAGCCCGGCGAGCGTCGCGGCTGGCGGTGGCGAACTGCCCGCGATTGCCGCGAGGCGCTGCTTCAGCTCGGGTTCGAGCTGCGCAGGGATCGCGTGAAACATGGTCAAATGAGCGGGCAATTGGTTGCGTTCGGGCGGGAAGTGCCGCCGGCGCAAGCTGTCGAGCCTGGCAAGATCGGCGGCACCAAATTCGGCGGTGACGATCAGCGGGGTGCTCATCGCCCCGGCCACTCGTCCTTGGCAAGCGCTTCGAGGCGCTCGAACCCGGCGCGGTCAAGCGCGGTGACCAGCCGCTCCTCCTCGACCGTGACGTCCTTCCACTCGACCCGGCGCAAGGTCTCGCCGAGGCCGGCGACCCCGCCCCCGGCGACGACCAGATAAGCGGGCTCACCGCTCGCGCGGCCGAGCATCGCGTCAACCGCCGCGCCATAGTCGCTGCCATCGGGTCCGATCAGCTTCGCCCGAGTGAGCAACGAAGCGGGAAACAGCGTTTCGCCCGGCTGGGTCACGCTCGTCTCGGCGGCCGTGCTCGCCCCGTCCTCGACCTTCGCCTGGCGTCCGAGCCAGCGCCACACCCCGAACAAATTTAGCGCGGTCATCACGATATTCGTCCAGATCAGCGCCGGCTGGCCGGTCAGCATTCCGAGCGTGAACCAGGCGATCGAGCCGACAGTGAACGTGATGAACCCGTAGCCGGTGATTCGGCTGCCGAGGTTCGAAGCGGTCAGGCAGGCGGCGGCGATGGTGGTTACGGTCGCGATCGGCGCGACCCAATTGGCAAGGTTTTCCATGAGGCGCCAACCGGTCGCGGTCGCCGGTGTTCCGATCAGATCTCGACCTGGCTGCCCAGTTCGACGACGCGATTGGTCGGCAGCTTGAAGAATTCCATCGCGCTTTCGGCGTTGCGAAGCATCCACGCGAACAATTTCTCGCGCCAGATCGCCATCCCCGGCCGCGACGAGGCGATCAGCGTCTGCCGCGCAAGGAAGAAGCTGGTGTCCATCATCTTGCACACCACTCCGCAGCCCTCGAGCTTGGCAAGCGCTTCAGGAACGTCGATGTCCTCCATGAACCCGTAGCGCAGCACCACCCGGAAAAAGCCCGCCCGATAATCCTCGGTCTTGGTCCGCGTGTCCTCGGCAACATAGGGCACGTCCTCGATCCGCACCGTCAGCAGCATGATTCGCTCGTGAAGCACCTTGTTGTGCTTCAGATTGTGGAGCAGCGCGTGCGGCACGCCGCTGACCGAGCTGGTCATATAGACCGCGGTTCCCTGGACGCGCGTCGCGCTTGCCGCGGCGGACTTGATGAACACCTCGATCGGCAGGCTCTGCTCGTTCATCCGGGCAATCATCAGCCGCCGCCCCTTTGCCCAGGTCGTCAGCAAGGTGAACGCGATCACACCGATCACCAGCGGGAACCAGCCGCCGTCGGGAACCTTGAGCATGTTCGCCGCGAAATAGAGACCGTCGACGGTGAAGAACACCGCGAGCAGCGCGCCGGCCAGCCAGCGATTCCATTTCCACAAATTGAACAGCACGACCGCGATCAGCACGCCATCGATCAGCATCGCGCCGGTGACCGCGATGCCATAGGCCGCAGCAAGGTTGGTCGAACTGCGGAAGGTCAGCACAAGCACGATGACCATGATCATCAGCGCCCAGTTGATCAACGGAATGTAGATCTGGCCGGCAGCGCTTTCGCTGGTGTGGGTGATGTGGAGGCGGGGGATGAACCCCAGCTGGATTGCCTGCTGGGTCACCGAGAAGGCGCCCGAAATGACCGCCTGGCTGGCGATGATCGTGGCGAAGGTGGCGAGGATGACCAGCGGCAGGCGCAGCATTTCGGGGGCGAGGAAGAAGAACGGGTTCTTGACCGTCTCGACCGCGTCGGCGGGGCTCATCGCGAGCAGCATCGCGCCCTGCCCCATATAGTTGAGCAGCAAGGCCGGCATGACGAAATACAGCCACGACACCTTGATCGGGTTGCGCCCGAAATGCCCCATGTCGGAATAGAGCGCCTCGGCGCCGGTGACGGCAAGCACCACCGAGCCCATCGCAATGAACGCCGGGACCGGGTCGTCGAGGAAGAAGGCAAACGCGTTCAACGGGTTGAGCATGTTCCAGATCACCGCCGGATGATCGACGATGTGGATGATCCCGAGCACCGATATGGTCGCGAAGTAGATCAGCATGATCGGTCCGAACAGCAGTCCGACCTTGGCCGTGCCGCGCGACTGGATCGCGAACAGCCCGACGAGGATCGCGATCGCCAGCGGGATAACGAACGGCTCGAGCCCGGCGTTGACCGTCGTCAGTCCCTCGACCGCCGACAGCACCGAGATCGCCGGAGTGATCATGCTGTCGCCATAGAACAGCGCGGTCGCGAACACCCCGAGCAGGACGATCCCGCCGCTCCATTTCTTGGTTGACGTGGTCGAGCGGTTGATCAGCGCGAGCAAGGCGAGGCTGCCGCCTTCGCCCTTATTGTCGGCGCGCATGATGATCGTGACATATTTGATGCTGACGATGATCATCATCGACCAGAAGATCAGGCTGAGCACGCCATAGACGTGGAGCAAATCGGGCGCGAGCGTGTGGTGCCCGGCGAAGGTTTCGCGAAACGCATAGATCGGCGAGGTGCCGATGTCGCCGAACACGATGCCGATGGCGCCGACCGCCAATTTGGTCAGCGAGCCCTTGGCATGGCCGTGCGGCTGGCCCTCGCTCGCGGGCTCGGCGGCGCCGGTGGCGGAAATATTCATGCGTCAAAGGCCCTAAATGCGCCGGACGGCACGGCGCGTCGCCCTAGCACCGCCAAAAAGGCGCTGCAATCGCCCGGCGGCACGTCTATAGCGCCGCCAATCCCAGCTTGGAGCGAACCATCATGCGCGTCGGTGTGCCGAAGGAAATCAAGAATCATGAATATCGGGTCGGCCTGACCCCGGCGTCGGTCGCCGAGCTGGTTGCGTCGGGGCATGAAGTGTTCGTCGAGACCGACGCCGGCGTGGGGATCGACTTTGCCGATGCCGCTTATGTCAAATGCGGCGCGACCATCCTTCCGACCGCCGCCGAAGTGTTCAAGGCAAGCGAGATGATCGTCAAGGTCAAGGAGCCGCAGCCGCAGGAAATCGCGATGCTCGAGCCGCGGCATTTGCTGTTCACCTATCTCCACCTCGCCGCGGACAAGCCTCAGGCCGAGGGGCTGATGAAGTCGGGCGCGACCTGCATTGCCTATGAGACCGTGACCTCGCGCTCGGGCGCTTTGCCGTTATTGAAGCCGATGAGCGAAGTCGCCGGCCGGATGTCGGTCCAGGTCGGCGCGCATTATCTCGAAAAGGAACAGGGCGGACGCGGCGTACTGCTCGGCGGAGTGCCCGGAGTCGCCCCGGCCAAGGTCGCGATCCTCGGCGGCGGGGTCGCCGGGATCAACGCCGCGCAAATGGCGACCGGGCAGCGCGCCGACGTCACCATCTACGACATCAACAACGACCGGCTGGCCGACCTCGACATGCATTTCGGAAGCCAGATCAAGACGGCCTTCGCGTCGAAATCGGCAATCGCGGCTGCGGTCAAGGAGGCCGAACTGGTAATCGGCGCGGTGCTCGTCCCCGGAGCCGCCGCTCCCAAGCTCGTCACGCGCGCCATGCTCAAGACGATGAAGCGCGGATCGGTGCTGGTCGACATTGCGATCGACCAGGGCGGCTGTTTTGAAACCTCGCGCGCGACGACGCATGACGACCCGGTCTACGTGGTCGACGGAGTGATCCATTATTGCGTTGCGAACATGCCCGGCGCGGTGTCGCGCACCTCGGCGTTCGCGCTTAACAATGCGACGCTGCCATTCGCGCTCAAGCTCGCCAACCTCGGCGCGGAGGCGGCGATGGCCGAGGACCCGCACCTCGCCAACGGGCTCAACGTGTCGGGCGGCAAGATCCGCCACCAGGCCGTGGCCGAAGCGCTCGATCTGGAGTTTGTTCCGGTCTAGCGGCGCCGCGCATCCGCGCTGAGCGCCGCCACCCCGTCCTCGACGAATGGCCGCCAACTCGCGTCCGCGGGCGCCTCGGCGAGCACTTCCCGCCACAGCGCAAGCGCCTGGTCGGGCTCGCCCGACCGCGCCAGCGCCAGCCCGAGGAAAAAGCGCGGCGCGGGATGGTTCGGCGCAAGCTCGTCGGCGCGGGCGAACGCAAAACGAGCCGCCGGGCTGACCGTCCGCGAATGGTCGGCCAGTGCGTTGCCGAGCCCGACCCACAAGGCATAATCGCCCGGACGCGCGCGGATTGCCGAGCGCATGATCCCGACCGCGTCCTCGCTCTTGCCGCGGCGGGCATAGCTTTCGCTGATCGTGGTCCAGGTGTCGGCGGCGGTGAACTGGCCCATCATCGCCTTGCGCGCTGCGGTCAGCGGCACCGGCGGCGAACGGGCGGCGGTCCGGTTGGGTCTTCCACCCAGGCCGGGGCTCCCCTGCAGCGCATAGCCCGCGCAGCCAATTGCCAGCGCCGCCGCCGTGAGCGTCAATGTCCCGCCGCGCACCCGCAGCGCGGCGAGCAAGCCGAGCGTGACAAGCGCAAGCATCGCAAGGATGACCAATCCCATCATCGGCGCCGCACCAGGCGTAGGAAGCGCGTCAATCGGCTCACCACTCGGCCTCCTCGAAGCGGCGACGGGTTGCGCGCGCTCGCCACCAGCGACCCGCCAGCGCCAATGCGCCGCCAAGCGCGGTCAGCATTCCGCCGAGCCAGATCAGGGTCACGAATGGCTTCCACCACAGCCGGACCAGCCAGCGCCCCGTCCCCGCATCCTGCTCGCCGAGCACTGCGTACAACTGTCCGTTCCAGTCGGTCTCGATCGCCGCCTCGCTGGTGGTCGTCGGCGGCTCGGTGAATGAACGGCTCTGCGGCTTGAGGATCGTCACTCCGCCCCCGCGCGAGGCTCGCAATTCGGCTTCGAGCGCGGTCCAGTTCGGACCCGCCAGCGGCACCACGTCGCGAAACTCGACCAGCCAGGGTCCGACCTCGAGCCGCTCACCGGGGACCGCGCTTGCAAGCTTTTCGCGAGTGAAAGCGCTGTCCGATGCCATGCCGATGATTGCAACCGCGACGCCGAGATGCGCAAGGCACATTCCCCAGGTCGCGAGCGGGGTGCGGCGAAGCGATCGGCCGACCAGCGGCATCAGGCTAGCCGGGACCAGCCCCACTCCGATCGCGAGCCCGAGTCGGGGCAGCAGGTCAATCGAGGGGGCGAGCAGGACCGTCGCCACCAGCGCCCCGAGCGCGACCAATGCTCCAGGTGCGAGCCGGGCAATAATCGCGACGCGATCGCGCCGCCAGCGCAGTTGCGGGCCGACCAGCATCAGCGCCGCCAGCGCGAGCGCGACCGGACCCGCCACGGCGTTGAAATAAAGCGGGCCGACCGACAGTTTCTCGCCTGTCGCGGCCTCGGCGACGAGCGGATAGAGCGTCCCGACGAAGACGATCCCGAGGATCGCCGACAATAAGAGGTTGTTCGCGACCAGCGCGCCTTCGCGGCTGACGATCTCGAACGGCGCGCCCTCGCGGACGGTCGCGATGCGCAGCGCGAACAGGGTCAAAGCAGCGCCGATGTAGAGCGCCAGCAGCGCAAGGATGAAGCCGCCCCGGGTGGGATCGACCGCGAAGGCGTGGGCCGAGGTCAACATGCCCGAGCGCACCAGGAAGGTCCCCGTCATCGACATCGAGAAGGCGATCAGCGCGAGCATCATCGTCCACGCGCGCAAGCCCCCGCGCGCCACGAGCACGTTGAGCGAATGGAGCAAGGCGGTCGCCGCGAGCCATGGCATCAGCGAGGCGTTCTCGACCGGGTCCCAGAACCACCACCCGCCCTGGCCAAGCTCGTAATAGGCCCGGTAGCTGCCTGCCGTGATCCCCAGCGTGAGCAGGATCCACGCGCCCACCACCCACGGCCGCATCGCGCGGGCGAGCGCGGGGCCGACCTCGCGCGTGACCAGCGCCCCGACCGCGAGGCTGAACGCAACCGACAGCCCGACATAGCCGAGGTAAAGCGTCGGCGGGTGGAAGGCGAGGCCCGGGTCCTGGAGCAAGGGGTTGAGCCCGCGCCCCTCGAGCGGCGCCGGGCTAAGCCGCTCGAACGGATTCGACGCGGCGAGCAGGAACGCGAAAAAACCAAGCGCAAGAGCGGCTTGCGCGGCGAGGCTCAGCACCAGTGTCCGCTCACCGAGCCGCCGCTCGAACAAGGCAACCACCGTCCCGCACGATGCCAGCACCGTCACCCACAGCAGCATCGAGCCTTCGTGATTGCCCCATGTCCCCGCCAACTTGTCCAGCCACGGCTTGTCCGCGTGGCTGTTCTCGGCGACCAGCAAAACGCTTAGGTCGGTCCGCAGGAACAAGGCAAGCAGCGCCGCGAAGGCGAACAGGCTGAGCGCCCCCTGCCCGACTGCGACCGCTCGGATGGATGCGATCCGCCGTCCCTCGGACCCGCCCAGCCCTAGCGCGAGCCCGAGTTGCACCGCGGCCAGCGCGGCGGCGAGCCACAGCCCGGCAAGACCCGCTTCGGCGATCACCGTGCCGGCGCCCGCGCATCCATCTGCGGCGGCATATAACCCTCGTCATTCAGCAGCACCGCAGCCGGCATTGCCGCCAGCGCAAGGATTAACGAAACCAGCCGCTGGTACATCATCGGGTCGGTTTGAAGGCGTCCGCGTCTGCCTCGGCGCGGCGCATCGCGGCGAAGCTCCAGCCGAGCAGCCCGAGCGTCGCAATCGCGGTCAGCGCGTAAGCGGCGATGACGAAGCTCCACTGGTTCATGGCGCGATGCTGCGTCGCAACCGCGCCTCGAGCTTGATCCGCGCGAGCTCGGCGCGCATCAGCATGAGCGCCGCCGCTGCGAACAAAGCGGTAAAGCCGATCATCGTCAGCGGCAGCGGCCACAGCAATTCGGGCGCGATCGACGAGCCGCCGGTGATGCTGATCGACTGGCCCTGGTGAAGCGTCCGCCACCACAGCACCGAATAATGGACGATCGGCAAATTGACCGCCCCGACCAGCCCGAACAGCGCCGCCATCCGCCCTTCGCCGCCGCGCTCAGCCTCGGCCGACGCCAAAGCGATATAGCCAAGGTAGAGAAACAACAGGATCAGCATCGAGGTCAGCCGCCCGTCCCATTCCCACCAAATTCCCCAGGTCTGGCGTCCCCAAATCGACCCGGTCGCGAGGCACAAGGCGGCAAAGGTCGCCCCCGCCGGCGCGATCGCGCGCCCCGCCACGGCAGCAAGCGGGTGACGCCACACGAGCTGGCTGATCGACGCGGCGGCAATCGCTGCCCACCCGGCCATGCCGAGCCATGCCGCGGGAACGTGGACGTAGAGGATGCGCACCGTCTCGCCCTGGAGATAGTCGGACGGCGTGATCAACAGCCCGCCGAGCGTCCCGGCAAGCGCCAGCAGCCCGCCGACGCCGAGCAGCCACGCGGTCGCGGGGCGGGCGATTTTGAGGAAGCGGGCTGGGTTGGCGTAACCGTGCATGGGATGGGTCGGGCCTTAGCCGCGCCGCGACCAAATCGAAACCCCGACGCTGATGATCTATCCCCGGCCGATCAGCCGCTTCGCCATGGCGTCCGCGACCGCCGCCGGACCGCGGCCCGAGCCGGCGCTAGTCGCCCAGATTTGCTCGAGCCGCCCGGGGATCGCTTCGATCCGCTCACGCACCAGCGCCGCGTCGCCATCGCCGAGATATTCGGTCGACACATTGATGATCCCGCCGGCATTGATCACGTAATCGGGAGCGTAAAGGATTCCGCGCGCGTGCAGGCGCTCACCGTCGGCGGGGGTCTCGAGCTGGTTATTGGCACCGCCCGCGACGATCGGCGCATTAAGTCCGGCAATCGTCTCGGCCGTCAGGATCGCCCCGAGCGCGCACGGGCTGACGATGTCGGAGCCGAGCGACAGCAGCTTTTCGGGCGCGACCACTTGTCCTCCGGTCTCCGCGGCAAGATCGTGCGCGCGCCTGGAGTCGACGTCGGCAATTGATAGCCGTGCTCCCTCGGCAGCGGCCAGCCTGGCGACTCCGCCGGCAACGCTGCCCGCCCCCTGCAAGGCGATATGGAGCCCGGCGAGCCCGTCCTTGCCGAGCGCGCGCCTGACCGCGGCCTTGATGCCGAGAAACACGCCGAGCGAGGTGTGCGGCCCCGGATCGCCGCCGACTTCGCCGCCTTCCGCCGGAAGACCGGCGACGAACTTGGTCTGCTTGGAAATCGCGATCATGTCGCCGACCGACATTCCGACATCCTCGGCGGTTACATAATTGCCGCCCAGCCGGTCGATCGCGCGTCCGAATGCCGCGATCATCGCGGGGCTCTTCGTTCGATCCTGGTCGGCCAGGATCACCGCTTTCCCGCCGCCAAGGGGAAGCCCCGCCATTGCGTTCTTGAAGCTCATCCCACGCGAAAGCCGCAGGGCGTCGGTCAGCGCATCGGCATCGTCCGCATAATGCCACATCCGCGTGCCGCCCGCCGCCGGACCGAGGTGGGTCGAGTGGAGCGCGATGATCGCGCGCAGCCCGCTTGCCTCGTCGGTGACGAAATGCAGCGCTTCATGCGAGTCGAAGTCGGGATAAGCCCAGGGCGTGTCCATGGATGCGATGCTGCCCTAATCGCGCGAAGAATGTTTCGGCGCACTGATGAAAATGGGGCGATCGACGGGGCTTGAACCCGCGACCCTCGGTACCACAAACCGATGCTCTAACCAACTGAGCTACGATCGCCATGACGCGCCCGAAAGGGTGCGCCGGTCACTTAAGGGCGCTGGCCAGCCTTGGCAAGCGAGGCCGTCGAGCAGGCGATGATCACCGAACGGTCGGGTTGAGGACCCGGGTTTCGGCGGGCGGCAGTCCACCGGCCTCGGCCTGCAATGCAAGCTCCTGCTTGCGGATGAGCATCGCGTCGCGCAACGCGACCAGGTCGACATCGGTGTCGCGGCACTGGGCGAACATCCCTTCGCTGCGCATTTCCTCCTCCTGGACGTGATGCTCGATTTCCTCGGACAGCACCTTGACCTTCGCGTCGTAATATTCGTCGCTCGGATCGCCCGCGACGATGTCGTTGATCAGCACCTTGGCGCCGTCATGTTCGACATAGGCTTCCTTGAGCAAATCCTCCTCGATCTTCCCTTCGAACGCCGGATAGAAGATCTCCTCCTCGATCAGCGCGTGGATCTTGAGTTCGTTGCAGATCTTGAGCGCAATCTTCGACTTGTTTCCCGGACCCGAGGCGGCCTCGAATTTCTCGAACAATTCCTCGACCTCGCGGTGGTCGGCTTTGAGCAGGGCGATCGCGTCGGTGTAGTTCTGTTCGGCCATGGCTTCTCTCCGGTTTGGAATCTCGACACGAAAAGGACCGGCGCTCGAGATTGTTCCAACCAGCGGCGCGAGGCGAGCAGGGAAATCGGGCGCGGGCATGGTGGGCGCGGCAGGGATTGAACCTGCGACCCCACCCGTGTGAAGGGT